>Ga0181536_10005564_pt1 | contig 12885 bp, 7 predicted proteins | sample PEATcosm2014_Bin_41_FD_121105 | JGI IMG/M metagenome (GOLD analysis project Ga0181536, IMG submission 121105) | Peatland microbial communities from MTU Mesocosm Facility, Houghton, MI, USA - PEATcosm2014_Bin17_60_metaG | ecosystem: Environmental > Terrestrial > Soil > Wetlands > Peat | place...
CATCCATGCAGGTGCCGGGCGTTACCGTGAGCGCCGGAACAACGGACATGGGGACGATCACGCTCGCTGGTGTCAGCGGCCCTTGCCGCCTCGTGGCCTTGGCGCCGGATGTGAATCCAAGCATGACGACGGTTGAAGTTGGCGGCACGGCATATCGCTATTATCTCGCGCTGAACTCGGCCAACCAGCCGCAGGGCGGCGTAACCGTTTCGGTGCAGGTCGCGGGTGGAAACCCCATCCCTCAAAGCGGCGATGTCTCAGCCTACTGGCCCGGACAGACGGCCGGCGTTTCCGATGCGGACGGTGTCGTGCGCGTGAGCATTCCCGCGTCCGCTCTCGGCGCCCTTGGTGTCGCGCAGACGGTGGAATTGAGCCTCGCCGGGCAAGTCCAGCAGACGTTCCAAGCAGAGGTTGTGCTGCGCCAGTACGACCAAACCTGGACACAGAAACTGGGCGGCGGCGTTAGTGTTGGAGATCTCCTCAGCGCCGAGGCCGACACCTCCGGTGGAAGCGAGGTGCGGCACACGCTACGGAACGGTGCGGTCGTGGGCGAGTGCATCTCCCGGACCTGGCAGGAAAAGCTCGAGGCAGGCCCCGGGTTTGACGTGGGTTCATCCCTCAGCGTGACTCTGTCCCCAGGCGTCGGCGGAGCCGGAGGGGCGAGCGCCTCGGCCGGAGCCGGCGTATCCGCTGCAGTGACCCTCCGTTCGACCTTTGGTTTCGACCCGCGCACCACCGACCCGGGCCAGAACGCGATGAAGCTGTACGTTGACCTGGGGAACGTGCTCTCGGGCCTGCCCGGCCCGGATGTCTTCTATCAATTTGTCGAGACGACCTTGGAGCCGGCATTTCTCGATTCCAACCTACAAGCCATTGAGGGCGATGTGCAGGCGGGATTATATGCCGAGGGCGAAGGCACCCTTGAACTTGGACTGTTATCGGGCCAGCGGCAGGTCCAGGTCGGCATTGACGGCAGCGTCTCTGCCGACGCCGACGCCATCGCCGGCTACGCGGCGACCTTCGGCGCTGGGAACGAGACGGCGTCGGTGGTAGGGTCGCAGGCGAGCGCCAGCGCAAACCTTTCGGCGCAGGCCCAGGCCAGCCTCGGCAGCGGGGACCCGGCGAGCCAAGTCGGCGGGGCATGCACTTTGCTCAACTCCGGGCTGGCCGCGAAGCAGTTGCTGAAGAAATGGACGCGGCAAGGGGAGAGCGCCTCCTACAGGTCGGAACGAATCAACCAGGTCGTGGTCCAGGCAGGTCAGCAGATCCCCGTCGCCGCGTGGACGCGATACGACCCCGGCGATCCCGGCGACCCGGGCGCGCTTTATCAGAACTACCCGCGGCAGTTCACGGAAACGGTTGAGATGACCAACGCCGTCCCGCTCACAGGTTATAGCTGGTCGGTCTCCTCGTACCAGCCTCAGACCGAGCTGGATGCAAACCTCGACCTGGGATCATTCGGGGTCAATCTCCAGGGGGAACTCGACCAGGGCGCCGAGGTGGTCAACGAGCGCGGGGTGTTCTGGCAGTCCAGATACTGGCCCGCTGAATCGTACCCGGCAATAACCACAAGTCTCTTTCCGACCGAGTCCTGGTTTTCCTTGCTCTCGGAGTGGGGCGCCAATGCGGCCGGACCGATTGGGCAGGCGATCCAGGCAGCGGCCACAACGGTTGAAAACGCCGCGAACACGGTCGTTCAGGTAGCGGCGCAGGGTTACCATGGCGTGCTCAACATCGCCAGCGGCGCCATGGCGGCCGGCTCGCAAGTTTACGCCTCAGTTTCGGCGGGCGTCTCCGGGCTCCTTGGCGGGCCTCGTCCCCTGAGGGTGGGCACGCCCCGAGGCGGCGGACCCAGGCCGGACGTGGATTACGGCAACTATATTTACGGAATCGGAGGCATCTACCAGTTCACAAGCTCCAATGCCTTCGGCGGTACAGCAATTCTGACCATCAGCTACACCGATGCCGAGGTGGCTGGTTTGAACCCCGCCGACCTGCGGATCTACCAGCTTCCCGCCGGCACGAACGGCTGGCAGTTGGTTGGTGGCACGGTGGATACGGTATCGAACACTGTTTCTGTGGTGGTGACGAACCTTGGCACGTACGCCGTCGCGCCGCCGTTGCCGACGGGGGATATGCAATTGGTTTTGAGCACGAATGCCCTGCCGGCGGATGGGGTATCGCAACTGACAGTGCTGGTAACCAACCTCATGCTGAACACCGGCAATGTCGCCACCCAGCAATGGTTTTTTACCGCCAGCGCAGACGGCGTGCAAATCCTCAATCAGGACTGCGACACTAACATCGCCGGGATTCAAGTGGTCAGTACCAACGGTGCAGTGACACTTCTGCTGCAAGCGCCGTCAGGGGGCACCGTAGCCCATGTGAACCTCTCCTCCGTGGCCGGCGACGCCTACGGGAGCGCGGAGATTAACCTGATTGATTCGACTCCGCCTGCCACGCCAACGAACGTGGTCGTGACCGCTGGCCAGAGCCGGATTTGGGTCTCGTGGCAGACCAACAGGGAGCCGGACGTCGCGGGTTACCGAGTTTATTACCGCATGGGAGCTCCCGGGCCGCCCTGGGACGGCTCCGCTGCGGTAGAGGGGACACCTTCTCCGGTGATGGTCACGGGCACAAATTGCCTCCTGCGCGGGCTGAGCCTGGGAACGAACTATTTTGTGGCCGTGAGCGCCGTTGACACGACCGGGAATGAAAGTCCGCTGTCGCCGCCCCAAGAAGTCACGACTTCGCAAGCTGCTCCCGCCCCCCCAACATCGGTGGCGGTCCGGTTTGGCCAGGACGGCACCAACATACTCATGTGGGCGCTGTCCGAGGACGACGGCTATAACGACCGGGACGTGGCGTACTACGAAGTGTGGCGGGCGGTATTGCCCGGCGGGAGCTACGTGGAGGCGGGTGAAGTGCCGGCGGGCGTCGGCGTGTTTTGCGACACCAATGTCGTTGTGGCGCCGGGCCAATACGTCAGCTACGCCGTAACGGCGGTGGCCAGCAGCGGAACGAGTTCTTCGCCCGCGTCGGCGCTGATTTTGATTGCGGCGCCGACAATGACGGAGCCGACAATTCTGGCTGACGGCTCGGTGCAGTTCAATCTTAGCGGAGTCGCTGGCCTGAGCTACACGGTGCAAGCCTCGACAAACCTGGTGGACTGGGTTCCGATCCTAAGCTTCGTCAGCACGAGCGGAACGACGACTGTGGCGGACCCTGCGGCGGCGAAGCTCAGCTACCGTTTCTATCGGGCGTCGTCGCCGTAAGGGCAACCGAGCTCTGTCCGGCGAGAACCACCAGCGCAGCATCAATAACCCGGCAGCGCGACAAAACGCAATTTCCCGTGCGCGGCCTTTGCGCTTCGAAATACTTCCGGGTGCAAGTAATGCCCCGGCAAAGGACGGTTGGGCCGAGTGGTCACGGCAGACTCTGGTTGGGGGGGAGAGCACGGTTGGGGCAGGCTCCGCCGTAAGCGGGTCGCGGTACCCGGAGGGGAAAGTGGCCGCATCCGCTCACGCGGCCACAGCGGAGCCTCTATCAACTGGCAAGGGTCCTACAGGAATTGCCAGCGTTGCCTTGTGGTGGGTGCCGGGTGGAGGGGGAACTGCTCCCGCGCTCTCGTGAGTTTCTGGCGCGGGAGGCGAAGCGGAGGCGGGGCCGCGAGCGGAGGGTCTATGGGCGCTCGGCGGCCCGGACGTAGCGGAGCCGGAGCAAAAGAAAGCGCGCGAGTGCGCCCCTCGCCGGGGAGCCGAGTCTCGGCGTGCTTCGCGACGCGGGGTTGGGGGACCGCGAAGGAGGGCGAGTCTCGGCGACAGGGGGTGGCCGGAAAGCCGGGCTGAATTGTGAGGGTACGCTCGTCGGCAGGCACGCGTGACTGCCTCCAATCGGAGAATGGCGGTTAGATAAGGCATCGGGTTTTCGAGGATTTGGACTGATCGGTGTTTTCCAAGCGACGAGGCGGACCAGCGGGAACCCAAAAACTGCGGATTTCCTAACAAACACTGGCGCGCCCGCTGGGACTCGAACCCAGGACCCTCTGCTTAGAAGGCAGATGCTCTATCCAACTGAGCTACGGGCGCACATTGATAATCAAGCACTTACAACGATTCGTGGCTCGCCCCGCCGCAAATCTGATACTGCGATCTGATACTACTTCCCGGAAAACAAGTCCAGGATTGCCGAGAAGCCGCGAGCAGAGACGCAGTGTGCAAACTTGTTCCGATGCGAACCATTGACCGCGTACTTCGCACGAATCACCACGAACGGCAAGTTGATTCGCAATGGGATTGAAATAGGCCGGAAACAGGCCACACTTGCAGTCCATGAAGGCTTCGCTGTTCGGCGATTCCGAAGCGGTGGACCGGTTGCGTCAGCGCATTGCCTCCACGGAACGATTCCGGCCCCATCTCCGGGAGGACGAACCGGATTGGAACGTTGAGGTGGACGAACTCGGGCTGCCGGAAAGAACCCGGTCGCAGTTCCTGACCGAACTCAAGGTCCTGTGGATTCTGCCCCTTGCGGACGTGCCGGCCGTCCGGGAACTCCTCTTGTTCAAGTACCTCGAACTGCCGCGCCTTGAAAAGAGGAATTCAGCCCCTGGACAGCGCCGCTTCATCTGGTCGCGGTCCATGTTCGAGCCGTAGGCAAAGTATTCCACGCCGCCACGGTAGCTGCCAAGCTGGCCGTCTAAAAGGACTTCCTGTGTCGACGATTCAAGTCCCACTCGCATCCAATCAGCTTCGCCCTGAAAGGCCGGCCCCACTTACCCGGGACCCGTAAAACCGGACACCCAGCTCCGGCGAGATCTGAGAATAGTGGCGAACCGCCCCGGCGAATTCCTCATCCGCGTCGGGATGGAGCAAATACTTCACAGGCCGGCGATTCTGCGCGCGCGGGCCAACGATTCCTCGAGGGGAACGCCCTGGACTTTCCCCGCCTCGATTTCCGCGATGCGGCGGTCGATCTCCGTCTTCCAGGCCGCGGCAACCGGAGCTTCAACTCCGCCATACCGCGCGGCCATAATACGGTCAACCAACTCGGTCACGACCTCTGCCGGCATTTCGCGCGTTTCTTCGACAATTTCATCCAGCGTAATCGGCATAGTCCAAGTCTGCCTCACGGACCCCCTTTTGACAAGGGCAACCCGACAGCGCGGGACGCCCGCCCGGGTTGCTGCCAACCCCGCGCCGGCCCGCCCTTCGGCGCCTGTCCAAAGGCGAGCGCGGTACTCCGGAAACCCGGGCCTCAATTGTGCTGGACAGGGGCGAGGTATCATACCAATGTCCAAGTGGAGATTTTCGATGATGAGTGTTGGCGGCTATGGCTAGCAACAGCAAGCACGTTTACGACGAGAGCAAGATCAAGACTCTCTCCTCGCTGGAGCACATCCGGCTGCGCACCGGCATGTACATCGGGCGGATTGGCGACGGGTCTCATTATGAGGACGGATGCTACATCCTGCTCAAGGAGGTGATTGACAACGCGATAGACGAGTTCATCATGGGCGCCGGCAAGGAAGTGCAGATCGCCATCCAGGACAAGACCGTAACCGTTCGCGATTTCGGGCGCGGCATTCCCCTGGGCAAGGTGGTGGACTGCGTTTCCCAAATCAACACGGGCGCCAAGTACAACGACGACGTCTTCCAGTTCAGCGTCGGCCTCAACGGCGTCGGCACCAAGGCCGTCAACGCGCTGTCCAGGCAATTCCTGGTTCGCAGCCACCGGGAGGGGGAATTCGTGGAGGCCTGGTTCAAGCAAGGCAAGCTCAAAGGGGAGAAGCGAGGCAGGACCTCCGAGCCCGACGGCACACTGATTCGCTTCGAGCCGGACCCGGAGATTTTCGAGCAGGTCGAGTTTCAGCCCGAGCACGTGGAGCGGCGCTTGCGGCATTACAGCTACCTCAACGCGGGGCTCAGGCTTCTGTTCAACGGGCAGGTCTTCCAATCCCGCAACGGCCTCCTGGACCTGGTCATGGAGGACTTGCGGGCGGACGGCAGTGAGCCGATATATCCTCCGCTGCATTACTCGGAAAAGACCCTCGAGTTCTGTTTCACACACAGCAACAGCCGCTACGGCGAGACCTTCTACTCGTTCGTCAACGGCCAGTACACCACGGACGGCGGCACCCACCTGAGCGCCTTCCGCGAGGGCCTGCTCAAGGCCGTGAGCGAACACGCCCGCGAGAAGTTCGAAGGCGATGACGTGCGCGAGAGCATGGTCGGCGCCGTGGCCATCCGGCTCAAGGACCCGGTTTTCGAGTCCCAAACCAAGAACAAGCTCGGCAACACCGAAATCCGCGCCGAGTTGGTCAATCGCGTGCGGGAGGAACTCCTGCAGTTCTTTCAGCGCAACAAGGAAATCGCCGAGACCATCCTCGCCAAGGTCCAGGACACACGCCAGCTCCGCAAGGAACTCCAGGAAGTCAAGAAGCTGGCGCGCGAGCGCGCCAAGGCCATCACCATCCGCATCCCCCAGCTCAAGGACTGCAAGGTCCATTACGACAAGGCCAAAGGCAGAGGCAAAGGCTCGATGATCTTCATCACCGAAGGCCAATCGGCCGCCGGCTCGATTGTCAGTTGCCGCGACGTCAACACCCAGGCCATCTTCGTCCTCAAAGGCAAACCGCTCAACGTCTGGGACCTGAAGCGCGACATCGTCTATAAGAACGACGAGATGTACAACCTGATGCGCGGCCTGGACATCGAGGACAACCTCGAGGGCCTCCGCTACGACAAGGTCATCCTGGCCACCGACGCCGACGTGGACGGCCTCCACATCCGCAATCTGCTCATCACCTATTTCTTCCGCTTCTTCGATCCCCTGGTTCACGACGGCCACCTCTTCGTGCTGGAGACCCCCCTGTTCCGCGTCCGCAACAAAGAGCAGACCCTCTATTGCTACTCGGAGGCCGAGCGCGACCAGGCCGCCCGCAAGCTGGGCGGCAATGGCGAGATCACCCGTTTCAAAGGCCTGGGCGAAATCTCCCCCGCCGAGTTCAAGCAGTTTATCGGCAAGGAAATGCGCCTCAGCCAGGTCGAGTACGCCCCCAAGCCGGAGGCGGCCGGCATCCTCGGCTTTTACATGGGCAAAAACACCCCCGAGCGCAAGGATTACATCATGGAAAACCTCGTCGTGCCGGTGGAGGAATGAAGGGCGCATGGCAGCCTCTGGGCTGAGCCGCCCGCTAACAAGAACCTGTTTCCGATGTCCTCGAGGCAAAGCAAGAATCCAAACCAGCCCGAACTGCCGATCGGCGGCCCCGCCCAAGGCAACGCGGGCGCCGAGCAGCCCTCTGCCGCCAAGGGCAACGGCAAGAGCCATGTCCAGGCCGAGGAAGCGGTCGCCGCCGGGGTCCCGCATATCTTTCGCCCGGGCAAAATCGAGCAACCGCTCCATCGGCGGGTGGACCGCAGCTTCCTGGATTACGCCTCGTATGTGATTCGGGACCGGGCCATTCCGAATCTGGCGGACGGTCTCAAACCGGTGCAGCGGCGCATCCTCTGGGCCATGCACCAGTCCGATGACCGGCGCTTCACCAAGGTGGCCAACGTCATCGGCGACACCACCAAATACCATCCCCACGGGGACGCCTCGATCGGCGACGCCCTGGTCGTGCTGGCCAACAAGCGATACCTGATCGAACGCCAGGGGAATTACGGCAATATTTACACCGGCGACCCCGCCGCCGCCCCGCGCTACATCGAATGCCGGCTGAGCGAACTGGCCCGAGGCGAGGTTTTCAACGATGAGCTGACCGAATTGGTGCCCAGTTACGACGGACGCAAGCAGGAACCGGTGACGCTGCCCAGCAAACTTCCCTTGCTGCTCATGCTCGGGACCGAGGGCATCGCCGTCGGCATGTCGGCCCGCATCCTGCCCCACAATTTCCCGGAGCTGCTCCAGGCCCAGATGGCCATCCTCAGAGAGGAGCCTTTCAAGTGCCTGCCCGACTTCCAGACGGGCGGGCTGATGGACGCGCGCGAATACAGAGACGGCGCCGGCCAGATCAAGGTCCGCGCCCGGATCAAGGTCAAGGACCAATCCACCGTCCTGATCAAGGAAATCCCGCCCACCACCACCACCGATTCCCTGACCGCCTCGATCGAGGACGCCTCTCGCAAGGGCAAGATCAAGGTCAAAAGCATCAACGACTTCACCGCCGAGGAGGTCGAGATCGAGGTCAAGGCCCCCGCCGGCGTGAGCGCCGAACAACTGGCCGACGCCCTCTACGCGTTCACCGATTGCGAGGTCACGATCGCCAGCCGCATTGTGGTCATCCGGAACAACCGCCCGGTCGAGATGACCGTCTCGGACATCCTGCGCCAAAACACCGCCCAACTGGTCGAGGTCCTCAAACGCGAACTCGAACTCAAGGCCGCCAAACTCCAGGAAGACCTCCATTTCCGCACCCTCGAACGCATCTTCATCGAGGAGCGCATCTACAAACCCATCGAGCAGTGCAAAACCAATGAGGCGGTCATGGCTGCCGTCCGCGACGGGTTCAAGCCCTTCCGCAAAGAGCTGGTGCGCGAGCTTGCCGACACCGACGTCGAGCGCCTCCTGGCCGTGCGCATCCGCCGCATCTCGTTGTTCGACATCAACCAGCACCGCCAGGAAATGGACAAGCTCAAGGGCGACCTGGCCGAGACGCGCAGGGACCTCAAGAACCTGACCAAATACGTCCTGGCTCATCTGGAGGCCTTGCTCGCCCGCTACGGCCCCCTCTATCCGCGCCTGACCAAGTCCAGCCGCTACGATGAAGTGGACGCCAAAGAAGTCGCCTTCAAGGCCTTCAAAGTGGCCTACGACCCCGAGTCCGGTTACCTTGGACACAAGGTCTCCGGAGAGGCGTTCCGCGTCGAGTGCACGAAATTTGACAAGCTGCTCCTGGTCTTCCGCGACGGCCACTTCCAGGTCGTCGAGTTGCCGGAGAAGCTGTTTGCCGGCCCCGACCTGATCTACTGCGGGCTGCCCGAGCGCGACCGGACCTTCACCCTCGCCTACACCAATCGCGAGGCCACCTATCTCAAACGCTTCACCTTCGGCGGGACAATCCTCAACAAGAGCTATCATTGCATCCCGCCCAAATCCAGAATCCTGTTCTTCGAACCCGACACCCCCTCCGAGCTGTTTATCAAATACAAACCGGCCCCCTACCAGAAGATCAATCAGCAGACCTGCAAACCCTCTGAGGTGGAAGTCAAAGGACCCAAAACGCGCGGCCGGCAAATCTCCATCAAGGACGTCTCCGCCATCAACAGCAAGCCGCCCCGCGGCTGGGACCCCGAGGCGCCAACCACCCGGCTGCAATTCGCCTAAGCCTCATTGAACATCGAAATTGATGACCGCCACGGGTTCGCCCTCGGCTCGAAGCGTCGCCACGTAAGTGCCGGGCTTGAGGCCCTCCGGGAGGAAGAAATACTTGGACCCCTCCCGCATAAACTGGCTCTGATGCCACACCGCGCGGCCGGAAATGGCCTCTTCGACCCACACCGCTCCGGCCTTCTGGCCCCACAAGCAATGTTTGGGCAGGTCCACCACAACCGCCGGCTGCTCGCCTGCCTCGAAAGTGATCAGCCGCGGGGCCTTGGCCTCATGCATATCGGCAGCCCGGGTCGCATAAACTTTGACTGACTTGCACCCCGGCGACAGCGCCAGGACCAAGGCCAGCAACAGCACTCGCACGCAATTCGTTCTCATGATGATTCAGTCCGCCGGCCCGGCCGGCTCCAACCTCAACCGCCCCCGGGCCTGACTCGCGCAATACTACTCGCAGGGCGCTAAATGACAAGCAGCCCTCGCCTTTGACTTTCCCTGCCCCAGCCCTACGGCTAACCGAGCCGGCGATTGCCCGGATTGCACGCGAATCGAGTCAGCTACTTCTGCCCGGACGCCGCGCCGGGGCTTGCCGGGGCTTTGTAAAGCCCGGCCTTGATGAACGGCTCGAGGCAGGCGCCGTAGCCGGCCTTCTCCATTTGCTGGACGGGGACAAAGCGCAAGGAGGCCGAGTTGATGCAAAAGCGCAGGCCGGTTGGCGCGGGGCCGTCGTTGAAGACATGGCCCAGGTGGGAATCAGCCGTCCGGGATCGCACCTCGGTGCGATCCATGCCGTGGGAGAAGTCCGCGCGCTCGAGGATTTCCCGGCGGTCCAGCGGGCGCGTGAAGCTTGGCCAGCCGCAGCCGGAGTCAAATTTGTCCAGCGAGCTGAACAGCGGTTTGCCCGAGACGATGTCCACATAGATCCCGGGCTTCTTGTTGTCATGGTAGGCATTCTCGAACGCCGGCTCTGTAGCGGCGTGCTGCGTCACCTCGAACTGCATCGGCGTGAGCTTTTGCCTGAGTTCGGCGGCGGATGGTTTTTGAAACTTGTCCATAACGGCATTGGTGGCTGGAGGCGATAGAGCCGCCAACGACCCCGCGCTGGTCTGACCCCGCACCTCAAAACCGCTGCCCAACAGAAGCGCGGCCAGCGCGGCCGCCGGGGCAACACCTTCCATCAGTTTCGCCTTCATCATCCCATATATTAGCTCACCGCGCCCCGGTTGCCAAATGGCAGCGAGTTCCAAAGAGGACTACGCCTCAACGCTTCGACGGTTTCGCCCACGGAACCCAGCAGAAGGGGTAGCGGCGCCCGTTCAATAGAGCCCCCACTGGTGTTGACCTGACAAGGCAATGATAGGTCCCCAGCGAAAACGCGATTGCCAGGACGGACACCAGGCCGAACTTGACCCCGCAGGAAATCGGCAGGCGCGCCAACGCCACCTGCAGAGTGACGACGACCGGGAGATGTACGATGTAGAGCCAGTAGGAGGAGTCGGAAAGGTAGCGCCAGAAACGGCTTTCTTGGCTCAGGAACCGGAGGAATATCCCGAGCAGTGCGAGCACCCACGACCACATCATGAGCGCATAAACGAAAAGGTAAACCAGCCGGATTTCACGCAGATGGAGCCGGGGCCCCGATCCCTCGTATCCGGAAAGGAGCAAGGCAGGCAAGATCACGACCACGCCGCCAACCAGGTTCACCGGCCAACGGCGGCGAATGATCTCGAGCAGGCCCGTTTGGCGGTGCAGCATCCAACCGAGGCAGAAGACCAATCCATAGATCAACAGGACGGAACCCTGGGGTTGGAACCTCTTGTCAGGCGTATCGATACCCCAGGTCCACATCCCCCGGAGGATGGCCGCGGTACCGGCGGCCAAAATCACGACCGTCCATCTCGTTTCGATGAGCGACCCGACGATGCGGTCCAAGCGCCGGGACCACGCGGCCTTCCGCCCCAGGACGCCCAGGAACACGGCGCGCCCGACCAGGAACAGCAGATAGACCAGCAGGAGGTAATAGAGAAACCAGAGGTGCGTCAGGGGAAAGCCCCACCTGAGAAAGGTCAGATGCGCGATGTTCAGCCCCTGGAGCCGAACGGCCAGGAGCGCCTGGGTCAGGGCGACGTGGGCCAGTGAAGGTTCCCCCTTCATCGCACCCCAGACCCAGGCAAAGGCCAGCCCCGGATAAACCAGCAGCCAGCCGGCCGCGAAGGGCGCCAGCACACGGGTCAAACGGTTGAGAATAAACCCCTTCAGTCCCAACCGCACAAGCATCAGGCGCGCGAAGAACCCGGCCATCAGAAAGAAAACCGCCAGCCGGAAGGAGTGGACCACAAGGACCGATGCCCTAAAAACCCAGTGCGTGCTCCGATCCTGGACCGCCCACCCAATTCCGGGTCCCGGAATGTAGGCCAGAGCGCCGTGGAGCAAAATCCCGAGCAGAAGGGCGACGGCACGCAATGCATCCAGCGAGTGATAGCGCGTTGGCGCCGGGGCGCCAGGCGGCGGGGGGCAGGCCGCCTCCGGAGTGCTCTGGTTCAACTGGTGGTCCACAACGCGTCGCGGTTCAGAATTGGTTCGAGTTTACCGCCTCGCGCGCGCGGCGGAAGTACAATCCGGCAGCCGTTTTGTAGGGCAACGCCGGACTATTCTCCTGGAATCTTCATTTGAAGCGCGGTCTGAACAGCCTGTGAACAACCTGTGAGCAATTTCCAGCAACTCCCCTTTGACTCCCCTCGGTCTCACCGGGATTACTTGTCGGATGCAAAGCAAAGCACATTCGGCAATCGCGCTCCCCTCGCCGCACAATTGGCGAACCACCGACGAAGACGAAATCAACCGCCGCCGCGCCCGGGCCCGGACCGAGGACTTCGGCGTCTCGAACGCCGACGCGCGTCACCCGATCTTCTCGAACTTTCGAGTCAGCTCCGGCAGCGGCTTGACCTATTCGGTCGAAATCCGCGACGTGCGGGGGCGGCAGTTCGCCTGCGATTGTGTGGACTTTCGCATCAATGGGCTGGGGACCTGCAAACATATCGAGGCGGTGCTGCTGCACTTGCAGGGGCGCTTCAAGCGCCTGTTTCAGGCGGCGGCCAAGGGCGGCTCGCCCCGGATCGACGTGGTGCCGGACGCGCAGACCGGCTCGGTTCGCCTGGTCAAAGGCGAAGGCTCATTGCGGCCGGTGTTGAGAGAATGGTTCGACCAGGACGGCGCGCTGTGCGGGGGTTTGCCGGAGGAGGCCATCGAGGCGCTCCGGCAGCTTGGCCCGGACAAGGCGCCCGAGCTGCGGCTGTCCCAGGAACTCGAGCTGTGGCTCCAGGGGCGCCGGCGCGCCGAGCAGCGGAAGCAGCTCCGGCGCGAGTATGAAATCAAGGTCCAAAGCGGCGAATGGCCGCTGCACGAGACCAAGGTCCCGCTCTTCCCGTATCAGCGCGAAGGGATGCTCCACCTGGCCTTCACCGAGCGGGCGCTCCTGGCCGACGAAATGGGCCTGGGCAAGACCATCCAGGCCATCGCCGCTTGCGCCCTCCTCCACCGCCTGGGCCAGGCGAACCG
>Ga0181536_10005565_pt1 | contig 12885 bp, 10 predicted proteins | sample PEATcosm2014_Bin_41_FD_121105 | JGI IMG/M metagenome (GOLD analysis project Ga0181536, IMG submission 121105) | Peatland microbial communities from MTU Mesocosm Facility, Houghton, MI, USA - PEATcosm2014_Bin17_60_metaG | ecosystem: Environmental > Terrestrial > Soil > Wetlands > Peat | place...
AGAGAGCCTGGTTGTCCTGTGCCGCGTCGTCCATGGCCATCCCCCACTGAGCGAATCCAGAGGGTCGTCATAGATTCAACGTTTTAGTGATTTGTCGAGGACTTCTTCACCCGATTGCCCTGCCGAAGCTTTGCTTTGCACTTGACGTGTTCGGACAGAAACTAATCCCGGCGCCCCCTGGCCGGACCAAAAGGACGACCGCGATAGAACATTCATGCTCGGAGGTGGCTGGGCGATGGACAACAATAACTCCGCCGCGCGATTATGACGGACCCGCGTAAAGAGTAAACCATCATGTCCGTTGAACCTCGAAAGTTTAACAAAAAAGTTCTGCTGACCGGCGCGGGATTTTCCCGCAACTGGGGCGGGCGTCTTGCCAGCGAAATGTGGGAGGAAATATTTAGTCACCCGACCGTACAGAAACGGCCGGCGGTTCGGAACCAGCTTTTGCAAACCACGTCCTTCGAAGATGCGCTGAGTGAAGTCGAGTTCAACCCCAAGCTTTTCGATGACAGTGATCGTGCCGCGATGTGGCAAGCGCTGCGAGAGGCTTTCAAAAGAATGGACCAGGAGCATGAGGCACGACTGACTCGCAGCATTGATCCCGGAGGAATGAAGGAGTTCCTGTTGCGGTTTTGTTCAACACAGCGTCTTGGGTACATCTTCACGCTGAATCAGGATACGCTTGTCGAGCGTTTATCGAGTTTGTGGCCAGACATTCCATTGTCGTTGCCAGGCATTCGGGGTTTGCCGGTTGATATTACCGACTTGAGCACACCGCAGTTGGCCGTCCCAGCCGTCCCGGACATGAGAGAGGAAGCGCTGAAGCTTGATGGGTCTTTGAACTATATTAAGTTACACGGATCGGCTCGTTGGCAAACGACGGACGGCACTACTGGCATGGTCATCGGAGGCGGGAAAGAAATCTCCATACAGCGTTCACCGCTGTTGACATGGTATTCCAGTCTGTTCGAACAGGTCCTGTACTCCGGCGACGTGAGACTTCTTATTATCGGTTATAGCTTTCAGGATGACCATATAAATCGGATCATTGCGCGGGCCGTACAGGGTCACGGCGCGCGTCTATTCATTTGGGACACGCGCAATCCCCTCCAGTTGGTGAGCGACGTAAGCATCGAAAGCCCAGGCTATCCTCGTTTGAAAATCGATCTCAGGCCATTTCTAATCGGGGCGGCGTCGCGCCCGCTGGCCGAAGTGTTTCCTCGAAATGAGCATCCGACCCCCGAGTTTCGCCGCATAGTCGAGAGCTTTTTTTCTTAATTTTCTGGAAGGAGACGGCGTCTTCCACCATGACGAAGGATCAAACGATGACCTCTATAAACCTCGCTCATATAGCGGCTGAGCTTTCCACATTGATGCCCTATAATGATGCGCATGAGAAAACTGTCCACAAAGTCTGAAAGAGTGGAACAACGCATGGCAACGCGCATCGCCCGGAAACGCGGCGACGTGTTTCTGCGCGCCGATTTCAGCGACCTCGGCGGCTATAACCAAGTCGGCCGGGCGCTGCGCGATCTGGTGCGCAAGGGCTACCTCATAAGGATAGGTCTGGGCCTCTATGCCCGCGCAAGCCTGTCCTCCTTTGACGGTAAACCACTCCCCGTGAAGGGCCTGTCCACACTGAGGGAGGCCATACAGCGGCTCGGCGCCGAGGTCGTTCCGACCCGCTTCGAGCTGGCTTACAATTCCGGACAGAGCGACCAGGTGCCGACCGGACGCGTTGTGGCGATCCGTGGCAAGCGGATTCGTCGCCAGATCGGGTACGATGGTTTTGTCCTGATGTTCGAACGCGCGACAGCTCCTCGTCGCGGGCGACAACCTCCCAAAGCAAATCGGCGGGCCGTCAAGGCAACGGCGGCGCCAATCACCGTGCGCGAGGCGCTACGTCCGATATGGGAAGCGGATCGCTATCCCATCCGTAGCAATGAAGACCGGCGGCATGCCGTCGCTTTGGAGGAGGAAGCACGCGACCACGCCGCCCCGGCCGTCGCGTCGCCCGACGATTTGCCCGAATTCGTTGGCTGGCTCAACGAACTCATGGACCGAAAGCTCCCGGACGACAGGCGCGACGCAATCATGGAGGCGCTCTATACGCTGTTCGATCCGTCGGGCAGCGATGAAGAAACGGTAAGTATATCATATATGGCGTAATTCTCGGATAATAGGAATTATAGCAATGATAATATCAATGCCCAATTCAATGGGCACGAGCGGTTGCACTGGCCATTCTGCGACACATTAAACCGCCTCCTGCTGTGTCAGCCCCTTTTGGCGCGCGTGCGCCGGACGGACGCGCACCATCTGAGCTGGGCGGCGTCGGTGGAGCCCCACCGGGACAGTTTGACAATCGGCGCTTTATAGTATATCTTATATGTAGAAATTCTCTGAATTAAGGATTGTGTTACAGGAACTCAGATGGACGTCGCTTCTTCATCCCTGCCCAAGGGCCGTGTGCAACTCAGCCAGGTGCTGCGTGGTGCAGGGGAAATCGTGTCGGTCGATGACGTGAGCGGCATCCTCCGGATCGAACGTCAGGCCGCCGCCAAGCTGCTCGCGCGCTGGAATGGCCAGGGCTGGATGAGGCGCCTTCGCCGCGGCTTTTACGCCCCGGTGCCGATGGCACAACTCGGTCAGGAACAGGTACTCGAAGATCCGTGGGTGATCGTGCCGGAGCTGTTCGGCCCTGCCTGCATCGGTGGATGGAGTGCCGCAGAACATTGGGGACTGACCGAGCAATTATTCCGCAGTATCTTCGTGCTGACCTCCCGTCCCATCCGGGAAAAGGAACAGACGATCGAGGGTACCCCATTCGTACTGAAGCACGTCCGCCCCGAGGCGTTGTTCGCCACGCGCGCGGTCTGGCGCGGGAGCGTCAGAATCGACGTCAGCAGTCCGGCCAAGACGATCATCGACATGCTCGATGATCCGGCGATCGGCGGCGGCATCCGGCATGTGGCGGACTGCCTCGCGGTATATTTCGGGCGCGAGGACGCGTCGAGCGACGAACTGCTGACGATCGCCGATCGACTCGGCAACCGCGCCGTGTTCAAGCGGCTTGGATTTCTTGCCGAACGTATTCCGGGCCACGAAGCTCTGGCCGCCGCATGCCGCGAACGCCTATCGCAGGGCACGACGAAACTCGATCCTTCCGCGCCGTGCCCGCGCTTGGTAACGCGCTGGCGGCTCTGGGTGCCGCCGTCCTGGTCGCAGGGACCGGCATGATCGACCGCACCGAGGTTCTTAGCCTCGCCAATGAACTCGGTCTCAACGCGCGGGTGGTCGAGAAGGACTACGTGCTCGGCTGGGTGCTGGCCGGTATCGCCCGCGACGAGGAGCTGTCGCGCGCCTGGCTGTTCAAAGGCGGCACCTGCCTCAAGAAATGCTTCTTTGAGACCTATCGGTTTTCCGAAGACCTCGATTTCACGGTGATCGAACCGGCGCAACTCGACCGCGACTTCCTGGTCTCGCGGTTCAAGGCGCTCGGCGCCTGGCTCTACGATACGACCGGCATCGAATTGCCGGCTGAGTTGGTGCGTTTCGATGTCTACGATCTCAAGACCGGTGGTCGGGCGGGAGAGGGACGCCTCGCCTATCGCGGCCCGATTGCCCCCCGCGGTGGCGATCTGCCGCGCATCAAGCTCGATCTCACGGCCGACGAACGCGTGGTGCTGCCGTCTGTGATCCGGCCGGTGACGCATCCTTACAGCGACGCGCCGGCCGATGGCATTACGGCCCGCTGCTATGCCTTCGAGGAATTGTTCGGCGAGAAAGTTCGGGCGCTCGCGCAGCGTGCCCGGCCGCGCGATCTTTACGATGTGATCAATCTGTTCCGGCACGGGGATTTTCGAAACGCCGCGATGGTGATTCGCGACATCGTCACGCAGAAATGCAGCTTCAAGCAGATCCCGTTTCCGACCTTCGAGGGTCTGGCGCCGGCCCATTCGGAGTTGATGGGCGAATGGGGCAACATGCTCGGCCACCAACTGCCGTCGCTGCCGCCGGTCGATCTGTTCTGGGATGAGTTGCCGGAATTCTTCCGTTGGCTGAGCGGTGCGGTGATGCAACCGCTTCTGCCGTCAATTCCAATCGAAGTCGGCGCTACGGTGCTGCACGGACCCGCCGGCGGCATTCGCATTCCGGGCCGCAGCACATCCTTCATCGAGATGATCCGATTTGCCGCGTCCAACCACCTGCTGGTCGATCTCGATTATCGGGACGAAGCGGGCAACCGCCGCACACGGCCGATCGAGCCTTACTCGCTGCGGCGAACGAAGGACGAGAATCTCATCCTCTGCGCGGTCAGCGTCGAGCGTCAGCAGCCACGCTCGTACCGGGTCGAACGCATTCAGGGTGCCAAAATCCTGAATCGTAGCTTCGCACCGCGCTTTCAGATCGAACTGACGCCCTCGGGTCCACTCGTGGCGCCAGCCACGGCGCGCAGCGGCCAAACCGGCTACAGGCAGCCGCCCGCGACCCGTCGGCGCGCCCGCCCGGTCTGGCCCAAAACAACCTATATCTATCGCTGCCCGGTTTGCAGCAAGCGGTTCGAACGGTCGACGAGGAATGCAACCCTGCGGGCGCACAAGAATCCTTCCGGCTATCCCTGCGCCGGACGCCATGGCATCTATGAGGGGACGAAGTGATCGAGGATATCCGCCCCGGCTTGCTGTCGCCGACCCAGCGCGATGACTACGTTTTCGCAATGGTGTATGGGAAAAAGATAGAATTCGCAGCGGCGTTTGCCACGGTCACGGAATTGGCCGAGACGATGATGCAGCAACGGGGAGTACGAAACATCGTGATTATTACGATACGGCCTCAGACCGAATGCAGTCGGTACCGCTCTCTGACAGAGAGCGGTGAGTCATAGCTATGAACATCGCGCCCATTCATACTGCTAACTTCGGATTCCTTGTGAAGCACGATACGCAGCTCGCCCGTCTTGGCGCCCTGGCTGAACGGTATTTTAGCGAGGATCCAAATACATCGCTGATCAAACTTCGGCAGTTCGCCGAATTGCTGGCTCAACTTACGGCCGCGAAGACCGGGCTGCTCACGAAGCCAGATGAACCACAATCCGACTTGCTCCGCCGCCTGAAATTCGAGCGCGTGCTGCCCCTCGAGGTCGCCGACTTCTTTCATCAGGTGCGGATTAGCGGCAACGACGCGACGCACGCGCTAGGCGGTGATCATGCCCGCGCACTGGCCACGCTCAAGATCACACGCCAGCTCGGTGTTTGGTATTACCGGACCTTCATCGACAAAAACCTGAAGGTCGGTCCGTTTGTCCCACCGGCCGATCCCGCCGCAGCGACGACGGCGCTCCACGAAGAGATGGCCCGCCTGCGACAGGCCGTCGACGAGTTTAGCTCGGCTGCTGAAAAGGCCAGGATCGCCGCGGAAGCCGAGGCCAAAGCGCGGTTGAGCGCCGAAGAACGGGCGCAGCGTGAACGCGAAGAGCGCGCCCTGTGGGAACAACTGGCGGACGAAGCCGAGCAAGCCAAGCTGTCTCTCGCCGCCCAGCTCCAAGCATTGCAGGCGACAACCGCCACCGCGCCGCCGCAGGTAACGGCTGCCATCATTTCTCAGGCTGAAGATGCAGCGGCGGCGATAGATATCGACGAAGCGGCGACCCGGACACTGATCGATGCGCACCTTCGCGCGCGTGGCTGGGAAGTGGATACCCCGACGTTGCGCTTCAGCGCAGGCGTGAGACCCGCCAAGGGGCGCAACATGGCGATTGCCGAATGGCCGACGCAGAGTGGCCCGGCGGATTACGCGTTGTTCGTCGGGACGCGATGCATCGCAGTCGTCGAAGCCAAGCGAAAAAACAAGAATGTCTCCGCCTATATCGATCAGGCGCAGCGCTATGCGTGTGGGCTCAGGTTCGAAGGCGGCGCCGAAGCTATCGGCGCCCCTTGGGTTGAAACTGAAAAGGACAGCTTCCTTGTGCCCTTCGTCTTTTCGGCGAACGGGCGCCCCTATCTGAAGCAGGTCGAGACGCAAAGCGGGATTTGGTTCCGCGACGCGCGAAAGCCCGCGAACCTCCGTCGGGCTCTTGTCGATTGGCCAACACCGGACGGGCTTCAAGGCATGCTGGAGATTGACGCCGAAGTGGCCGGTGCCGATCTGAAAGCGCGGCCCATTGAATTCGGATTTCCGCTGCGCCCCTATCAGAAGCGTGCAATCGAGAAGGTCGAAGATGAGTTGGCCAAAGACCGCCGCGCCATGCTTCTGGCCATGGCGACAGGCACTGGAAAGACTAAGCTCGCCATCGCGCTGCTGTATCGGCTCCTGTCGGCGAAGCGCTTCCGGCGGGTCTGTTTCGTGGTGGACCGGAGTGCGCTCGGCACGCAAGCCGCCGGCGAGTTCGCCACGACGCGGATCGTGAGCGCCAAGACTTTTGCTGACATCTTCGGTCTCAAGGGGCTTAGTGACATCCAGCCGGATTCGGAAACTAAGGTGCATATCTGCACCATCCAGGGCCTCGTGAAGCGGGTCCTTTATAACGAAGACTCCTCAGAAGCGCCGCCGGTCGATCAGTATGATTTGATGGTCGTCGATGAATGTCATCGAGGCTATCTGCTTGACCGTGAAATGTCCGATGCCGAACTCGGCTTCCGAAATCAGGACGACTACGTCTCCAAATATCGCCGCGTGCTGGAGTATTTCGATGCGGTGAAAATCGGCCTCACTGCGACGCCCGCGCTGCACACCGTGGATATCTTTGGCCATCCGGTCTTCACCTACTCGTATCGCGAAGCCGTGATCGACGGTTTTCTGATCGATCATGATCCGCCGCTCCAGATCACCACGGCGTTGTCACAGGCCGGGATAACCTTTCGAAGAGGCGAAACTATCGAGCTGGTCGATACGCGCACCGGTGAAATTGATCTTGCCGACTTGCCTGATGACATTCAATTTGATGTTGAGGAGTTCAACAAGAAGGTTATCACCAAGTCCTTTAATCGGACTGTTGCCGACGAGCTGGCGCGCCACATCGATCCGAACCTTCCAGGGAAGACACTGATTTTCGCCGTAAATGACGCTCACGCCGATATAGTCGTCGAGCAAGTGAAGATTGCATTCAGCGAAGCCTACGGCGAAATCGAGGACGCCGCCGTTCGTAAGATCACTGGGAGCGTCGATCGCGTTGGTGACCTAATCCGGTCCTTCCGCAATGACACGATGCCCAAGATCGCCGTTACTGTTGATCTGCTCACGACCGGCATCGACGTGCCAAAGATCGAAAACCTCGTGTTTCTGCGGCGGGTGAACAGCCGCATCCTCTATGAGCAGATGCTGGGCCGCGCGACCCGGCAGTGTCCGGAAATCGGCAAGGAAACGTTCCGCATTTTCGACGCGGTCGATCTCTATCCGCATTTGCAGAACCTCACCGCAATGAAGCCAGTCGTGATCGATCCGGCGATCAGCCTCGAACAGCTTTTTGAGGAACTGGCCCAGGTCGAGGACAATGCGCACAGGGAGGCCATACGCGACCAGATCATAGTGAAGATGCGGCGGCGGCTGAAGCGCATGCCTGAAGTCGCGCGCGCACGGTATGAGGTCGAAGCGGGCGAAACACCGGAAGCAACGCTTCTGCGTCTCACGAATGAGCCGCCGGCTAGCGTCGCGGCATGGATCAAACAGCGTACGACGCTCGGTCGCATTCTCGACTGGAATTCGGATAGCGGCACGCCCCTCTATATTCCGATCTCAAATCACCCGGATCAGCTCGTCGCCGTGACGCACGGCTATGGCGCCGGTCAGAAGCCGGAAGATTTCCTCGACGGCTTTACCGCCTTCATACGTGGCAACGTCAACAAGATCGCGGCGCTCACGCTCGTGGTGCAACGGCCGCGCGACCTGACGCGCGCAGAACTCAAGTCGCTTCGCTTGGAACTCGATGCCCTCGGCTACTCCGACGCCAATCTCCGGCGCGCCTGGTCTAACGCGAAAAATGAGGATATCGCCGCGTCGATTATCGGCTTCGTGCGGCAAGCCGCCCTTGGCGATGCACTCACGCCCTTCGATCTACGGGTGCGTGCAGCGATGCAGCGCATCCTTGCCACCCGGCCATGGACTGAGGTCCAGAAAAAATGGCTAAGGCGCATCGAGGAGCAACTGACGCACGAAATCATCGTCGATCGCGCGGCGCTCGATGAAGACCCGTTCAGCAAGGATGGCGGCTTCGTCCGCCTGAACAAGATTTTTGGCGGCAAGCTCGACTCCGTCCTGGCTGATATCAATGAAGAACTCTGGAAGAAGGTGGCTTGATGAGTGGCAATGGTTCGAACGGAAACGGCACCACACGCGAGATCGTCGCGAAGTTGTGGAGCCTTTGCCATGTCCTGCGTGACGATGGGATTTCATTCAGCGACTATGTCACCGAACTGACCTTCCTTCTGTTTCTAAAAATGCTGGAGGAGACCGGCCACGAAGAACGGCTGCCCAAGGGCTACCGCTGGACAGGTCTCGCACGACGTGAGGGCCTGGATCAGTTGGAACATTACCGCCAGCTACTTCTCGATCTCGGCAACCCGGCCAAGACCAAGGACCACCTCGTCCTGTCGATCTTCACCGATGCGCAAACCAAGCTGCGCAAACCAACCAATCTCAAATCGCTCACCGACGCGATCGACAAGCTGGATTGGTTCTCGGCACGGGAGGAAGGCCTCGGTAATCTCTATGAAGGTCTGCTGGAAAAAAACGCCGCCGAGAAAAAGTCCGGGGCAGGGCAGTATTTCACCCCGCGCCCTCTGATCGACTGCATCGTTCGCCTCATCAAACCGAAACCCGGTGAGGTCGTGCAGGACCCGGCCGCCGGCACGGCTGGCTTCCTCGTCGCCGCCGATCACTACATCAAGGAGCGGACTGACGATCTCTACAAACTCAGCGAGGCGCAGGCCTTCTTTCAGCGCCACAATGCTTTCGTCGGCATGGAGCTTGTGCCGGACACCCATCGCCTCTGCCTAATGAACCTCATGCTTCACGGCATCGAAAGCCAAGTGGAAAGCGGCGACTCTCTGTCGCCCGATGGCGAGCGCCTCGGCAAAGCTGATGTGATCCTGACCAATCCGCCGTTCGGGACGAAGAAGGGCGGGGGCCGCCCTACACGATCCGACTTCTCGATCACAGCCGACACCTCGAACAAGCAACTCGCCTTTGTCGAGCACATTGTCCGCGCTCTCAAACCGGGCGGAAGGGCCGCGATCGTCGTGCCGGATAACGTGCTGTTCGAGGATGGCGTAGGCCGCAGGCTGCGCAGCTGGATGATGGACCTCTGCAACGTCCACACCATCCTGCGATTACCGACCGGCATCTTCTATGCCATCGGCGTCAAGACGAATGTCGTCTTCCTCACCCGAGGCAAGACTGACCGCGCCAACACTAAAGGCGTCTGGGTCTATGATCTTCGCGCCAACATGAACAGCTTCGGGAAAACACGGCCTCTGACGCTCGATGATTTCGTCGCCTTCGAGCAAGCTTTTGGCGATAATCAGCTAGGAAAGTCTCCTCGCAAGGATGAAGGTGAGGAGGGGCGGTTTCGCTTTTTCAGCCGCGAGCAGATCACGGCGCGCAATGATAATCTCGACATTGTTTGGTTGCGAGACACGAGTGGCGATCCAGAGGATGAGATGACGGAACCGGAAGACATCGCAGCCGCCATCATGGGTCATCTTCGCACAGCGCTGGAGGAGATTGAGACATTAAGCGAAGAACTGATACCCGATGCCGTCGAGGCCGCAGAATGACTGGCTTGCCCAAAGGCTGGAAACGGCTAGCGATCGGCTCACTATGTGATCTGATAAATGGTCGCGCATTCAAGCCGAGTGATTGGGGGGCATCTGGCCTGCCAATCGTACGAATACAAAATCTAAATGATCCGGATGCCAAGTTTAATTACTTTGATGGTGGTAGTGTTAGGAGTCGGTTCCTGATTGATTCCGGTGCCTTGTTGTTCGCATGGTCTGGCACACCTGGAACCTCATTCGGGGCACACATTTGGAACGGCGGGCCGGCTATCTTGAACCAACATATATTCAATGTGGTTTTCGACGAGTGTAGAATTGACAAGAATTTTTTTCGATTGGCCATTAATCAGAAACTCGATGAATTAATCGAGAAAGCGCACGGCGGAGTAGGCTTGCGGCACGTCACCAAAGGGAAATTTGAAGAGACGGAAATCGACCTTCCGCCGATAAGTGATCAGCGTCGCATTATAGCCAAACTAGATGACCTTTTAGGCCGCTCAAGAAACGCGCGAGATGAGCTCGGCCACATCTCCAAACTGGTCGAGCGATATAAGCAAGCAGTCCTGGCAGCCGCCTTCCGAGGTGACCTTACAGCAGATCGGCGAGGCCGTCTGTCGCGTTGTGACGCGGCCTCCAAGTCAACTCGAAAATGGCGGAATAAGTCTCTTATCGATCTATGTGATTCCAGAAGAGGGATTACGTATGGCGTCATCAAGCTCGGTGAGGAAGTTTCCAACGGCACTCCTTGCCTCAGAACCAGTAATGTTCGATGGCTCAGGATAGAGACTGAGGGCATGAAGCGAATAGGCGAGCGGTGCGCGCCCATACAGCGACGGTCTTCTATTCCGATTTCAGAACGTATAGATTGCCCTGAGGGGCGCGCTGGGCTCTTCGTGGTGAAGCGCATCGTTCAGTGACAGCCATAAGGTGATTGACATGCGTCCCTTGCGAGACTCTGAAAGTCAGCCATTCGCCGCTGTTCTTCCACGGTGCCCGTGGTGTCGTAGCGCCGCCAAGATCTGGCGGGAAAGCTCGGCTGGCGGCTGGATCGCGGGATGCAAGAACGTGCTCCGCGCTGCCGGGCCTCCCCCTCACGGTTGTGTGATCCAGCCGCACACGTTGCCAATGACGACACGCGCGGCAGCGGTTCGCGAATGGAAGAAGGGGTTCAACGGACGATGAGCGCGGCCCCGTAGACCACGGCAGACAGCCCCGGCGTTGCTGACTATCCTCGCATCGATCATCCGCCGGACCGCACCTCCCGCGCCGCCGTTTCAGGAGAACGACCATGCCGGCGCCAACCGGCGCACTCGGCCACTTTCAGGCATTGCCGTTTCCCGCGCGTCTCGCGGTCGGTTGGTGAAGACAATCGGACATTGGGTATTCATCTGAGAACGCGGATCGATCCGACGCCTCATGTTCAGGCGCCAGTTGTCGATCGTGGCCGAATCATCTGCTGAGTATCAGGCGGTGGCGTTTGGCGCTTGCGGCGAGAGCTCGCATCGGCATGGAAACGGCACGCGCGAGCGTCGACCACATGGCGAAAAGGTACTGCTTCCAACCCGCTGCGATTGGTCGCGGAACGGGTAGCTTTACTGGTGCGGCCTCCGGGACAGTCAACGGGCTTGGAACTGCGGGAACGGTCCCGGCTGGTGCCTCCGTTGCGGCGATATTTTCATTTCGGTGGTCCTCCATTTTGAGTGCCGCAAGCTCATCGGTAATGTCCACGAGGGACGCGGCGAGCTCTTCCCGCCGCTGGTTGCGCGCTCGCGTTGCCCGATGCTCGGCACCGGCGCGCGAAGGCTGCCCCTGGCGCTCCATCGTGGTCGCGACCGGACCAATCTTCGGCTCGGGTTCGCGGTCGATATCCAGTTCAGCGTAGCTACGGTGATCGATACGGTCGGTGATGTTGCATTCGGCAAGCGCCTTGTTCACCGCATTCGACCAGGAGGCGCGCCATCGCTCCAACTCGGCCACGTCGTTCCACGCGCGCGCCTTCTTGCCGAAACCGCTGGTGGTGATGGCGCGGAGGGAGAGCATCACATGCGCGTGGTGGTTGCGGCTGTCTCCCTGCCGGTTGGGCCGATGGATAGAGAGGTCAGCGATCATCCCGTGCGCCACGAATTCCGTTTGCACGAATTGCCGTGCCAGGTCGAGACGCTGCTGTGCCGTCAGTTCGTGCGGTAGCGCCAGCTGCAATTCGCGGGCGAGTTGCGCATCCCTGCGTTTCTCGATGGCCTCCACGGCGTTCCAAAGACGGGCGCGGTCGCGCACCCAGGCGGGCGCACCCTGAGGAGCGAGGATCTCCGCATGCTCGACGCCGTGGCGACGGGTATAGTCGAACACCAGGCCGGTACGCTCGTCATGCATTCTGATGCCGGCGCGATAGGACGCCGCCGCCGTCGCGCTGCGGCCTTCCGAGCGCTTCACCAGTTGGGCTGACAACCGGAAGATCGCCACGGCATTACCGTCTTTTCCGTGCCGAACGTCCACGGGCCAGACCAGAGTGCAGGGGCCGCGCTCCTGCTCGGGATCGAACGGCGAACCGTTCGTCGAAGACCGGCAGCGAAATGCCGGTCGTGGGGGCGGGGGCACGAAAGCTCACGCGCGGAGGTCCAGGAGGCAAGGCGCTCCGAGGGCCAGTCCAGGGCGGCAAGGCCCTGGCGCGCATCCAATCCACGCTGGGTTGGTCAGGGTCCGGGGGCTCGAAGGCTCCCGGTCGTAGGTGTCGGGAAACGAAAATCCTGACGCGGGGGTCACGGGGGCAAGGCCACCCGTGTGCAGGTCCAGGACGGCAAGGTCCTGGCGCGCATCCAATCCAGGCTGGGTTGGTCAGGGTCCGGGGGCTCGACGGCTCCCGGTCGTGGGTGTCGGGAAACGAAAGTCCTGACGCGGGGTCACGGGGGCAAGGCCACCCGTGTGCAGGTCCAGGGCGGCACGGCCCTGGCGCGCATTCAATCCGCAGAGGGTTGACCTCCATGGACATGGTGTCGATGGCGGCCTGAACCCGTGTAAATCCGGCGATCAAGCGATTTGACGGTGCGCCGGGCGGTGCTGGTGGCGCTTCAGTGAGATGGTGGGGCCAGGCATGGCCACGGTGATCACCGTG
>Ga0181536_10005567_pt1 | contig 12882 bp, 17 predicted proteins | sample PEATcosm2014_Bin_41_FD_121105 | JGI IMG/M metagenome (GOLD analysis project Ga0181536, IMG submission 121105) | Peatland microbial communities from MTU Mesocosm Facility, Houghton, MI, USA - PEATcosm2014_Bin17_60_metaG | ecosystem: Environmental > Terrestrial > Soil > Wetlands > Peat | place...
GGGCGTTGACACATTGGGCGCAAACGTATAACTTGACGGCAAAACTGCAAACCAAGCCATGTTGATTCGCATCAGTCTGATTTTGGCCGTAATTGTGGCGCTGGGCGCCGGCGCGTTAAACATCCTTCAGGTGAGGGATAAAATCACCACGCTGGTTTCACAGCGGGACGATGAACGCGGCAAAAAGCAACAAGCCCTGTCCGACCTCTCCAAAGCGAAGACCGACTTGACGAAGACGCAAGACACGCTCAAGCAGGCTACCAACGAATTGGCTGATGCGAAGTCCGAACGCGATAAGGCGGTGAACTCCGAGACCGCGCAACGAAAGCGCGCTGATGAATTGTCTGACAAACTTACCAAGACCACACAGGAGCGTGACGACGCGCAAACCCAACTGGCCGCTTACAAGGCCACCGGCATCACTGCGGATCAAGTCGGCAAACTCAGCCGTTCGCTGAAAGAAGCACAAGAGGCGGTCGAAATCGTTAACGAGGAAAAAATGGTGTTGCAACGCGCCCTGACCCGGTTGCAAGCCCGCCTCGCCAAATACGAAGGTCCGGACCCAACCATCCGGTTGCGCGCGGACCTCAGGGGCAAGATTCTGGTGGTTGACCCGAAATGGGATTTTGTCGTGCTGAACATCGGCCAGGATCAGGGGGTTCTCGAAAACGGTGAACTTTTAGTCAGCCGGGAAGGCAAGCTGGTTGCCAAAGTTGTCGTGCGCAGCGTCGAAAAAAACCGCTGCATCGCCAATGTTGTGCCGGGTTGGAAACTCGGCGAAGTGATTGAAGGCGATGATGTCAGCCCTGCGCATCCGGCTTCCTGACATGAAGTGCCGCACTGTAAGATGGTTCCTGCTCCTTTTGCTTGGTGGTATGCTCGTTGGTGTCAGTGGTTGTGAAACCAACGAGCCGGAAAATGATTCAGTCCGCCCGTGGAACACGCCGCAAGGCTGGGAAGGCGCCATGCCCATGATGAACCAGCAGCACCAGTAAATCGCTCCGCCCTTCAACCCGCAATTTCCGCACCGCGCGTCGGCGTCACAATAAAATCCATGCGAACGTCCGAAGGTCCGGCCGGGACTTCATTTACCATCTGCTCGTCAAAGGCGATTCCGCATTTCACCCCGCACGCGCCTGCCAGCAAACGGTCGTAAAATCCCTTGCCGCGGCCCAGCCGATGCCCGTGCCGGTCGAACGCGACCCCGGGTACGAGAATCAAATGGAGACGGTTTAAAGGGATTTCGGGACACCGGGCAGCCGGCTCGCGGATGCCAAACGCTCCCGTTACAATTTCGCTCCGCAAATTTTGCACCCGGCAGGCGACATAATTTTTGCCGGCCGGATGGTAGCGGGGCAGGGCGGCAATTTTCCCCGCCGCCAGCGCTTCCTCCAACAACGGCCATAAATCCAGTTCGTCCGGCCGCGGCGCGAAAAACAGGACCGCTCCGGCATTTTCCCAAACAGCCTGTTCTTTGAGCCGGTCGCGAATTTGCGCGGACAACGTGGTGCGCGCCGCCGGGGAAATCTTTTCCAACGCGCCGCGGATTTGTTTTCGCAGCGCGGCCTTTTTGGCAAGCAAGGTGTCGGTCATGGCCGTATTCTTCAAATTTGCAGCAGTGCGATCAAAGTGAAATTAAAATTTCATTGGCACCCGGATTCAGCCAGGTGTCAGGTTGCCCGACGAGTTGGAACCACTTCAGCGATTTCCTGCCGCACATCCAAACCGTTAAAACGGTTTCACGATGGAGCGTGGCTGCTTTCACCTGGCTGAAGCCGGGTGTTAATGAAAGGAAATCCAGGTTCATCTTCATCATGATGTGATTACTTTTTCCCCGATTTGCGGGCTTCGGCGAGCGCCGCCCGCCATTTTTCGACCCGCTCCTTGATTTTCTTTTCCACACCTTGTTCGGTCGGTTCGTAATAATGCTTGTCCGCGCCGAGATAATCCTGGGCTACGAAATGTTCGGGATGGTCGTGCGCGTATTCGTAACCCTTGCCGTGGCCCAGCCGTTCGGCGCCGGAATAATGCGTGTCACGCAAATGTTCCGGTACCGGCAGCGTGCGGCCGGAGCGGACGTCTTCGAGCGCGGCGTCAATCGCCAGGTAGGCGCTGTTGCTCTTGTTGGCGGTGGCGATATAAACCGTCGCTTCGGCCAGCGGAATCCGCGCCTCGGGCCAGCCCACAAATTCTGCAACCTGCAACGCCGTGTTTGCCAGAACCAAAGCCATTGGATCCGCCAGGCCCACGTCTTCCGCCGCGCAAATCACAATCCGCCGGGCAATAAAGCGCGGGTCTTCGCCGGCATGAATCATTTTCGCCAGCCAGTAAAGCGCCGCGTCCGCGTCGCTGCCGCGCATGGATTTGATGAAGGCGGAAATCGTGTCGTAGTGCGCGTCCTCGTCGTCATAAACCACGGCTTTTTTCTGGATGCTTTGCTCAGCGGCGGCCAGATCAATGTGGACGACGCCCTTCCTGTCCGGTGCTGTGGTGAGCGCGGCGATTTCCAGCGCGTTCAAGGCTTTGCGCGCGTCGCCATCGGCGATTTTGGCGAGATGGTGCAACGCATCTTCCTCCGCCTTGATCTTCAGGTAGCCGAGGCCGCGTTCGGCGTCGGCCAGCGCGCGTTGCAGGAGTGAAAAAAGCTCGTCTTCCGTCAGCGGGCGCAACTCAAAAATCTGCGAGCGCGAGACGAGTGGCGAGTTGACGAAGAAAAACGGGTTGTGCGTCGTTGCGCCGATAAGCCGCACGACACCGCTCTCGACGTCTGGCAGCAGCACGTCCTGCTGCGCCTTGTTGAACCGATGGATTTCGTCAATGAACAGAATCGTGGGCTGGCCGGTGTTTTCAAGGCGGTTCGCTGCGCTGGCGAGTACGCGGCGCATGTCGGCGACGTTGGATTCGACGCCGCTGAGCCGCTCGAATTTGCTTTTGGTCTGGCGCGCGATGATTTGGGCGAGCGACGTTTTGCCCGTGCCGGGCGGCCCGAAGAATATCAGCGATTGGATACGGTCGGCTTCGATGGCGCGGCGAAGCAACTGGCCGGGGCCGAGGATGTGCGTCTGGCCGGCGAACTCGTCGAGACTGCGCGGTCGCATTCGCGCGGCCAGCGGCTGATGGCGGGAAGATTCCGGCGTGGCCGAAGCGCGCGGCTTTGGTCCAGCCGGAGTTGCAAACAAATCGTCGCGCGCCATGAATGGAGATTAGCACCAGTGGAAAAGTTTGCCCAAAACAAAAAAGCCCGCCGATTGGCGGGCTTTAATTCCCCATTCTGCATCCGAAATTCCGCATTTAAAAAATTAAAACCCCACCCTTGCCGTGTGCGACATGATCCTTTGAACATGTTTTACAACATGCGGAACCCGCCGGGCTGCTTTCGACTTCCAGTGAAGGCATGTCGGCCACAGTCACAGATTGGCTCCATTGATCGTTTTACTACGGTTCAAGGATTTGCTGCGAATCACGAACAGGGCAGGGTAAATCTGGTTAAACTTTCCAAAGAACAACGCGCGGTTTTCAACTCACGCTTTCTGGCTATTACATTGTCCCAAAACGGTATTTTCGCAAGAAAATATTTTAGGGAAATTTATCGCCGCGCTCTTGACAAACGTGAAAAAGGTTATCCAAAAATTGCGGCGTCCTCCGGACCAAAATCAGTCTCATCTGCGCGCCGGGCTTCGCGGACATTGAACCTCCACACCACGTCTGCTCATTTCCCGGCTATTCCACCTCCACCGTCACCACGCCCAGAATTTTTGTTTCCCGGCGTTGCAACAGACGGCCCAGTGGTCCCAGTGTCTGCCAATAGGCAACTGCCGCCAGCGCCGCGAGCAGGACCGAAAGAATGAGATTGACCGGCACCACATCCGGCCAGCCGGCCAGCCGCCAGAGCAGTTCGGCCAGCGGCGGGACGAATGCCGGGGCCATGGCGACGGGTAAAAGCATGTGACAAAGAATCATCACCAGCATCGCCAGGCCGGGCATCTTGGTCGGCTTCAACGAACCGGGTTGGATGCGGTAGGGCACGAGAATGGACAGTGCGTTGCCGGCCAGCCCGGCCAGCAGCAACAAGGCCGCGAACTGGAACAGGGCGGCCGTAAAAACAAGCCAGGGCAGATGCAGCCACACGAAACACAACGTCAGCAGGATTGCGCCGAAGGTGGCACCCACGGGCAGGCTCGCGAGATTTTTGCCCAGCAGGATGAGCCGCCGGTCTGCCGGCGAAAGGATCAGTGAACGGAAACCGTCGCGGTCCAGGCCAAATTGGTTGGCGAGAAATTGGACCAACATGAAGATTGAGAACGCCGCCACGCCGGTGGCGATGAACGGCTTCGCGGCTTCGGACAAATGGGGCGACGAACGAAGAAAGACCATCGCCACGACGACCGCCATCGAGAGGAACGAACTTCCCAACGCCATTTTAACCTCCGGCGCGCGGGCCAGGGAACGGAAGGTCGCCAGCGCGAGCGCGGCGGCCTGTTCCGGCACGGCGGGAAGGCGCAGTTCCAAAAACCCATTGCCGGTTCGGGACGGTGCGGCCACCACATTGGTGGTTCCAGCCGGTTTGATTCGCGCCGGGGCTTGCCCGCCGGTTTCACCGTAATAAAAGCGCACCGTGCTGCGATACGCGCGACGCAACCCGAAGGCGCCAATGCCAAGACAACCGAGCGTGCCGAGCAACGCGGGCAGCACACGCCCTTCGGCCAGCCCCTGCGCGCCGAGCGGCAACCAGAGCGGCGGGATGAACCTCTGCGCGGCGAGCAGTTGATTGAGTTTTTCCTGTCCGGCGGTCCGGCGTGTTTCCGGGGCGGTGGTGGACTGCCGGCTGGGATGAAAATCCCCCCGATGGATGACGTTGAAATAAAGATTGGGTCCCTGGCTGAGCAGGATGAACGTGAAAGTAATGCACATGATGACCGTGCGGCGCCGGCGCGGGTTGCTCATCAGCGTTGCCAGCCAGCCGCGCAGACAATACGTCCACGCCGTAATCATGAAGACCATGCTCAACGCCAGCGGAACCAACAGCACCATCTCCGGCCCGCGGGCGAACACGAGACCGATGCCCAGCCCCAGCATGATGGGAACGGCCACGATGATGCTCAACGCAAAGTGCGACACGAGGTAATTAACGGCGAACAGCTGGCCCAGCGCAACCGGCAGGTGCATGAGGCGTTGCAAATCTATGGTCTCGGAGCGTTGCAATTCGGTGAGCAGGCCGATCATCCAGAAGAACAGGAACCCGACGGTGACGCCAAACCAGGTCGCCATGATGATCTTCGGTGAAACGTCACCCAATCCATATATTGCGCCGAGCAAGGCGCCCACGAAGCACAATCCGCCCGTCACGAACGCGCCGAGGCCGGCGAGCACGGCGATGATCGCGCCCAGGCCGCCGCTGCGCGCCCACTGATTGCGCGTGAGCCGCCAGCGCAGCCAGAGGATGGTTTTGAGCTGCTCCCAGTTCATTCAACCCTCCAGCCAGCTTAACTTCTGAACCTCGTGCCCGTCGCTGCCCACCACGGCGAGGAACTTGTCCTCCAGTGAGCCAGCGCGCCGCAACTCCTCCATCGTGCCTTGGTGAACCAGCCGTCCCTGTGCGATGATGCCAACGTCCGAGCAGAGCTTCTCGACGATCTCCAGCACGTGCGAGGTGAGAAACACCGTCGCACCGCGGCTGACACACTGCTTGAGCGTGTCGCGCAACACCCGCGACGCCACCGCGTCCACGCCCTCAAAAGGTTCATCGAGGAACAGGAGATCGGGATTGGGAATCAACGCGGCGGCCAGGGCGAGTTTCTTCTTCATGCCATGCGAGAATTCGAGCGTGAGCTTCTTCTCCTCGTGCGCCAGGTCCATCATGGCGAGCAGCTCGTTGCAACGTTCGCGCACCGTGTCGCGCGACAGCAGATACATGCGGCCGATGAAGGTGAGGTATTCCCGCGCCGTCAGGTTGTCGAACAACGCCAGGTTCTCCGGCACCACGCCGATGCGGCGTTTCACTTCCAACGCACGCCGGGGATCGCCCGTGTCCTCACCGAGGATGCGCATCGTGCCACCGCTCGGGGCGAGGAGGCCGGTGAGCATCTTGATGGTGGTGGATTTGCCCGCGCCATTGGGGCCAAGGAAACCGTAAAAGCGGCCGGACTCGACGTGCAGGTTCAGTTCATTGACCGCGCGAAACTTTCCGAAATCGCGTGTCAGGTTGGAGGTCTCGATGGCGACGTTCATGGGCTGGCAATGGGCCGGAAACTATCGGGTGCCAGCGGTTGGAGCAATCGTAAAGAGAACCAAGCAGAGGGTCGGGACCAAAACCAACAATCTTCTTGATCAAGGCGTTTTGGTTCACCTCCCCGCCTGATTTTGCTGAACAACAAAGAAACGAAGCAACAAAGGTGAAAATCACTTTCCAAGATACTTCGACGGGTTGCGTATCCGGTCGAGCCGTTCGGCTTCATGTTCGTTCCGCGCGACCTGCCGCCGTCTTTGCTGGACGGCATTCGCGAACGATTGGGGAAGGAACCAGACCTGTTTGACCAGTTGGATGACGGTCAGGTAAATGAGTTTCAGGGTGTTCATAAAGCGGCATCACTCTCGTTCTCTAGCCGGTATAGAAGAGTGTGCAAAAAATGATAATGGATGATTCCTCGGTTCTGGGCATGGCATTCGGCTCGGCGGGCGTGACCAGGGTGCTCATGTGCGTGGACACCAACTTCAGGTCCGGGTGTTGTGAGAGGAACTCGTTGATCTGTTCTTCCAAGGCGGTCGCCGGCGACTTGCCAGAGGGCAGCTTGTGGAGAATGACTTCGAATATTTTTACTTTCATGGAGCATCCAATCTCCGCCCAATAGCGTTTTCAAGTGGAATGGCAATCGATTCCGTGGCCAGCACCGGCGTTTCCGGGCCGCCTTCTCCTTCAAATCTGTAGATATCCTTCGGTTCAACTGCCGTCACCGCCCCGCCATTTTCCGGATGCGGGCGCTGCGGATTCTCAACGGCCAGGAAATGATTTTTCGGTGTCCACCCTTTGGAACGACCCAAAAGCAACGGGTGCTCATAGGTCAGGCACATGACGTTCTGTTGCAGGTCAAAGCGCATATCATTTAGCGGCACGGAAGGTCAGTGTGGTCAGGCCAACAGCGGCGGCGGCCATGCCTCCAATAAGCATCCAGATGGTCTATCATGCCGACACCAACTTCGACTCCGCCATCAGACCCGCTTGGGGTTCACAACCAGCAACACAATTCCGCCGACGAGCGCAAACGCTCCAACGACGGGCGGGATAAAGTGGTTGACTGTGGTCTCAAAGTGCATCCCGAGGAACTCGACAGGCTTTCCCGGAGTCGTGAAGGTGATGCCCGAGTAGGCGAGCACCACGATGCCGAGAGTGACCAGGAGGACTGCAACTGTGGTTTTTGTATTCATATTGATTCTTCAGTTTTTTCTTCGGTTAACAGCTTCTTAATTCAGTCGCCGGCGCCCGGAGATGAGGCTGACGAGCACCATGACAATGGCAACCGCCAGCAGGATATGGATGAACCCGCCCAGCGTGTAACTGCTTACGAGACCGAGCGCCCACAAAATGAGCAATACTACCGCAATCGTGTATAACATAAATTTTTCCTTTTGGTTTGGATGGTCACCGGAGGCCGGTGCGCTTTCGCACCAGCCAACAGCGATCGGTCAGATTAGTTGGCCGCCACGGGCACGGCGATGGTCATGTTGTTGATCACGCTGGTCACACCGTTGATGTCGGTGACGAGCTTGGTGACCAGGCTCTTTTCGGCGTCGTTCTTGGCAATGCCGCTCAACGTTACCACGCCATCGGTCGTCGAAACTGTGGTGTGCAAGGCGCTGGTCGAGTGGTGCGATAGCAACGACGACTTGACTTCAGCCGTGATGGAGGCGTCATCAATTTTGTCGCCGGTGGTTGCGTCTGGCGTTGCCGGAGTCTTGGCAATCGTCATGTCGTTCACGACCGCTTTGACATTGTCAATGTCCTTGGCGTATTCGGTGGTGAGTTCCTTTTGCGCCAGATTGCTGGCTTCACCGGTTAAGATGACGACGCCGTTTTTCACCTCCACGGTGGTGCCGGTGGCGCTCACATTGCGATGGAACAGAAGTGCGGTTTTCACCTTCAGGCCGATCCAGGTGTCTGAATGTTCCGCAGGTTGTGCACCGCTGACCACCAGTTGATTGTCCACGCTTATGACGCCGGGCAGACTCGCCACGGTGTCCTGGGCCAGGGACTTATCGGATGCTTTGGTCACCGTTCCGGTCAGGGTGACAACACCGTTTTTGGATTCAGTCTTGATGGAATCATCTTTGAGGTAGGTTTTGAACACATAAGAGTTTGCGGCGGATGATTCGATGCGGCTGTCCGTATCGGAGGCGCGCAGCGGTGCGCTGGTGACTAACAGGGCGCCCGTGGCTGCCAGGAGCGCGAGTGTATAAGTTGATTTCATTTTCATTATGCTTTTTCTTTCGGTTGTTGTGTTAATTGATGTTTTTAGTACGAGCAGCACAATACGTTGCGGGCCGGCCCTCCGCTATGGGGTGTAACCCTACCGTGCATTTGGGGAATTGCCCGGCGAAGACTGATCCCGCCTGAACCTTAGTTCGCAGAATCCCTCGGCGAATGAAGACTTTTCAACGGCTTCTGTTCCGGCACTGCGGTTTCGGACAGTGGACGTGACGGCGGTGGATTCGTCTGGTTCACGTGTTTGCGCAGGAGCCAGGTTCGTTGCATGGCTTCAACCAATCGCTCCAGTTCACGCATCGAAGTCTGCGTTTGCAAAACCAGCCCTCGAAGATCTTTGGCCTCCAGGCCGATGGCATCGCTGATCGCGGGCAGATTGGTGCTGGCTTGCTGAAGGTTATTCAACGTGACTTGAAGTTCGTCCGCCGTTGTGGGATCGGTCAGCAATTTCCCCACCGTGCCCTTGCCCGCCTGAACGTCGGCGGTAATGTTGTCCACGCGCCCGACCAGTTGGTCCAACCGCTCCCGCGTGGTCATCAGATTCGTGCCGAGGGTGGTCCACGTGTCCAGGCCGGTGCTGGTTTTTTTCAACACCAGCAATGTCTCGCGGCGGATTTCCTCAATCGCGGATTCCAGCGCACTTTGAAACTGCTCGTTGCAGACAATGGCAGCATCCTTTTCCGGCAACGGCTGGCCCTGGCCGCGCGTGATTTCAAAAAACGAATCGCCGGCCACCCCGAATTTCTTTTTGACGACCGCTGATGAATCTGCGCGCACGAACCGGAAGAAGTCGCGGCGGATGTTCGCCTGGGCTTCCATGCGGCCCCTTTCATCCACAACGACGTCGGAGACTGTTCCCACGAGCGTGCCCAAAAAGTAAACCTCCGAGCCCTGCCGGATTCCCGCCGCGCCGGCCTCGGGCAAAACGATCTGCAGCGTGACACGGCTTTTGAACCAGCGCTGGCTGTGGCCCGCCCACATGACGCTGGCGATCAACACGGCGACAACAACGAGCACAAACGTGCCGGTGATTTCGTTGACGCGCCGAAATTTGAAGCGCTCTTCCATCAGTTGGCCTCGTCCATCACATCGTAGCGGTGATTCATAATAAGAGGGGTTGCGTTCATGGTCACAGGTAAGTCAGCACCGACACAACGGCGGAGATGACAAACAATCCGACGACGGAACGGGTGAGCGCCCGTTGCGTGGCCTGCGGGATTTCCGTGACCGACCTGCTGACACCCAGCCCGCCAACGCAACAGGAAGCGCTGGCAAACAGGGCAGGCAGGATGCTTTTGGCGAGAATGTTGAATACGTCTTTGGGCTGAACCGCGCGTGACACGGTGTCCGCAAACAGAAGCAAATCACGATTGCCTTTCCCCGCCCAGGCTGCGAACAAGTAACCGCTCGCGAAGGCGACCAGGATAAAAACAATCGTCAGGCAAAACGTGGAGACCGCCGTGCCCAGCACCCGCGGCATTACGAGTTGCAGGAACGGATCGCTTCCCTGCGCTTCCAGCGCCCGGACTTCCCCGTTGATTTTGAGGATTCCCAGTTCGGTCGTCATCGCGCTGTCGCTGCGGACGATCACGATAAGGTTGATCAGCACCGGACCGAGCTCACGCGCCACGACGGCCACCAACAACGGCCCGAGCAGTTGTGACTGCCCCGTTTCACCGGCCCAAAAGGTAAGTTGCACCACCACCGAAATGCCGACGAACACTGCCACCGCACCGACGAACCAGAGCGGTTCGACGCCGATGGAAAGGACCTGACGGGCAAACGCCTTTTGCACCGGGCGCACCCAGTATCGCGGTTGAACACAGACGCACAGCACAGTCCCAATCACCGCCGCAGTATGTCGCAACTCATCCCATTGCGTCCAGACCCACTCACCCAATCTGCCCATTACCTGCATGAAGGGAGGTCCCAATACACCCGGTGCTTTGGTTGAACTGGCGAACATGACACGCTTCTCAGTTCATAATTTAACGCGCCGTCACTGCGGATTTGCTGGTGCTATGATTTAATTCGCAGACGGGTCATTCGCTTCCTGACCATGATTTTCGCGCCATTGGTTCTTCGGATCCTCCAAAATCGCGAGTTGATCCGGCGTCAGCAGAGGCCTGATTTGATTGACGGCTGTCACCCGGTATGGCCGGAGACCGGCCCAGACCTGTTGCAACTGTTTGCGTGCTGCCTGAATTTGTGCCGTGTCTTTCGATGCGCGTGCCTGCCGATTTGCCTCCTCGGCGGCGTCAATCCGGGGTTGGTTGGCGATCTGGTATTGCTGGCACGTGTTGGCAAAATCATCCTCAATTGGCTTCAGTTCGCCTCTCTGCTCCTCGGTGAGCTTCATCTTTTCCTTGAGCCCGGGCGGAAGGAGGCATCGTTCGCCCAAAGATCGGTCATTTTCAAACGCTTTTTGGTATTTCCAGGTTTGGGTGAGGTTGTTGGTGCCGTTGGTGTTGGTATCTTGCGCCAGCAATGCGGGCGCGGCCAGCACCAGTGAACTGCTGATGACGAGCAGGGTAAGTTTGGTTTTCATGTATTTCCTTTATATTAGGCAGGCATGGTTGGTTGCCTGATCGGCTGACAGTAATTCAAGAAGCTATGCTGCGCTATGGGGTGTTACCCTACCGGAAATCTTTGATTTAGACGCACCTTGCGCGCCGCGCTTGCTTTCGGGCGGCGGCTCCAATGGTCAACAGTAGGGTTACACCCCATAGCGAAGGGCCAGCCCAAGCCGTAACTTCAGCCAACATGACCGCACTCAAAATCAAAGCAGGCCCTTTGTTTCTGGCGTTGGGTCTGGGGCTGTCAACGGCAGTCGTAGTCACCGGCCTCACCGGTTGCGTCGGCGGTCCGTTTTCATCAAACCTCAACCAGTCTCCGACCGATTCCAAACCCACTTGGAGGGGCGATGACCATACGCCCCCGGTCTATACGTCTCCGACCGTCACTCCGGCAACCAACAATTTGGCGAATAGGCCTTCCTGACTGATTGGCCGGCCACAAACCGGCTGACAATTCCCAGTCGGATGAACATGGAAGGTGAAATGCGGCACATTGAATCCCGCGTTAGGGGCTGTAGCTATTCCCCTGCTCGCCTGAGCATCACCAAGACAGCCTGGCTTCTCGGTTTCACTGGGCATGACATTACGGCGCTGATTTCCATGAAACTCCTCATACCGCCTAGCCATCCGCCGCTTTCGGGCTCGAAGTCTTTCGCGACGGTCGAGCTTCAAATCCTGCGGAACGATACGCGCTGGCTCGCCAAGGCATCCGCTGCCATCGTAAACCACTGGCGGAAGAATAATTCCAGCCGCAGGGAAAATGATGAGAAGCAGATGGTGAAGCAATTGCTTCGGAAAATTGTTCGTGAAAAATCGGTGAGCGGCCGCCTCACCGCCTGCCGGCTTGTCTCCGCGACAGAAAGCAGACACGCTCAACCCATGCCACGCCCAGCGCATTTTTGATCGTCCGAACTTATGCGCGTCATGCTCATTTATTCCAACCGGACCCGGCTCATGGAGCCGGCGCCGCCGATCGGCCTGAGTTACGTCGCCACCGCGGCGCGGCAGGCCGGGCACGACGTGCGGTTTGTGGATTTGATGATGAGCCGCGAGCCGCTGGCCGACCTGCGCGCGGCGCTGAACGAGTTTCAGCCGGAAGTCGTTGACTTCTCAGGTGATTTGCTGATCGGACTGTCCTCGGATAGCGCTGACGATGATCCGAGCCCAAAGAACAACTTGTTGGGTTGTTGAACCTGCCCGAATCCATTGTTCCAAGCGGATGATCTCTGATTCCGGAAAGACAACCCGAATACTTTTGCGTGACAACCCGCATGCCACCCAACTCGCGGATATGGCATTTATTTGCGGGACACTACAAGCAAAGATAGGATCGCGACGGCCAAACCACACCAAGTTGGCCGTCAGGGTTGTTGGCTGGGCGGGGACGCTTTGTGGTTGGCGACTGCTGCCGCCATGGAACGAACGCTTTGAAGAATCTGACGCGCGGCTTCAGGATCGGCGATCTTGAGTCCATACGCCTTGTCAAGGGCAACTACGAGTTGCAACGCATCCACCGAATCCAGACCCAAGCTGCCGGGGCCGAACAGGGGCTGGTCGTCTCCGATTTCCTCCGCGCTGATCTGCAGCATGAGGTTATCCACCATTAAGTGTTTGATTTCGTTTTTAAGGGTCGCAGTGTTTTCCATACTGAATACGGCCATCGCGATTCTCGGGGTGGAGCCTGTTCAATAGCCCGGGCCGGAGCAAGTCAAAAAGCAGCCGGATCCTCCGCGCCCAAAAACATAATTTTCTCTCGGCACAGCAATGGTCCGCCTTTAAAGTGGTGCCCATGATTTTCTATCCGCGCCCCGGCAGTTTGGTTCGCCAGAA
>Ga0181536_10005571_pt1 | contig 12879 bp, 11 predicted proteins | sample PEATcosm2014_Bin_41_FD_121105 | JGI IMG/M metagenome (GOLD analysis project Ga0181536, IMG submission 121105) | Peatland microbial communities from MTU Mesocosm Facility, Houghton, MI, USA - PEATcosm2014_Bin17_60_metaG | ecosystem: Environmental > Terrestrial > Soil > Wetlands > Peat | place...
GGGCTCAAGCACCGCACCTTTCTTTGCCGGACGCTGCGGGATGGCCGGGCGGGGACCACCATCGCCGGCTGGAACCGGCCGGTCAAGGACGATATCGGCGACCAGGCGCACGGCACGTTGGACATGCAGCGCGCCATCGTGGTCTCGTGCAACGCCTACTTTGCGCAGTTGGGCGTCCATGACGTCGGGGCGAAGGCGCTGGCGGAAACGGCCGCTCAAATGGGCATCTCCACCGGCGAAATGCCGGAACTGCGCCGAGCGCTGCCGTTCGCGGCCTATGGCCAGGGCCCGGTGCTGATCTCTCCGTTCAAGATGGCACGGGTGGCCGCGGCCATCGCCGCGGGTGGAAGAATGCCGCTGGGGCGCTGGATCGAGGACGGCGGCGACGGCCGCACGAATGGCCCGGTGGACGTGCTTCCGCCGGCGGAGGCCGCGTTTCTGGCGGGGGCCATGCGGCTGGTGGTGACGGAGGGGACCGCGCGCCACGCCATGAGCGGCGCGGAGATCGGCTTCGCGGGCAAGACCGGCACGGCGCAGCTCGACCAGGGAATGCCGCATGCCTGGTTCGCGGGGTTTGCTCCGTACGATGGGGATGTCTCGCGGCGGCTGGCTTTCGCGGTGCTGGTGGAGCACGGCGGATATGGCGCCCGGGTGGCCGCGCCGATCGCCAGGGAAGTCATGGAAGCCGCGCAACAATTGGGGATATTGGAGAGGCCAAAATGAATATCGGCGATTTTCTGGAGAAGTGGGGCAGGAGGATTCTGGAAACACCGCTGGCCAGCGGTGCGGGCCAGCAGGGTGTCCCGGAGGAGCCGCCGGAGCTGGCCGAGATCCGGCTGGCCGTCCTGGACCGGATTCGCGAAAAGAGCTACCGGTCGGGCGGCAGGAAGGTGTTTCCGTACGATCTGCTGCGCGTCGAGTTGCGAGGGGTGGAGGAGGGCCGTTATGCCGTTTATGCGGGACGGTTCTTCCGCAAATACCTCGAGCAGGAGGCGCGCAACGCCCTGCGGGAGATGGGCTGCCGGTTTCCCGAAAACCTGAGCATGGAGGTCCAGGCGACTGTCGGGCTGCCGCGGCGCGGCGAGGAGTGGCTGGTGGTGGACGTCGCCTCGCAAGAGCAGCCGGGCGCCCTGGCCAGACCCACTGCAAAGCTGGTGGTGCGCGAGGGGAGTGCCAACGCGCCGGAGATCCGGCTTGAAAAAGCGAGGACCAATATCGGCCGGGTGGTAGACGTGTACCGCGCCGAGGGCCTGTCCCGCCGCAACGACCTGACATTTGCCGGGGACACCGAAATCAACCGCTCGGTATCGCGCGAGCACGCGCACATCGTGTTCGACAAAGCGGCGGGCGAGTACCGGCTGTTCAACGACCGCTGGTATCCCCGCGGAACGCGCGCCGGCGAGTGTGGCACGTGGGTGGTCCGCGACGGGATGAGCCTGGAAGTGCATCGCGATGCCCGGGGCGCGAAGCTGGAACCGGGCGATGAGATCCATTTCGGGCGCGCGGTGGTGATGTTCGAGATGGAGTGAAGCGCACCGGGCATCAACCTTCGATCTTCCGCCCGTTTCCGGATTACGTGGTACTCGGAAACTGCAGCAGGCTTGAAGATGGCTCCGCGGCACAAAAGCCCAGTTCAGCCGCTACATCGCGGACTCTGGTGGCCGCATCCGCGAGGTTTCCAATGGGGTGATCACCACCATTGCGGGAAATGGGACGCTAGGCTTCAGCGGCGACAACAGTCCGGCCCCCAGCACCCAGTTGACTCCTGAAGGGAAAGATGCAATTCGCAGGATCAAAGGATGGCGGCTGGGTGTATACTGATAGGCATCCGGGATCTAAAATGGAGATCCCGGCTGAAGGCAAACGCTGGAGGAAAAAGTATGTTTCACTTAATCTGGTATATTCTTATTGGGCTAATCTCGGGGGTTATCGCCAAATCGGTGATGCACGAGCACCTAACGATCTTCTGGACGATCGTGGTCGGCATCGTCGGATCGATCCTCGGCGGCGCTGTTACCCACATGTTTTTGCGCCCGAGAAACGAACGATATCATCCCGCCGGCCTCATTTTTTCCACACTGGGTGCGATCCTGGCTCTCTACATTTGCTATAAGCTGAAGATTCATTTTCCCCAGGTCAACCCGTTCTAGGTCATCGACGACTAGCCTCGTATTTCGAGAGGACGGTCACGTCTCGGGCTATGGAGCCACTGACCTGCCTTTTTCAAGCCCTTTGCCCCCCAGAAAACGATCAGGCTATCAATGACAATTAAGGGCTTTTACATGCCGGTCGGCCCTGTCCCCCGTGCACGGGTCAGCCTGGTTATTCCCGGATCGCCGCCGCCGAGATGAACCTGATCATGAAGAATGCCGTGGATCATGTCTACGCCCGGCTCTCACTCAAGAACGAGAACCCAGAGAAGTACGAATCCCAGATTCAGTTTGGGGAACGATATACCGCCACGTGGGATGAGCCCAGCATTCCGGAAGGCCATAAAGCGTTGGGCTGAACCGCAGCCGGCTTGATGGATGCACTCCCGCTCGGCTGGAAGGTTGCATTGCCAGGGCAAGAGAAAAGGCCGCCAACCCCGGCGGGCGGCGGCCTTCAATTGGTGGTTACCCGAACATTGGCTCCCCGGCGCGTTCGACGGGTACCAATCAAGTGATGATCAATCGATGGAGATGGCTCGGTCGAAGACCACGTCGAGCGTCGATCCCTGCCGGAGATCCACTTCCCGGCCGCGGGTGAGCAACACGGTCGCGAGCCCAACGGCACCGCCGGCTCCCGCCCCGATCCCCGCGCCCTTCCAACTGCGGTCGGCGATGCCGCCGATCGCGGCGCCCTCGCCACCCCTCACGGCCACTTTCTCGGCGTCCTGGCCTTTGGTGCCTCCCTGCTGGATCTCGTTCTCTTTCGTCCCAACCTTCTGTTCGGTGCCCTCGGAATCGACGGAACTCAAATGCGGCGAGACCCGGATGGTCTTGCCGCTGGGAAGCGTGAAGCTCTCGATGCGGATGCTGAGTTCAGCGCGCCCTTTCACGCGCCCGCTGCGAACCGCGCGGGAGACCGTTCCTTCCGCATAGCTCTCGACCGGCACCACAAACTGGCCATTGACCAGAATGGGGGTGGCGGTCCGCATGTAGACACGGTCGCCGTCTCGCGCGGTCCGCGTGCTGATCGAATTGACCAAGCGCAGCAGCACGTGCGTACCCGCCGGGATTTCCGCGGCCGAAACCAGACCGGCCGCGGCGAACACAAGACTCAGGAAGCGCATCACCACTCCTGGTCCCATGGTACTGCGTCCTCGCCCCGTTGTGAATCCGCGGCGCGTCGGCCAGTTTGCACGCTTCTGGGTAGCCAGATCGCAACCGATAATAACGAACAACGCTCTGTACAAAGTCGCTTGCCGGTGCTCGGCGGGGCCGTCATCGAGGTAACCGACTTCGCCGACGAGCGCGCCCACGAATTGCGAGCCAGCCGCCGTGGCCCGGCCCGCGCCCCCGGGCCGGCGCAACGGTTCGAGTTCAATTGCAGGATCGCGGTGAACGCCGGCAAAGCGCTCTACATCACCCAAGAGCGCGAAGCTTTGTAGGTGGCAATTCGGAGAGGCAGCCACTCTTGGATCTGCGGAGCCAGGTAAAACGTGGGCAGCAACAGATCGTCCTCCGGCGTGATCATGCCTTCGGCCGCCGCAGTAGCCGCGAGGTCCGTCTCCGGGTAGATCCGAATACCCACCGCGATTTTCAGGGAGTCGAGATCGAGGGAATCGGCAAAGGCGAGACTCTCCTCGACCGTTGCTCTGGTCTCCCCCGGCCCTCCCAGCATCAGGAAACCGGTGCGCCGGATGCCCGCTTCCCGGAACATTCCCGCGGTGCTCCGCACCTCTCCTGCGCGGAACCGCTTGTGGAACCGGGTCAGCACGCAGTCCGCACCGCTTTCAAACCCGAGACTGACCTCGTGGCAGCCGGCTCTGGCCATCAACTCCACCAGTTCGCGATCCACCCACTTGGGATACACGATGCACCACAGGTTGACATCCAAGCCCCGCCGGATGATCTCTCGGCAAAGCCCCTTGGCATAAGAGGGCGGAATGTTGAACGTGTTGTCCACCAAGCAGAAATTGCGAAAGCCGCACGTCGCAACCTGCTCCATCCACCGAGCGATGCTCTCCGGCGACCGCCTGCGAATATGCGAGCCTTCGATCAGCCTGGTGGCGCAGAAACTGCAGCCCATCGGGCAGCCGCGCTTCCCCTGGACCGGTATCCAGAAATCACGGCTCTGCCGCGTGGTCGGGAGCCAAAGCTCGGGTTCGGGCAGTGGCAGGCCCTCCAAGCTGGTGCTGAAGATCACACCCGCCGGGGGATGGCCGGGGAAGTAAACGCCGGGCAGGCCATACGGGTCGGAGCCGCCCTCCAACCGCTCCAGCAGCGCGGGGAATACGGTTTCCCCTTCGCCCCGGATTCCCATGTCGGCTTGGAGGAACCGCAGCACGCTCTCTGGAAACATGCTGTAGCCGGGCCCGCCGAGGATGATCGGGGCATCGCATAGCCTGCGGCAAACCGCCACGACATCGCGAACCGCTGGCAGCAAGAACTTCGGGCTGGCCATGTTCTGGTCATCGATGTTGCGCACCGAAATACCAATCACGCTGGGCCGGAATTCTTCGATGCGCTTCTGGAGCGCCGCTATCGCATCGCGCTCGGACATCAAATCCAGCAGGACGGTTTCATGGCCGGCCCGTCGGCAGGCGGCAGCGACAAACGCCAGCCCAAGCGGTAAGGGGATGATGGCCGTCCTTTCGGTATTCGAGGAAACCAGAAGAACTCTCATGGCCCGGTTGCGCGCCTGCCGAGATTTCGTTCCCTTGCGCCCTCCTCCTCAAGAGTATCAACTCAAAGCGGCGGGAGCAGGAAAGGCGATGGAAGAGAGACGCGCCTCGGAGCGGCCAGATGATTGCAAGCGACAGCAGATCGGGCGCGCGCGGCTGCCAGCTTCAGTTCAAGCTGCCTGGGTCAGTTTTGGAAAGCAGAGGTGGGTCACTTCTCGCGAGCGCCGAAGCCGTAAGCGTGGAGATTCCCGAGTAAGGAGTTTGAAATCACCCGCAAGTAGCAGAAAACAAGCTGCAAATGCACGTTTCCACCCCCGGATATCGCACCCAAAGTAGCCTGATTTCCACAGGTTTGCAGGAGCTGAAACATCTGTACTCTAAGATTTTTCTGAGAAACCTCAGAAATATCTGGTAATCTAAAGGGAACCCATGGTAAACTCGTCTCGTTTCGGGCAGAGTAAAGACTTCCCTTTGGTTGCCGGGAACGTCCGCGCCGCCCAGCCACCCCGGAAATCACAACTTGGAGGCCAACGACGATGCCACGCAATCTCCAAGGGGCTCTCGCAGTTGCCGAAACAGGCGACCCCCACCCCTTGCACGCACCCCACCCAATTTGGCAAAACTCCTTTCCGACCGAATGTGAACCGGTGAAGGTCTTGCTGATTAGTCCGCTGGACGACGACCACCGCTCTTTAACGCAAATCCTAGGGCACTCGAAGTGGAAGTACTATGTTGCCCGGAGCCGGGCCGAAGCACTCACCTTCCTTCGAGAAAATGCCGTCGCCGTGCTGATCTGCGAGTCCGACTTAATCGACGGTACCTGGCGCGATCTATTAGACCAGACCACTCGCATGGAGCATGCCCCCCTGCTGATCGTGACATCCCGATTGGCAGACCATGCTCTGTGGGCGGAAGTGCTCAACCTCGGCGGTTACGACGTTCTCGCCAAACCCTTCAACAGCAAGGAAGTCTTTCACGTGGTCAGCAATGCCTGGCTGCATTGGAAAGATCAGGGGAAGTACCCAATGTTATACGCCAGCCCTGCGTAAGCAAACTCGCGGACGATTTAGGCGGACTGCCAGGGCCAACCGTCCTCGAATCATGGAAGTTAGATTTATCGTCTTCCACTCCGCAGTTGGCGGTGTCGGCTCGTTCGATCGTTTCTCCAACTCTGCTCGGCGCGCAACAGTCGAGGCACTGTTCTAAGAGCAGTATCCATACGAACCGACGATACACTAGGCGACAGCGATCTTCGCGGCATTCCGCCCGAATAGCGCGCCACTCGGAAACTGGGCCCGGCACCCACTGGCGCCAGGGGCTTGCCAAATTCCGAGCGCCAGGAGTTATGTTTCCGGAATGTTGCCGCTTCGATGGGTTCGACCGCCCGACAGGAAAGCTACCGATAACACCAGATATCGAGGCGCCGCTCCGGGCTGCGTCAGGTGATCGTGCCTGGCGCCGGGCAGCCTGATACTCTAATCGGAAATGGCGATGACTGACCTCCAGCGCTCCCATGGCTGAACCTCGCGCAGCAGTGATGCTGGCCGGCAAAGAGATCCGCAAGCTGAACTTCGGACGGGCCGACAGCCCGGTGCTTGCCGTTCTGCGCCGCGTCCTGCGGGAGTCCCGCGCCATCGCGCGCAAAGAGGGAATCACCCTTCGAGTCCGACTGGACTTGAAGAGGCCGGCATAAACAGGAGGGCAAGTCCCCCGCGCGACCGTGTGCGGCCCGATGGCAAAGCCCCACGCTTTCATTCAGTACGGCAGCCCCGACCGGCCACCCTGACATACCGGGCGGCGCCGGATGTGGATGTCGGAGCCGTTCGCGCCATCCGGACCACGAAACCGGGATACGAAAACCAGGGTGATCCGCACCTTGCAGCAGAATACCCGCGCCAAGCCAGCCAACCGACCGCCCGGAGGTCGGACGATTTCACACGGTCAAAGAAGCCGCTCAAAACTTGTTTCGATGATCGCCAGGACCAAGCCGCAGTACGAGGCCAGGATCAAGGAAAACGGACTCGCCGGTGTCTTCGGCGCCCTATCTACCGCCGCGCGAATGGTCTGCTCTGGGAGTGATCGGCAGCAGGCACCGGAATGGGTCACTTCCTCTGGTTCTTCCGTACCGGCAAGAGCCAGAGCTGGCCCCTTGCTGAGCCGCCCGAGTAGCTCGGGATGTAAAGAATGAAAAGTCGGCTCCCACGAAGACGGCCAGGCAACGGAGAAGGAAATCGAGGATAATTTCGGTGGATGACGCATATGACTGGAACGAAGCCCTACTGTCTCTTTCTCGCCGTGACTCTGTGCGCGGCCCATGGATCGGCCGCGCCGGCTGGTCCGCAACTGCCCGGCGCCACCTTGAGCCTCAACCAGGGTTGGCGGTTCTACCGCGTCGACAAGCCCTTGCCGCAGGAGGCCTTTAGCACTGCGGCGTTCGCCGACACGCGCTGGGAGCGCGTGAATGCGCCGCACACGGTCCGCCTGGAGCCGGAGAACGCCAGCGGCACCACCAATTTCCAGGGCGTTTCCTGGTACCGCCGCCACTTCACGGCGGAAGAAAGCTGGAAGGGGAAGAAGATCTTCGTCGAGTTCGAGGGCGCCATGCAGGTGGCGGATGTGTGGTTCAACGGTAAGCATCTGCTCACGCACTACGGCGGATACCTCCCGTTCACGGTGGATCTGACCGACCTTGTCCAGTATGACAAAACCGACAACGTGATCGCCCTGCGCCTGGACAATTCGGACAATCCCGACGTACCGCCCGGCAAGCCGCAAAACCAGTTGGATTTCACCTACCTGGGAGGGCTGTACCGGAATGTGTGGATGTACATCACGGACAAGCTGCACGTGACAGATGCCGTGTATGCGAACAGAGTCGCCGGCGGCGGAGTCTTCGTGACCTATCCGCGGGTGACCGCCGATTCGGCGACCGTTGACGTCAAGGCGGAAGTGAAGAACGAATATCGCACGGTCAGGAACTGCACCGTGAAGAACTCTCTGGTCGATTCCGGCGGGCGCCAGATCGCGCGGTCCTCCGCTACCTCCTTTCTCCAGCCCGGAGCCGACGGAACCTTTTCCGGCTCCTTAGAGGTGACCAAACCTCAGCTCTGGCACCCTTACCACCCCTACCTTTATACGCTGGTGACCGAGGTCTACGACGGCGACCGCTTGGTGGACAAGCGCGCCACGCGGGTGGGCGTCCGCACCATTCGCTTTGATAAAGACGGCTTCTGGATCAACGGTGATCGGCTCATCGGCACCGGCGTGAACCGCCACCAGGACTACGTCTACGTGGGCAATGCTCTGCCGGATTCCGGGCAATACCGCGACATCAAGCTGTTGCGCGAGGCCGGGGCCATCTCGCTGCGTTGTCACTATCCGTTCAGCCCGGCGATGATGGACGCCGCCGACGAGCTGGGGATGATGGTCATCGTGTCGAATCCCGGCTGGCAGTGGTTCCGGCCAGGCGTCTTTGTGGAGCGCGCATATCAAGACGCGCGGGAGATGGTCCGATGGGAGCGCAACCACCCCTCGGTTATTCTGTGGGAACCGATCCTGAACGAAATCGGCTACACCGAGGAATTCGCCAGGACCGTCTACCAGATCGTGCACGCGGAATACCCAGGCGACCAAACTTACGCCGCATCTGATGGCGGCCGCCCTTTCGCGGCTCAATACGACGTGTTGTATGGTCGCGGCCAGACTAGCGGCAAGCCCATCTGGACGCGGGAGTGGGGCGATGCTGTGGATAACTGGGACGACCAGAACGGACCCTACCGCATCCGGCGGGACGCGGGCGAGAATGCCATGCTGCGGCAGATCCAGGGCCACATGCGGGGCATGGAGAGGCAGTACGCCATCCCCGGGATCAGCGGCTTCGGCCTGTGGGCGGGTATCGACGCTCAGCGCGGCTATCATCACAATCCGTTCTATGGCGGATTCCTCGATCTCTTCCGCGTGCCGAAGTTCGACTACTATCTATTCGCCAGCCAGCGGCCACCGGACATCCGCGTTCCCGGCCTGGACGACGGCCCGATGGTGTTCATCGCAACCTACTGGATGCCCGGCGCGCCCGCGGATGTGACCGTCTTCACTAACTGCGAACAGGTGCGCCTGAGCCAGGACGGCAAGGAGATCGGAGTGAAGGAGCCGGACAAATCGTCGAAGCTACCGCACCCGGCGGTCACCTTCACCGGCTTGAATTATTCGATGGGTCACTATGAGCAGTCCGCCACCTTCGATAACGGCCAGCGGCCGACGCGCAAATGGATCCCCGGCGAGCTCAAGGCCGATGGTCTGATTGGCGGGAAGGTCGTGGCGACGTATGTGGTCCGCACGGCCGGCACGCCGGCCCAACTTGCATTGTCCGTGGAGGAGGCGGGGCGGCACTTAGTGGCTGACGGCTCGGACTTCGTTCCGGTTCGCGCCTACGTCCAGGACGCCCACGGCACCCTGGTGCCCCTCGGGGACGACCACGTGAAGTTCAGCGTGACCGGCGAAGGAGCGGTGATCGGGGACGAAACCATCTGGGCGAACCCGATGAAGGCGCAAGGGGGCGTGACCACGGCCCTGGTACGCTCCACGCCCAAGGCGGGGAGCATCACCGTAACCGTGGAGGCCCGTGGGCTCAAACCGGCGACTGTCACTTTCCAGTCGCAGCCGTTGCCGACCCCCATTGTGCCGGGAGCGAAGTAGGAGTCCGGGCCTGCGTCACGACGTGGCGAATGAGCTTCCGTCGCATTGAATGGCGGGGCTCACCAGCCAGCAGCGCCGACCGGACTTCCAGGTGTGTGCAGGTATCCGTGGTAAGCCTTCGCCCCTGGGGAATAGTGTCCGATATTGCCTCATATCGTTCTATTTTCGGTCGCAGGCGCACCGACCTGACCACGCGGATGGTCCGCAATGGGATGGCACTGCCATAAAGACCGTGGTGAGGCCCCCAGCATTCATGAAATGGCATAGAACTGTCTGGGCAAGCTTTCGGTGTTCTAGACCTGAAAGAGCGTAGATATGGAACTCTCCCCAGAAGAGCGAAATCGATTCTTCCAAGAAGAAAAGGCTAGAGGCGCGAGGCGCAGGAGAAGCTAAAAGGCGAAGAAAAGGCAAGGAACACCAGGTACGGCTGCCTCGGTTGCTTTGGCTTAATTGTCCCATTGGGCATAATCGTAGCCGTTCTGCCTGAATCCAAGACGAGCCATGAAAAAGGGAGTCTCTCTATTGTCGCGAGGGTGATGGCGGAGGCCTTCATAAAGGGCCAACTGAAGGCCCCATCCACTGCTGACTTCTCGGGGGTAGTGAAACCAAGGTCACCTATGACGCTGCCACTGACAGTTATACGGTGGCCGGGTGGGTGGATGCTCAGAACAGTTTCGGAGCCAAGATTAGGACAAACTACGTCTGCAACGTTCGCAACACGGAGGGAGACCACTGGCAAATCGGCCCCAACTTTTGCCATTTGGTGGATGAGTGAAGAGGATCCAAGGGTGGGATTTGGGATGTTCTTTTGCAATTGATTGCAGAATGCCGCGTGCCCTCTGGATAGCGCCGTGGGACCGAACCAGTAAAGAGGTGTTTTGATATGAGCCAGGCGCGGGGGTTCATCTTCAGATCTTAAGTATGGCAGAATCCCTACCGCCGCAGAGGGTCTTCCACCCACGGCGGCGTGGCTTCCATCAGGCGGCCCAACTCGGGCTCGACCTGCTCCATTTTGCGCTTCATCCCCCACGCGATTTCGCGGTAGCTGAAGTGGCCCTTCACGCCGCTGCGCAGCCGCGCGATGTACTCGGCTTCCGCGAAGTCCATTTTGAACAGAAAGCGCGAGCGTGCGCCGAATGGCAGCAGGTAGTGCGCTCCGGGCGCGGGGAGGCCGTGCATGGCGTCGAACGCGCGGCGCATGGCGGAATCGTAGAGTTCCCCCGCCCCGCACTCCGCCACCAGCTTGGGCGTATCGTGACCCAGGTTCCCGGAGTAGGCCTGGCGAAACTTCTGGCAGCGCCGGTGCCGGTGCAGATCGCGATAAGCGCCGATGTCGATGACGAAATCGTAGGCGTAGAGGCCGCCGCGGAAGCCGCCGAGGATTTCATCGCGCGCCGTGCGCGAGCGAAGCGCCACGTCCATCACCTCGGCGCGCACGGCGGCGCTCCATCCGCGGGCAATCTCGTACAACTCGCGGAAGGGGCGGTCCGTCACCGGGTAGAGCAGCGTGGCGGCGATGTCCGCCGGCGTGTCGGTGGGGCGCACCAGGTCCACCCGCTCGGGCGCGGAACCCGCTCCGCCCGGCAGGTTCTGTTCCGCCCAGAGCTTCAGGTCTTCCCGCGACCGCGCGGCGTGCTCGTCGGGTTCGGCGTGGCGCGCCAGGGTGGGCGCCAGCGGCTCGGCCGCCGCCTCCGGGTCCCAGCGGCAGTCCGGTTCCGCCGCGCATGCCTGGGCCATCTCGCCGCCCAGTTCGCGCACTTCCGCATATTCGGAAGCCCGCAACCGCCGGATCTGTTTTTCCAGCGTGCGGATGGTGGTCACCTGGCCCACATTGGTGGGCACGCCCCAGAACAGCAGGTATCGCGCCACATCGAAAGCGCGCGCCGCGATGCTGCGCCGGTATGGGTCCGGCTTCATGTCGTCGGGGCGCGGCAGGCGCTCCGAGAGCCGCGCCAACGCCAGCTCGTTCACCTGGCCGTAAGCCGCCAGCAGCGCCTCGCCTGCGGTTCGGTAAGCTTCGGCGTCGCCGGCTGAAAACTCGGGCGGCGTGACGAAGCCGGAGCGCGAAAAGTCCTGGTAGCGCGACGATTTTGCCTGGCCGTCCCACAGCGGCTCCTCTTCGATTTCGGTGGCGGCCAGCTCGGAGATGCCCTCGAAGCACATCACGGTGTGGCCCAGGTCGGCGATGGAAGCGTGGCCATATTGGAAATAGAAACTCTCCAGGAATTTCTGCGAGTCGTGACGGCGCACCCATTCGATCGAATCGCGAATGGAATCGGGCGAGCGGCTGTAGCGGGCCAGCGCGTAAGCGCTCTTCTCCGGCGGCATGGGCGCCACGGTGATAACACGTTTGGTGGGGCTCAAGACGCTATGATAGCGGAAGCAGATGCGCATCGGAATCCAACGAATTCACCCGGCCGCCATTCTTCCTTCTTATGCCCACGGCCCGCTCGAGGACGCCGGCATGGACCTCCACGCCGTGGAGGACGTCACGCTCGAGCCAGGCGTCCCGCGGCTGGTCCCCACCGGCCTCGTCGTCGAGGTTCCCGCGGGCTGCGAAGCGCAGGTGCGGCCGCGCAGCGGGCTGGCTCTGCGCCATGCCATCGCCATGCCCAACGCGCCGGGCACCATCGACCCGGGGTATCGCGGCGAGGTGCGTGTGATTCTGCTGAACCTGGGACGCGAGCCCTACACGGTTCACGCCGGCGACCGCATCGCCCAGATGATTGTGGCGTGCTACGAGGCGGTAGAGTGGGAAGAAGGCGATCTGGCCGATTCGCGCCGCGGAACGGGCGGATTCGGTTCGTCGGGGCGCTAAGCGAGGAGGGCGAAAAATGAGTTTAGCTGAAAAGGATTGCGTACCGTGCCGGGGTGGCGTACCGCCGCTCAAAGGCGAAGAGTTGCGGAAAATGCAGGCGCTGGTGGCCGGCTGGCAAGTGGTGAGCGAGCACCATTTGTCGAAAACCTATACATTCCCCAATTTCCAGACGGCCCTGGACTTTGTGAACCGCGTGGGCGCCCTCGCGGAAGAACAAGGGCATCACCCCGACCTCTGCCTGTCGTGGGGAAAGGTCGAAGTCAAGACCTGGACCCACAAGATCGACGGCTTGACCGAAAGCGATTTTATTCTTGCGGCCAAAATCGATCGGTTGCATCAAAACTAGGAACGGCGGTTAGTACCAAGTTGACAGCTCTCTTTTCCGCCGAGCTCAGGCAAGGTCGTAGCGATCGAGGTTCATCACCTTGTTCCAGGCCGCCACAAAGTCACACACGAACGCCTGCTGCGAGTCGCTGCACGCATAGACTTCCGCGAGGGCTCGGAGCTGGGAGTTGGAACCGAAGACGAGATCGACGAC
>Ga0181536_10005573_pt1 | contig 12877 bp, 10 predicted proteins | sample PEATcosm2014_Bin_41_FD_121105 | JGI IMG/M metagenome (GOLD analysis project Ga0181536, IMG submission 121105) | Peatland microbial communities from MTU Mesocosm Facility, Houghton, MI, USA - PEATcosm2014_Bin17_60_metaG | ecosystem: Environmental > Terrestrial > Soil > Wetlands > Peat | place...
ACGCTCGCAGGCTTGCAGACGGAACCCGGTCATAGCCGGCCAATATGACATGCTGTCCCACATCCGCACCGAGACTGACCTCGACACCGGCCTCGCGGCGCTGGCACAAGCCGATCCGCGGTTCGTCGGGCTCATGGCGAAAGCCGGGCGACCGCCGTTGCGGCGGCGGCCCGATGGCTTCGCCGGGCTCGCTGCGACAATCATCGCGCAGCAGCTTTCGACCGCGAGCGCCAATGCGATCTGGGGCCGGCTCGCCGCTTCATTCGATCCGTTCGAGCCGGCGGCCATCATGCGCGCGCGAACGGCCCGGCTGGCGCGGATCGGCTTGTCGTCACCGAAAATCCGCGCGCTGAAAGAAATCGCGCGCGCGGTTGTGCGCGGTGAGCTTGCGCTCGCCGCATTGAGCGAACTTGCCGCCGACGACGCGCACGCGGCACTCACCGCCATCCACGGCATCGGCCCTTGGACGGCCGACATTTATCTGCTCTCCTGCCTCGGCCATGCCGATGCCTGGCCGGCCGGCGATCTTGCGCTGCAGGAGGCGGCGCGACTTGGCTTCGGGCTCTCCGCGCGACCGACAGCGAAAGATATGGTGCGGCTCGCCGAACCGTGGCGGCCGTGGCGCGCCGTGGCGGCGCGCGTGCTATGGACGTATTATCGCGCAATCAAAGGGCAATAGGATTCGCCCGCCAATCTCCATGGAGTGTCTATGAACTTGTGCGGGCGAACCCTAAAGTTTTTGGATTGTATCGTTTTCGATATCGGGGATAGCAAAAACCGAAAACGATACTTGGGTGCGCCCATCCAACTGACAAGAAGTGCGCAAAGAGGTGTAAATGGCCGCTGAGCTCGACGGTCCGCGGCTGGCGCCGCGCTCCGGGACCCCGCAACAGCTTGTCGTGTTCCTGCACGGTTATGGCGCCGACGGCAACGACCTGATCGACATCGGCCGCGCCTGGCAGCAATATTTGCCGCAAGCGGCATTCGTCTCGCCGCATGCGCCCGAGCCGTGCGGGCAGGCGCCGGCCGGCCGGCAATGGTTTCCCCTCACCTTCCAAGATCCGAACGAACGCTGGATCGGCGTCAACAAGGCCGCGCCGCTGCTCGAGCGATTTCTCGACGCCGAGCTTGCGCGCCACAAACTGCCGCCATCGGCGCTCGCGCTCGTCGGCTTCAGCCAAGGCACCATGATGGCGCTGCATGTGGGGTTGCGCCGCGCCGTGTCGCCCGCCGCGATCGTCGGCTATTCCGGCCTCCTCGTCGTGCCGCCGGACGTCGACGCCGACGCTTTTGCCGCCGAGATCAAGTCGCGCCCGCCGGTGTTGCTGGTGCACGGCGACCGCGACGATCTCATCCCGCCGCAGGCGCTGTTCCAGGCGGCCCAGGGCCTCGCCGCCCTCGGCATAGCCGTCGAATGGCATTTGTCCGCCGGCATCGGCCACGGCATCGACGCCGAAGGCCTGCGCCATGGCGGCGAATTTCTGGCGCGGCGCTTTGCCGGTTTGCGGCCAGCGCTTTAACACCAAGTCTTTGTATTCAGTAACGATTTCCTAGCATTTTGATCCTAAAAGCGCACTGTTGGAGCAGGTGCGCGATGTTCACGACAGTCATGAAGAAGCTGGCCCCGCGCGCTCAATTGGCGCGGCTGCGGGCGCTGATCGCCAATTTCCGATCGAATGCACGCGGAAATGTAGCGGTCATTTCTGCACTTGCAGCTCTTCCGCTGATCAGCGCCGTGGGCTGCGTCATCGATTACTCGATGGCGTCAATGCTCCGGACCAAGCTGCAGGCTGCAGCCGACGCGGCAAGCCTTGCAACCGTCTCCATCAACTCGCCCATCATTGCCGCCGCCAAGCAAATGACAAGCAACGGAACCGTTTCGGGCGGCTCAACCTATGCAACCAATTTTTTCAGTGCAAATTTGCCTGCCGGCTATACGAGTGTGACTCCAACGGTTGCCGTTACAAAGACCGGAACGAACATCACTGCAACTGTATCCTTTTCAACTCAAGTTGCTACCTACTTCATGGCAATCATCGGTTACAAAAACGTTACGATAACGGGCACATCCACGTCGAGCTACACGATGCCCAGCTACATCAATTTCTACCTTCTGACCGACGTCTCCGGGTCCATGAGTTTCCCTTCAACGGCCGCCGAGCAGGCAAGACTGATGGCGGTCAATCCTGACAATCTGACGGGTTCGATGGGCTATTCCGCCGGCTGCCAGTTTGCTTGTCATTTCGCCGCCAAAGGTGCTTGCCAGCAAACGGGAGTTAGTGGATGGGAAGTCGGGCAAGGACCGATCCCCGCCGTGGGCTCCGCTACAAACCCAAATCCGGGCGGATATTGCCAAGGATTTATCATTTCGCGCGTGGGCACCACGCCCGTGTCTTTTACAAGCGGCACAACCAATCCAACCAACGGAAACAGTATAAATTGGAACAATACGCCGGTTAGCTCCTGCCCCACTGCCGGAACGACTTCTTGCATCCAATTGCGCGCCGATGCCGTCGGCTATGCCGTTAACGATCTGCTGACACATGCAGCCGCCAGTGAGCAGGCCGCAAATGTCGCAAATCAATTCCAAGTCGGGCTGTATCCGTTTATCGTAAACGTCGATACCAGCTATTCTCCTCTGACCACCAGCATCTCGTCAGGCAGCGCCATCTACACTGCGGCTACGAACCTCGCTAGCCAGTTGGACACTGGGCAAAATGCAGCTCTGGGATCGGGCGGCACGCATTTCGAGATTGCCCTTTCCAGCATGAACTCACTCATTACATCGGTGGGCACCGGAACGAGCTCGTCCAATGCCTTGCCCTATGTATTTATCATCACTGACGGCTCCGAGGATTACCAGACCCAATCGAACGGAAACTGGTCGGCAGAAAACTGGACGGCAACCGCAGCGGTTCCCTATAACAATTCGGCAACGACCATACCGCCAAACAGCGTGACGTCCACCAATTATTGCACGACGCTGAAAAACCGCGGCATAACCATCGCAATTCTCTACATTCCTTATCAACCCATCCAGGATCCGAATTCCAGTTTTGCCAATGACGAAGACGGCTATGCCAACAATAACATTCCGAATATTCCCGGAGCTCTGCAGTCTTGCGCTTCGCCCAACTTCTTCTACACCGCGAACAGCCCTGCGGACATCGACAGCGCACTGGTTACGATGTTCGAACAGGCGGTGAGCACGGCCCACGTATCAAATTAGATTTCCGCCATCCGCGGATGCCGACACAGAGCTGAAAAGCCGAGCCGCAGGCGGAGGGATTTTATCGTTCGCGGCCGCGCTGTGAAACGTCAGACCATTGCGTCGGCTGAACCGAGGTGACTCACTTCCGTCACCCAGAGGTGCGAGCGAAGCGAGCCTCGAAGGGCGACGGCCCGGGCCGTGCATCCTTCGAGGGCCGCTTCGCGGCCACCTCAGGATGACGGTCAACATTTAGCGCCGTTGGCATAAAGCGTCCTAGGGCGATGTCCGCGTAATCGAGGTGGTGGTACGCGGCGTAACATACAGGCTATCCGAAAGAGTGATCCCGCCGTTTCCGAAATAACCGAACATCGGCGTATACGTGTAGCTTACCTTGCCATAGATCAGGTAACATGGATACGTGCCGCAGGTGTTGCCAGCCGCAGCAAGGCCCGTCGGAAGGGTCACCGAAGATCCAATCGCAAGACCGGTGTAAGTGACTGTTGTGCCAGTGAGCGTGTTGCTCCAGACAACCGTGGCCGTGGTCTGGCTACCGGCGCTAATCGACAATTCCGAAACGACGACGACAACGGGCGAACTCGAATACGGCGCGAGCACCACCGAGGTCGCCCCCAATATTGACTGGATGTCCGTGTCGTGGATCGTCGAATATTGATTGGTGATTGCACCCAGCGTGTAAGTCGCCGATCGCACTTTCATGTAGATGGCAATTGCTCGTCCGCCATCGAAAGATGCCAGGAAGAGGAGCGTAAGGATCGGCAGAATCATTGCGAATTCGATCGCGGCGACACCGCGCGTCGATGCCGCAAAACGGCGATACATGCTTGCCGGCCCCGCCATGATCAATAGGGTTCCACCCGAAACGCAGTGACTCCCATCATTTCCACACTGCCGTTTGCAAGATTGGCGAGCTTAAATCCCAAGGGCCCGCCAACAACCGGCCACTGATAGATAAGCTGCACGACCATGACTTCGCCCGGGGTGCCGGGACTGTATGACCAGCTATTGCTGACCGTGCCATTCGAGTTGTAAGTCAACGTCGGCGCCGATGCGCTGGCGGAACTGAAATCCGTATAGCTTTGCACATTGACCATCAGTTTGCTGCAATCGAATAATGCCTGAATCGTCGGACAGATGGCGCTTTCAAATTGACTGTGGGTCGTCCCGCTATTCTGAGCGCTTCCGGTCATAAAGAGGCGACCCGCTTGCGCGGCTGCGGTTTGCAAATCCGCCTGCGCAAACAAAAAGAGCGTCGTTTCAAGCACGGCAATCAGCAGCCCCAAAAAAATCGGGGCGATCAGGGCGAATTCGACAGCTGTCGTTCCATGCCGCGCAAAGCAGAAACGAGAAATATCTCGCGCGCAGCGCCGCAAATATTTTGCTAGATTTTGAAACATATCCAGCGTGTCCCGTTGCACAGCCGGTCTGCCTGTTGCGAGACCGATCTGCAGCCTTCGCTAATAATTGAAACACATTGATTTTTCGTTGCTGGATAAGCATAAACCAGCCCTCGTTATCTCGACCGGCGCAGTGCCGTTAACCGCGATGGCGCTGTCGCGATTCCGCGTGCTGCTGCACGCGCGGTCAATGCATCGATCATTTGATTCAAATTTGAATGAATTGCAGCGCCATTGATTGACCGAGCAATAAGAGTCGGCGGTCGGCGTTCGCGATGATCGCCGAGATCTGCATGGATATGCATCAAGCATCGACGCGTGGCCGACGCTCGCTGCCGATGGCCGGTTCGTCGCCGATCCGGCGTACCACGCCGATCGCGGGCCGGTCGCGATCTCTGCGGGCCGCTATCGCGCCGAATTCTGTCATAGACAGATCATCGCAGCCCTCGCTAAAGCAGGACGGCTTGAGCCTCGGGTCGGAAAATGCCGAACGATCAAAATTACGACTTCATCGTCATCGGCGCCGGTTCGGCCGGTTGCACGCTGGCCGGCCGGCTGACCGAGGACAAGGGCACGCGGGTGCTCCTGCTCGAAGCCGGCGGCTGGGACCGCGATCCGTGGATCAAGATTCCGCTCGGCTGGCCGCGCCTGCTTCATAACCGCAAGCACGACTGGATGTATTTCGCCGAGCCCGAGGCCACGACCGGCGGGCGCGGCCTCGAATGCGCCCGCGGCCGCATCATCGGCGGCTCATCCTCCATCAACGCCATGGCCTATGTGCGTGGCCATCGCGGCGATTACGACCGCTGGGCGGCCGCCGGGCTCGCCGCATGGTCCTATGCCCATGTGCTGCCCTATTTCCGGCGCCAGGAATCCTGGAACGGCGGCGCAAGCTTTTATCGCGGCGGCGACGGCCCGCTGACGACGCAGATGACCCGTTATTCCGAGCCCCTGGTCGATGCCTTCGCAGCGGCCGGGCAGGCCGCGGGATATCGGACGACCGCCGATTACAACGGCGCTCAGCAGGAAGGTTTCGGGGTCTGGCAGATGACGGTGCGGGACGGCCGCCGCTGCAGCGCGGCCGACGCTTATCTGCGGCCGGCGCTGACCCGCAACAACCTGGCAGTCGAGGTCCATGCGTTCGTGACGCGGCTCGTCTTCGATGGCAGGCGCGCGGCCGGCGTCGAATATGTCAGGCGGGGTAAAAGCATCACCGCGCATGCGGAACGAGACATCATCCTCTGCGGCGGCGTCATCAACTCGCCGCAGCTTTTGATGCTGTCGGGGATCGGCGACCCCGACGAGCTGCGCGCCAATGGCATCGACGTGAAGGTCGCGCTGCCGGGCGTCGGCAAGAACCTGCAAGACCACATTTCGGCGAGCATTGCCTACCAACGCAAAGAACCGGGCCCATTCCATCGGGCGATGCGGTTCGACCGCATCGTGCCGGCGCTGGCATCGGCCTATCTGCGCGGCGAAGGCATCGCGTCCGACCTGCCGACCGGCCAGATGGCGTTCCTGAAAAGCCGCCCGGATGCTGCGCTGCCCGACGTGCAACTCATCTTCAACGCCGCCCCGATGACGGCGGCACCGTATTTCTGGCCGTTCCGCCATGCCTATACCGACGGCTATGCCTGCCGCGCCGCGGTGCTACGGCCGGAAAGCCGGGGCAGGCTGGAACTCGTCTCGGCCGATCCGCAAAAACCGCTGCGTATCCGCCAGAACTTTCTCGCCACTGATAAGGATTGCAAGACTTTGCGCGCCGGCCTGCGCATTGTCCGCGACGTGTGCCGCCAGGCGCCGATGCAACCGTTCATGGCACGCGAGATCGCGCCGGGCGAACGCGCCGACAGCGATGCCGATCTCGACGCCCACATAAGGGTGAATTCCATCACCGTGCACCATCCGCTCGGCACCTGTAAGATGGGGCTTGCCTCCGATCGAATGGCGGTGGTCGATCCGGCGCTCCGCGTGTTCGGCACCGAGGGCCTTCGCGTCGTCGACGGCTCGGTGATGCCGGACCTGGTCGGCGCCAACATCAATGCGCCCATCATCATGATCGCCGAAAAAGCCGCCGACCTGATCCGCGGGCGGCAGCCGCTTGAAGCGGCGCGACTCGCCGGGGCATCGGAACTCTCGCCCCCCTGAGGCGCTCTTCATCCTGCCCCCGCGAAGCGGGGGCGGAACAATACCAACAAAACGGCATAACTCGTAAGCCCCGGAGCGGGCTTCACAATCCTGTCACGCCTGCCTATAAACTAGGGCCGTCGCCGCACTGCGGCATCTTGAGTCGAGGTAGGAGCGTCGTCTTGAACGCTCATGTATCGCCATCTGGCTGGCCGGCGCTTGTCCTCAATGCGGATTTCCGTCCGCTGAGCTATTACCCGCTGTCGCTGTGGTCATGGCAGGACGCCATCAAGGCCGTGTTTCTCGAGCGGGTGAACATCGTCGCCAATTACGACCGTGCGGTGCACAGCCCGAGCTTGGAGATGAAGCTGCCGAGCGTGGTATCGCTGAAGACCTACGTAAAGCCTTCGACGCACCCGGCGTTCACGCGGTTCAACGTCTTTCTGCGCGACCGCTTCTCCTGCCAGTTCTGCGGCGCACGGGACGACCTCACGTTCGACCACCTGGTCCCGCGTTCGCGCGGCGGCCACACGACGTGGAACAACGTCGTCGCCGCCTGTTCGCCGTGCAATCTCAGGAAGGGCAATCTGACGCCGGACGAGTCCAAAATGTGGCCGTCGCAGAGCCCGTTCCAGCCGACGGTGCAGCACCTGCACCGCAACGGGCGGCTGTTTCCGCCCAATTACCTGCACGATAGCTGGCTCGATTATCTCTATTGGGATACTGAACTCGATCCGTGAGCATTGCGCGATTGGCGCAGCGACAGCCCGTCTGCAAAATTACGTTTCCCCGAGGCGGTGCAGCGCTATTAGAGCATGTTCAGTTTCGATGGAAACTGATCATGCTCTAGATTCTTTGTTTGGTCGCATTTTCTACGGAAAACCGGTATCCACTGTTCCTGAAAATGCTCTAGCGCGTATACGCGCGTCTTCAACGGGCTACGGCTGCGCTTCGTGCTGCGCTGCGCCGGGAAACCAGTCAGCGCGTAGCCCGGGTTTCGCTAACGCTCAACCCGGCTAGGCGTCTTAATCCGGATGCAGTTCCGCTTTTTCGGACACCCCGTTGAACTTGCCGTTGCCGTCGATCATCGCGACCTGGGGCTGGCCTATCGGTTCCGGCGCCGAAGGCTTGACGTGGACGCTCGGCGGCGTGTCAACGACATGGTCCTCCCGCCGCGACGATCCCTCGAACCGCGCATTCTCCTCGATCGCCAAAGATCGATGAAAGATATCACCCTCGACGACGGCAGTACCGTTCAGCACGACGCGGTTGCCATGGATGGTGCCCTTGACGCGGCCGCCGACGGTCAATTCCTGCGCGACGATATTACCCTCCACGATTGCGCCATTGGCGATCAGGACGGTTGCGGCATGGATCTCGCCTTCCAGGCGACCGAAAACCTGCACCTCTCCGTCACCGACCAGCTTGCCGACCAACATCATGCTGGAGCTGATCGAGGAGATCGCGTCCTCCGCCTCCGACTTGACCGCGGGCCGCGCAACAGACGGTCGCGGCGGCGGCTGTTCAGGTGTCGGCGATTGGTCCGCTTCGGTCGCTTTCGCTTTTCCGAACATTTCGTTCTCCTTCTCTGGCTCTGGCCAGGCGTTTCGGACGCCGCGCATTTGTCAGTTTACGTAGTAGATGCGATGGAAACGGTGCCCAAGATTGCTCAGCACTTCGCGCCCGGTCGATTTGGCGGCTGCCGCAAGATCATCGATGCTGATTTCCGCGCCAATGAGGGTAACCATCTCGCCATGACGCGCCGGTGACGGGTCCGGCAGATCCGTTATGTCGATCGCCAACAAGTCCATCGACGCGCGCCCTGCGAGCGGACAGCGCCGACCACCCACGATCGCACAGAGTGCATTGTCGGACGCACTCACCGGTCGGGGATAACCATCGGCGTATCCGACTGAAACCACCGCAACACGCGTAGGCCGCTTTGCGGTCCAGCCGAGATTGTCGGCGATCGTTTCTCCGCGCGCCAAGCTGCAGACTTGCACGATGCGCGCTCGCAGTTCGATCACCGGCAGCATCGGATTGGCGACGCCGGGGGTGGGATTGATGCCATAGAGCGCAGCTCCCGGCCGCACGACATCAAAATGGGTTTTCGGACCGACGAAAATGCCGGCTGAATTGGCGAGCGAAGCGGGAATGCCTCGATAGAGCCGGCGCAGGTCATGGAAAGCTCTAATCTGGCGATCGTTGAGCGGATGATCAGGTCTTTCGGCATTATCCAGGCGGCTCATCAGCAAGGCGATGCCGTGGCTCGGCGAATTCACCCGGGGCGCAAACGCAGCCGCTTCTTCCATCGATATGCCGAGCCGGCTGCCGCCGGTGTCGACATGCAGCGCGCAACCACCCGTCCACTGGCTGGAGGCGACGAAAACATCCCATTCCGCCATCTCGACAAGGCTGTCGATGACGGGACGCGCGTTCACTTCCGCGAAGTCGGGTCCGGTCCCGGAGTACAGCCCATTAAGAACATAAATCGTCGCCTGCGGCGCCGCTGCGCGAACACGTCCGGCTTCCGCCAGGTTGGACACAAAAAAAGTCTTGCAACCGGATGTGGCCAACGTCGCCGTGATCGGATCGATCCCGCAGCCGTACGCATCGGCCTTGACCACGGCGGCACATTCAGCGTCGGTGCGCTTCGCCAGCGCTTCCCAGTTGAACGCCAGTGCGTTCAAATTGATTTTTAGAACACCGCCGGCTGTGGCTTCCGGCGGCCCGTCTACTACTACGCATTCCGCCAGCCCTTTGTTATTGACGACAAGGCTGCCGCCCCAATTGACGATTCTGCCGTCGACCGAACCTTCTACGATGACGGCCGCCCCTCGTTCGATCGTCAAATTGCCTTTAAGGCTGCCACGGATGTGTAACGAGCAGTTTCTTTGCACGATTGTATCGTTGAGCACCGAGCCTTTTATCTCGGACGAGGCGCTGACGAGAAGCAACCCTTCCACAGCTTTTTGTGCCGATAGCATCGTAGCGATCGAGGTGATTCGCCGAGTTCCCCACCGACTCAGCAGGCCAAAGCTTGTGCTCTTCCGGCGCCCCTCGCAATGGCGGACGACTCGCTAATCACATAGATTTTTGTGACACTTCGATGTCGAATTCAGGTGCGGCGGCTGGATATCCCGCTGCTGCGGCCGCCACCGCCGCCCGGCCGTGACGGCCAAATCGCCATTATGCCGCGTGTTCCTTACGCGCGCCGGCGAAGGCGGGAGCGACCTCGGCCATGAAACGCGCCATCTCATCCTTGACCTGATGGTGCGGTTTCAGGCCGACATTGAAGTAAAGGATCACCTCATTGAAGCCGGCCGCCTCGACTTTCTTCAAGGTTTCGATGATGCGCGCGGGCGCGCCGAGCAGCACCGAGTTTTCCGTCAAATCCTCCGGCTTGACCTTGTGCAGCCGCTCGACCATGTCGATGAAATAGCGATAGCTCGGCGGCGCGGTTTTCGGGTCGCCCGGCAACGCTGGGATCACGCATTCTTTGTAGTAGCGAATCTGGCGGGCGCGCGCGGCGTCTTCCTGCGCCTTGTTGTCGGCGAAATGCGTGAAGTAGCTGCACATCAAGCGGCCTGGCTTTTTGCCGTGCTTGGCGCAAGTCTCATGATAGAGGTCGGAAACCTGCTTCAACCCGCCATAGCTCATCGCGGCGGCAAACGGCGCCACGATCAGCCCGCAGTCCAGTCGCGCGGCAAGCTCGATCGAGGGCTTCGAAAACGACGCCACATAGGTCGGGACCGGCCGCTGGACCGGCTTCGGCGTGATCCGCACGTCATCGAACGAATAGTATTTGCCGTGATGGGAAATGCGGCCTTCCGTCTGCCAAAGTTTTCGCACCAGCTCCAAACCCTCTTCGAAGATTCCCTGGTTGTCCTCGAACGACACATGGAAAGGCAAATATTCGCGCTTGTCGTAGCCGCGTCCGGCGGCAAAATCGACACGGCCGCCGGAAAGCAGATCGAGCGTCGCCCATTGCTCGGCCACGCGGATCGGATGATGGAGCGGCAGCACGGTCACCGCCGGCGCAAGCCGGATGCGCTTGGTATTCGCGGCGACATAGGCGAGCACCAGGTCCGGGCAGGACAGCACGCCGAGCGAGTTGAAGTGATGCTCCCCGATCCAGGCCGAGTGCATGCCGAGCTCGTCGGCATAGAGCGCCTCGGCGGTGATGTCGGCGACGAACTGGTTCGAGGAGCGATCGTTGTTGTCGTAATGATTGTCGCTCAGCGTGAAGTAGCCGAACTGCATTTGATCCTCCCACTCTCATGCTTTTAGGTTCACTCAACGCTTGCGCCCGGCTCGCTGTCCTCGAACACCGACAAGGCCATGGGCTTCCCCGTAAACCCCAACTCGTTCCATCGCGCCACGACTTGATCGTACATCGGCTTGGACAGCTTGGTGCGCTTGGAAAAGGTCTTGATGAAGCGATAATCCATGCATGCGTTGATCAGGGCCTTGGATCCCCACGGCCGGATTTCCGGAGGGTTGAGGCTCGGATCGAGGTAGGTGCTCCAGGTCTCGCGCAGAATGTCGATCGATTGCGCCGGCCGCGACCGGGTCGCCATCGCCCAAAGCACCTGACTGACATTGCTCGGATCGATGTCGTCATCGACGACGATGATGTATTTGCCGAAATAGGCGCCGCCGGTGCATTGCGCGGCAAGCGCCATGACCTGCGGCGCGTGCCCGGCATACATCTGCTTGATCGAGACGACGGTGATGCCCCAGCCGGCCGCTTCCGGTATCGACCAGACACCCTGAATGCCGGGGATGCCGAGTTTGTGGAGATCGGACCAGATCGCCGCCGAGCGCAAAGCCGCCCAGAACAATCCGCATTCGTTGGCAGGACCGTCCGCCATCAGCGCGCAGGTCAGCGTCGGATTATTGCGGAAGCGGACTTTTTCGACGCGCATGTATGGCGTCGCGCCGCTCGGCCGGCCGTAATAGCCGGTGAATTCGCCGAACGGGCCTTCGGCAAACGTCTCGTCCGGATAGACAAAGCCTTCGAGGATGATTTCGGCGCGGGCGGGCAGCGGCAGGCCGGTGACGTCGCTCTTGAACAGCTCGATCGGCGCACCGTTGATGCCGCCGTAATACTCGTATTCGCTCTCGGTCTTTGGAACGCTGGTCGCCGCGATCAGAAACAACAGCGGATCGATGCCGTAGCACGCCGCGATCGGCATCGGCTTGCCGAGCTTCCACCATTTCTCGCGGTCGATCGTGGCGTCCTTGCCGGGCGAGGTGTAGATACCGATTTCGCGCGGACCCTTGATCATCATGCGATAGGTGCCGACGTTGATGCGCCCGGTCTCTGGGCATTGCGTCACCACCGCGTCGCCGGTGCCGAGGTAAAGCCCGCCATCGAGTGGCCACATGCGCTGCGCCGGGAATTTGCGGATGTCGATCTTATCGCCGACTTCGATGTTCTGGTTACAGATCGCGGTCTCCGCCGGCACGTCCTTGGGCGCCATCTTGCGGCCCATCTTGCGCTGCAACGCCTGCACCGCCTGAAGCGGATGCTCGACCGGCGCCTCGCCGATCATCAGGCAGAAGCGCGACAGGTTGCAGCCGATCATGTTGTAGAGCGCGCGATGTCCGGGATGGCCCTTGATGTTCTCGAACAGCAGCGCCGGGCTCTTCTCGCTGCCGACGAGATAGGTGATGGTGGCGGCCTCGAGATCGGGATCGACCTCGGCGGTGATGCGTTTGAGTTCGCCCATCGCCTCGACCTTCGCCAACCATTCGTCGAGGTCGCTGCGGTTGGGGCTCCTGCTGATCTGACCTGATTTGGGTTCGTTCGGCACCGTCCGCTTCTCAGCGGCCGGATCGACTGACACGCTCATGTCCATGGACAATTCCTACCCTATCGCCGATGCGTCGGCCGCGTCGTTGAGCTTCTGATCCGCTCATCATAGTTTGGCGCGAAAGACTTATCGATAGTGATTTCCCGTTTGGCGACAACCGAAAGGCGTGCAAGCATTGTCGAATTGACGTATCCGGTCCATCACCCTGAGGTGGCCGCCAACGGGTCCGGCCACCGATCTCGGGTTTACCCGAGATCGGCAATTAAGATGCCCAAGTCGGCAACAGCCGACTTGGGTGGCCGGCC
>Ga0181536_10005576_pt1 | contig 12867 bp, 13 predicted proteins | sample PEATcosm2014_Bin_41_FD_121105 | JGI IMG/M metagenome (GOLD analysis project Ga0181536, IMG submission 121105) | Peatland microbial communities from MTU Mesocosm Facility, Houghton, MI, USA - PEATcosm2014_Bin17_60_metaG | ecosystem: Environmental > Terrestrial > Soil > Wetlands > Peat | place...
GATTCGAGTTCCTGGTGCGCCAGCATGATGAGCGTCCCGGCCGGAGTCTCGTAAGCGCCGTGCGACTTGATTCCCACCAAGCGGTTTTCCACCAGGTCCGTCCGCCCCACACCGTGCAGGCCGCCCAGGGCGTTCAAGGTCTCGACCAGGCGCACAGGGGCCAAGCGTTTCCCATTAACCGAGACCGGGACTCCCGCTTCAAAACCCAGCACCACTTCCGCCTCCCGCGCCGGGGCGTTCTGCGGTTTGCGAGTGAGTTTCCAGGCCTCGTCCGGGGGTTCCCCGAGCTTGGTTTCGAGTGGTCCGCCTTCGTGGCTCAAGTGCCACAAGTTCTGATCGCGGCTGTAAAGGTCATCCTTGCTCACCGGCACCGGCACCTTGTGGCGACGCGCATACTCCAGCGCATCTTCACGCGACTTGATGGACCATTCCCGCCACGGCGCAATGACCCGCAGATGGGGCGCCAGGGCTTGGTACGACAGCTCGAAACGCACCTGGTCATTTCCCTTGCCTGTGCATCCATGGGCCAGCGCGTCCGCTCCGCATTGCAGTGCAATCTCAACCTGCCGCTTGGCGAGCACGGGTCTTGCCAGGGAGGTCCCCAGCAGATACTTGCCCTCGTAAATGGCCCCCGCTCGAACCGCCTTCCAAACGTAGCCGGTGACAAATTCCTCCCGGAGATCCTCGACGAAAACCTTCGAGGCTCCGCTACGCAGGGCCTTGCGGCGAAGCGCTGCGTAGTCGTCGCCTTGGCCTACATCCCCGACCATGGCGATAACTTCGCAGCCATAATTCTCACGCAGCCAGGGGATGATGACGGAGGTATCCAGCCCCCCCGAGTAAGCAAGAACAGCCCGTTTAACGGGCTGCTTGGAATTAGGAGCAGAAGTCATCTTTATTCGAACTCCCTTTCTGATCGGGAGATCTGGAGATCGGGTGATCGGGTGAATGAAAACAACCTGTCGCGAACCTGCTTCCTGTTCGCCCGATCTCCCGATCGCCCGGTCTCCCGATCTTTCTCATGCACCCACCAGCGCCAGGATTTTCTTCCTGAATTGCGCCGCCTCACGGGCGCTGGGAGTAGCCACAAAGACCGTGTCATCGCCGGCAACTGTCCCCACAACGTCCGGCCAATCCTGCGCATCCAGCACGGCGGCGACCGCTTGGGCGTTGCCCGGGTACGTCTTGAGGACTACCAGGTTCGACGCCTGGTCGGCTTCGCGAAGAAACTCCTTGAGGATAACCTGCAAGGTGGGCTGGACAGAGGCAGGAGGCTCGGCGGCATCCGGCAGGCGGTAACCCGAACGCGTCTTGACCAGACCCAATTCCTCAATATCCCGCGACACCGTTGCCTGCGTCACCTGGATGCCGCGCCGCGCCAGCTTTCGGCGCAACTCGTCTTGGGTCGCCGCCGGATCAGTACGGAGGAGGTTCAGGATTTGAGTGCGCCGGTAGAGATTGTCCATGTAAATTAATGCAGACGACTTATAAATATACCAAAACCTGGCACGCTGGACAAGAGGCGCAAAGACTTGGCGCGGGGTCCCGGCTAAGTCCGATGGGATGGCAAGGCACCCCTCACCTGGCTCTCCCGCGCCTGCGGGATCGCCACCCTCTCCCTTGGGGAGAGGGTGTCCCGCGACCGGCGCTTTCACCAGCCCGTCAACTGACGGGGACGGGTGAGGGGTGGGTTGCGCGCTGAGGAAGGATCAGATGGGCGAACACTGCGAAGTAACCCCCGACCCAGGCCTCTGGCTAAAGACGCGGCGATGGTATACCCATCTTCTGGGGCTCGCCTTGGATGTGCGAAGTTTCGTTGCTGAGGACTTTCTCCAGCACCATGGTCATCTCCCCGGTGGACATCTTCACCGTCCCGTAAGGGGAGACTTTGCTGGATATCCAGACGTCCGTGGTCCCATGCGGCTCCTGCTTGCGGTAATGTTCGCACTCAAAAGTGCCCGCAGGAACCATGATAGTTTCCGACCCAACTCTCTCTCCTGGACTACTGTCACCTTTTCCGGGCGCCTGCTGGCGCTGCCCCATGCCCAGCATCATGCCCATCGGCATTTCCATTGGCGGACTGCCGGGCGACTGCATGATCATCCGCTTGATCTGGGGCTTGTCGCCGCCCAGGACCATGAGATGTTTCATCACCGTCTCTCCAGGCATGCCAGGGCTTTCCATGCGCATTTCCATCCAGTAGCCTGTGCTCCCCTCCACGTCCTCTTTGCCCACGACGGCATAAACATACTTCATGGTGTGGCCTTTTTCGGTCATCTGGTACTGCGCTCCTGACCCGACCACTGGTTTGAATTCCCCCAACAACCGGGGCATCTGCCGACCCATGCCACCCCTCATGCCCTGGGTCCACCCAACAGTGGCAAAGCCCAATGCCAAAGCGATAACCAACGTTCCCATCTTGACTCGACTCATGACTTGCCTCCTCTCATCACTCAATGATCGGGAGATCTGGTGATCGGATGATCGGATGAACAAAGAACAAGACATCCCGAATTTGTTTCCTGTTAACCTGATTTCCCGATCATCAGTTCAACTGATTTCCCGATCCTACATTGCTCTTGGTTCATCCAATCTCTTTATCAACCGACCACCCGGTTCAGCCGTTCGCCCGATCTCCCGATCGCCCAATCTGCTGTTCACCCAATCACCCGATGGCTCGATGGCCCAATGACCCGATCTGCGTCATTCCCCGTGTCCGCCGTAAGCCATGAAATTCTCTTTCTTGAACTCTTCCCAAAGCTCGGGCCGGTACTGGTCCTTGGGGATAAACTGTTTGGTCCGAAAAGCGATGCCCAGTTTCGTCTCCTCCACGTCCGCGCCTTTCTGGGGGAGAAAGTCAAAGACGCTGCGGTTGCCGCCATAATACGCGCACAGCCAAACTCCATCGGAAGATTCCACCGCGTAGAGAGCGCACACCAAGGGTAAGGGCCGGGTTGCATCCACGGAGACTTTGATTTGCGCTTCAATGATTTTCCCGCGTACGAACTGGGGAGCGCCAGAGGAGACCGCTGGAGCAGTTGTCATTGTTTGCCTCGCTTAACCTATTGTAACGCGAATCGGGAGATCGGGCCATCGGGTGATCAGGAGATCGGGTCATCGGGTGAACAACGAACGTCTCCCGAACTGGCTTTCTGTTCCCCCGATCTCCCGATGACCCGATCTCCCGATCTTCTCATGGCGTCGCGAGATCGATGACCAGGAGCCGGCCATCCGTCTTCCAAGTGCCCCCGGTGGCAGTGAGTCCCTGGCTGAGCGGGTCAGGGCGCGTCACTAATCCTTCGGCGGCCACACGCCCGGTGACCCTGAGATCCGCGCCAACCTTCGCCCGCTCGGCGTCAAGGTCAGGGTCAATCGCATGGGACACGACTCCGGGATGAACGTCCAGGCCCGTGTCGTGGGTGGCTGCTCCAAGCCAGATTTCGCGGCCATCCGGAGTCGTAGCAGCCGTGCGCCACAGGCGCAGGTGGTGCCGCTTCAAGAAAGTATTCAGCGTTTTCTCGAACGCCAGATCCTCACGGTGGCCAAACAGATAGAGGTCTGAGACAGGAGCCCGGCCAGACCCCTGAGTGTCAGCCACGGCGCGGACCGTATCCCATACCGACTTACCCGTTTTCCTCTCAGCCTCACCCCAGCCCGCTTGTTTGAACACATCGCGAATTTCTGAGATGTTCCCGACCACAACAAGGTTCAGGGGATCGCCCGGCTTACCGTCCTTTCCTGAAGCGCGCTGCGGAGCGCCTTGCAGCATTCGCACGACAGCGTAAGGCACTCCGGGCGGGAGTTGATTGAAGGAGCCGGAGGGAGGCAATTCAGCCAGAGTAAGGGGCTTGTCGAGCACCAGCGTCAGGTCCGTCCCAGCCCCATAATTGATCGAGGTGTCAGATTTTCCGAAAGCTTTCTGTTCATATTTGGAGAGCTCACTATCTTGTCCTGCCAACTTGCCCATTGCGTCCTCAAGGTGGCTCACGGGCAAATCGCTGGCCAACACACCCCGTATAGTTCCATCCTGCAATACGTCCTCACGCGCGTTCTCAACCTCGGAGATATGGCCGACAAAAGTTACAGCCGTCTTACCCGGGATTATCAATTTGTCGAAGCGGATGAGCAAACGCGCGCGGTCTGTAGGGCTTGAGCTGGGTATCAACTTCTCAATCCGGCCCTGGACCTCGGCCCCCAGGGGGATCAGAACTCCGTTGCCGCTATCCACCTCGCGGATGATGCGGGCTTTGACGACGTCGTGGAGGTGCGACACCGTGGTGCCTATGGTCGCCTCGAGACGAAGGTAAAGCGCGTCCCCCGCCGGAAGAGATTGGGATCCTGGCTTTGCCGCGGCCTCAGCCAGCAAAAACGTCATTGCACAGGCCAACAGGACAGTCAGCAGTCGAGTCGACATAAACCTGTTGGAAGCGTTCACCAATGCAGGGCTGTCATTCCGAGCGTAGCGAGGAATCTCGCCCTGTCCTTCTTTCCGGATTACCCCGAGCGGGATTCCTCGCTGCGCTCGGAATGACACCGCGATAGTGGGTTCCACTTTGCACCTCTGTAAGATTCTGAGTGTACTTGGCAGAGCAGGGTTGCATCTCATCATTGAGTCATTGAGTCATTGATTCATCGAATCATTGAAAAGCAGCGCCACGGAGCCAGCCAATTCTGAGTCCGGAATTATGAACTGGTTCCCGGCTCTTCCTGCTGGCGTTTTCCAGCTTCCATCCCCTTACTGTTTTCCCGGCCCCGAGTCATTGGCCCCCATTCTTGCAGTAAGCAGAAGGCAGTAGGCAGCAAGCAGTAGGCAGACTTAATCCAAAATCCAAAATCTAAAATTCCATCACTCCCCTATGAACAACGGCTTAAGGTGGCGGTCGAAAAGATTTCCGATCACATTCTTAGTTATGGTGGTCTCCATAACGGAGAGGAGATCCAGGTAACGGGTTCCCATTCTCGCGGCCACCTTGAAGCCCACGTGGAGAAGCTGGCGAAGGCTGGGGTTGTAGGCCGAGGATTTTGGGTCGTGACGTAGGGCGGACACAAACTGTTCCGACGACCACGCTTCCACCAACTCCGGAGCGGGCAACTGGGCGGGATCGATGTTGATCACGGCGGCATAGGGCGCGCACAGCTCCTCGCGCTGGGAATAGGCCTGGTCATAAATCTCTTTGGCCAAGTCCAGCCCCTCGCCGCCAGCTTCCGCCAGACCGATCAGCTCCTCCAACCAGGTAGTGCCAGCCGTCTTCAAATGTACACCCGCATCCAATTTCTTAAGTGTCCGGTGGATTGGCCCGTAGAGCGAGAACTTATCGCTCCCGGAATGTACGCTGAGTTTTAGGTTGCTGGACATCCCGTAATGCCGGACGGCAAACGCGATGGCGGCTACGTCATTTGAAAACTCTTCGGTGAATTTCGCCAGGTCGCCTACATAATCCACGCCCTTGTCGAAGCGGCCGCTAAATTTCGGCGCGATGGTCTGAATCGGAATCCCCTCCTCCGCCACCGCAGCAAGGATGATGAGCAGTTCCGCCGGAGTCTGAGGTGAGTCTGTCTCGTCCATCGACACTTCGGTAATAAAATGCCCCTTGCCCTTTTTCTCCTCAACACGGCGGTAAATCAGGCCCGCCTCCTGCACGGCCGCAAGGTACTTGTTCACAACCCGGAACATGAAGCCGCGGTCGATGTGAAAGGGATGAGCAACACCGGGAATGAGCAGCTCTCCCAGCAATTCCGGATGACCTTCCACGAACGCGCGCAAGGAGGCGGCTTGGGACGCTCGGCCAATCATACCCGCAACGTCGATGGTAAAGAAATCGCAAGCCTGCATGAAGTTGTCCACTGTCTTGAGATTGATGTGGTCTGCGTCCACGTGGTACGGCTTGGTCCAGCCCAGCGTTCTCACGGCTTCATCGGCCGCTGCTCGCGTGCTGGCAGGACTGGAACCGATAATGGTGTGTTCCCGGTTCGATTTGTTCCACACGGGAATGACTTCCACTCCCTGCTCGGCTGCCATCCTACAAGCCTGCAGTTGAGGCTTGGCTTGGTGTGCAAACCTGTCGCCAACTCCGATCGAATACTTTGAAAGTAAAAGTTTGCCGCCCATGTTATCACCGTAAATCCTTAAACCGGCTGCCCGCGCTAAGGCAGAAGCTTGACTTTCTGGATACGCCCGCGACAAATCAGCAGAATTCCAGCCGTTAGAATCTACACTTTTTCTGAGACTCGCGCCCGGAAAAACCGTAGGCGGCAGGTGGGGGAAGAGCAGGCGTCAGACGCCAGGTTTCAGGTGTCAGGCGCCAGGTATCAGGTGCTGGGGACTGGGCGCCGGGATAAACAGGAACATCCGCGCAAGCAAGCGTAGCCCAGACCTCCGTGGGTGAGGTCTGCGGCTATTCCTAAAGAAGGACTCATAAGTGGCGTTATAATGCGAAGGTATCCACCCTGCGGTGGTTTAGTAGAATCCAGTTTTAGGGTCAACCATGAAATACAAAGTCGTTTTGCGAGCTTCTGAAGAAGGTTACAGTGTTTCGTGTCCGGGCTTGCCCGGATGCTGGTCAGAAGGACAGACAGAAGAGGAAGCGCTTGATAATATCCGGGAGGCAATTCGGGAGTACCTGGAGGCAGTCAAGGAGACTTTTCGAGAAGCGGAAGTGCGGGAGATCGAAGTATCTGTCTAACCCATGCCCAAGCTGCCCGGCATCAACCATCTGAATGCGGTCAAAGCACTTGAGAAGGCGGGGTTCCGAATCATCCGCTAGAGGAGGTCATTTGATGAAGCTGACGGCAATTATCGAAGCTGAAGGCGATGGCTATGTGTCGCTGTGTCCGGAGTTGGATATTGCCAGCCAAGGGGACAGTATTGAACAGGCCCGCGACAATCTTCGGGAAGCGCTGGAGCTGTTTTTCGAATGCGCATCTGCTGAAGAAGTGAAACAGCGCCTCCATGGCGACGTATACGTCACCCAAGTGGAGGTTGCCACTGGGTAAGCTGCGTGTCCTCTCAGGCAAAGAGGTCTGTGCGATTGTGGCTCGGCACGGCTTTGTGGAAGTTCGAAGACGCGGAAGCCACATCGTAATGCAGAAAAGTGTGCCCGGGGGCACGCTAACCCTCCCCGTGCCCGATCATAAGGAACTCCGCATTGGGACACTGCAATCCGTTATTCGACAGTCAGGCGTACCTCGAAGTGAATTCGAGTCTTGATGATGCAGCAACAGCAAGCCTTTCTCGCGGGCTGGCGCAGAGCGTAGCTCTGCGATGCGCGACGTCGCCGGTCACCCTCCTAGCCACCCTGCGCTCACACGCTTTCGCCCTTGGCGGGCTGACCGGGAAGCAGGAATGTCTTCGGATATGTTCCCTCACCGCAGATTTTGAACGATCCGAAATCCTTGTACCACTCGCCCCCCGGAACAAGCGGATGGGATTCAATCCAAATCCGAAGCTTATTAAGGTCAGCGATGCTGATGTGTCGATCCCGCATCCTGTCCATCAGGTGCTGGCGGATTGCGGGCGGGAGCTTGTCCCAGGTTTCAAGGTGCGGCATCAGTCGCCAAAAACCATGCGGCCCAGATCATCCCCGAGGCGAGCAACGTCTTTAGGATCGGTTGCCGCGCGATAACGCTCGGCGAGCTGGAAGAACTCTTCTTGTTTGCGCTTCTGGGCCTCGATCCCCTCTTCCACGAGTTCAACAATGATCCGGTTGGCGCTAAGGCGTCGTTGCTTCGCCAAGCTGCGGACTTGGCGCGCCGTGTCTGCCGGAAGGCCCACGGTCTGGCGAACAATTTTGTTAGAAGCACGCATAACACCATTATACACCAAAATGGTGATACACGTTCTTCCACGCCTGGCGAAGTATCGAGTCGAAAGTTGAAAGTAGCGGCGCTCCCACCCTGCGGGACCGCCCTTCCATCCGCGGTGAGAAATTCAGGTCAAGCGTTTGCTGTCGCGGGCTTGGGCTGATTTCCGGCCCGCCTCGCAAGAGCGATCATAATTGCTGATGCCGCCACCGCGAGCCAGCCAAAGGCGTTGCCGTAGCGCGCGTAGAGTGTCGGAGTGGCCGGACCGAGAGGCAGGTCGGCAAGCACGCTGCTGCCCGGCAGATAATCGCTTCGCTGGCGAGCAATGGTGTGGCCGTAGCGGTCGCTGACGTTCAGATAGCTCTCGCGGCCCGCCCGAACGACTGAGTACCCGCTCTCGACTCCGCGCAGAGCGGCCACACCGGAGGCCATCCAGGCGTCGCGGTAGAAGTCCCAGGCCGGCACGAGCATGGCGGAGACGCCGAGCCGCCCGTAGCGCCGCCCGAAATCGGTGAAGATCAGGTCGCGGCAAATCGCCAGTCCAAAAGGCGCGCCGCCGATGGTGCGCACAATCTCTTCTTTCCCCGGCGCAAGATCGCTCTCCAGGTGAGGGACAAGATGCTGCTTGTGGTACTCGGCAAGCAGTTCTCCCGTGGGACTGAACAGCCACGAGGCATTGTCCTTGCGCTCGGCGCGGTTCAATTGCACGCCCGCCACCAAATACACCCCAGTTCGCTGTGCCAGCGACGCCAGTTCGTGTTGACGCTTCGCGGCCTCCTCGGGCGCGAGTGCGGTAATCTTCTCCGGCAGCACGATGATGCGGGCGCCCTCACTGGCGAGTCTGGCCACTGTGTCCTCATATCCGCGCCACACGGCCTCGGCGCGTTCGGGCGGCGTGTTCCGGCCGATGAAGTCGTCAATCGCCACGATTCCGACTCGCACCGTGGGCGCCGTCTTGGCCTCGCGAAGGCGAACCGCTCCGTAGCCGAGCCCAGCGGCGATTAACACCAGGGGTACTCCGTAGGCAAGCAAGGGGCGCTCGATCCGCAGTCCGCGATAAAGCGCGACCGCAACAGTGGAGGCGAACAATCCGATGAGGAAGACGACGGCGGGCGCGCCGAGCACGGAAGCGATCTGGATGACGGGTAGGGCGTCCATCTGCGTGTAGGCGAAGCTGCCCCAGGTGCCATGCGGCGAGAAGAACGAGACCAGCGTGTCGATTGCGGCCAGCAGCACGGGATACACGAAAACAACCAGCCAGTTTCGCGAGGCCAGCACCGCGGCGCGCGTTCGGACCGCGAAAAAGCCCCAGACAAGAACCTGCAGGAGCAGCAGCACTACCGTCGCCACCGTTCCCGTGGTCTTCAGGTAGTAGGTGAGATTCGAGCTGAGGCCGATGGCCGCCGCCAGCCAAGCAAGCAGACGTGCCTCCCGCCGGCTGGCATGAAAGGCCGCAAGCAGTAGGGGAATGGGCGCCAGCCAGGCGGCCAGCCACCACGGCGTGAGTCCGAACGTGAAGTAAAACAGTACGCCGGAAACCACCGCAGCAGCGAAGCGGGCGCCGCGAGCTTGTAGAAGTTGGTTCATCGCCTCTTGCAACCGCCCCAGGTACAACCGGTCCGCTCAGGGCAAAGCAAGAGTTTCTCACGCACCTATCCGAAACTCAACAGGGCTGGCTTGTCGAGCAGCCGATCGCGAGCAGAAGCGATCGGCCCCGGTTCACTTGGCCGCATTGCCGGCTTCACGGCCATGTGGGTAACACTGCGGCGTTACTCGCGATCAATCCAGCGAGTGCTGTGCCAGCACAAACTTCCTCGAAGCAGACTTCGATTAATGATGTCCGCCCCCGCCGCCGCGAGATCCTCCGCCGCCAGATGACTGCTGTCTCTGCTGCATCTGCTGCGTCTGCTGCGTGTGGGTTTGCTGCAATTGCTGCGTCTGTTGCTGGTGTCGCTGCTCCACCTGCTGCGTTTTTCCGGCACTAGCATTCTGTTTCGCCAACTGCTGATGCTCCTTGTCCTGCTTCTGCTGGAGTTTCTGCCGGTCCTGGGTCTGCCTTGCGACCAGCTTATCCTGTTGCTTCTGGTATTTCTGGTCCACCTTCGCGTTCCCCGTCTTGGAAGCAGCGGCGCGTTCGACGGGCGGCAGTTCCCTAGGATGGACGGCAAGGTTGGGGTGAGGAGTCGCAGCAACTGCCGGCATGCCGTGGTTCGCAGAAAGCTTTTGCTGTGGGTCATTGCGAGCAGCGTACGCATGTTGAGTCTGTGCGGCTACCGGCCTGGCATGTGTCTCATGAGCAGAAGCCTCTTCTTGAGCGGTGGCGTGCGCGTTGATTCCGCCGTTACCGCCGTTAAAACTGACGTGGTTCCTCGCGCCCTCGTTCACCCTTGTGTTGTAAACGTTGTGGATGTTGTGGGTGTCTACGTTATTATACGACGTGTTGTAGAAAAAATGCCCGTGGTCCCAGCGTCCGCCTTCATAACCATTACCGAAGTAACCGAAGCCATAGTTGATCCCACCATAGAAACCTACGGACAGGCCCCAGTAGCCTTCATTGAAAAAATATCCGTCGTCGCCCCAACCCCAATAGCCCGGAGTCCAGAGGTACCCGACTTCCGGAGCCTCCATCCATGTGCCCGGTACCCAATAGTACTCGCTGCCGTCCCAATCCCAGTATCCCGGCGTCCAGATATAGCCGTCGCCCGGGCAGATCGGTTGCGCATAATCGGGCAGCGGTGGCGGAGCTATGCCGACCCTCACCCCCACGGCGACTTGCGCGGAAGAAGGTACGGGCAGCGCCAGGAACACTGCGAGCACGAAAAATAGCGGCAGAATCACACGAATCATCTTTGTCGTTCGCATCTTGGTTCACCTCCTGAGGTTTTTATTCCCGCGCCATTCGCGCGCGCGGATGCAGGGACTGCACGCCGGACATGCAAATCCCAGGTATTCAGATCGTCGAGCATCCAGTCATCCAGGAACTCCATTTTGATTCCAAGGCAACTGAAGATCACGGAGAATCAGGATCCACGACTAGAGTAATTGAGTCGAGAATAAAGTGTCTGTATAAAAGGGAACAGCTCCTGCCTTGTCGCCTAGTCTTTACGGATAACCGGCGAACATCCTTTCACACGACCTGTTCTTCTCGACCGCCGAACTACAAACGACAGCTAGGTTAACGCGTATGGGGCCAATCCCTCGCCTGCACCTTCAGCTAAGCATGGGCAGCAGCAATACGTTTAATCAAGTCGAGTTGGTCGTTGCGGTTCTCGGCGCCGATAGTAAAAGCGTCCAGCACGCCGAGCGACAGCGCGTATTTCAGCGCCTCATCCGCGCGAGATCTCATGTCACCCTGACCGAGGATCTTCATGCCGATTATGGCCTTGCCCGCCTCGCGCCCCGCTCGAAGGGTGGCGACGACGGTGGCGGGGTCTGCGTCCATATGCGACCCGATGGGGTTCACCCGCGAAAGCATGACTTGGACCCAGGGAGATTTCGCCGCGGCGCGGAGTGCGCCGATGGTGTGGCAGGAGCAACCATGAGCCCGGACGATTCCCTTTTCTTGCGCCTCCGAGATCACGTCCATGGCCGGCCGGCACTGTTCAGTCCAGTCGTCGTCGGTCAGGCAGTGCATCATGAGGATGTCGATGTAGTCCGTCCCCAGTTCTTTACGGAAGCGGTCAATGTCGGCGCGCATTCCTGCCGCATCGCGAGACCATGACTTGGACATGACGGCGATTTTTTCTCTCGGCAGTCTCTTCAGGGCCGCCGCCACATGGGGATGTGTTCCGTAGGAATCAGCCGTGTCAAAGAAACGCAAACCATGGTCGTACCCTTGCAGTAGCAGGTCGGCGAGGCCCTGAATGCCCAAAGCCGATTGATTGGAATGATGATCGACGCCGACTGTCCCCGTCCCACAGGCCAGCCGCGAGGTCTTGATGCCGGTTTGGCCCAGGGTGACAATATCCGCAGCGCTGAACTCCCCTGTTACGGGCGGCACCGCGGCGGCCCATCTTCTTGACCCCAGCCACGCCGCAGCTACGCCCATCGCCGACTTGGTCAAGAAATCCCTGCGCTTCATGGATGCACCTCTCAAATAAGCTGATTTGCGTTCGATCAAAGCCCTTAGACCCTCCGAGCAAGAGCAACCCCCGCCCGCCTGGACCTAATGTCCCTAACCCTACCATGATCGCTGGGTGTCTGCAATACCCACCGACCGGCCAGACGACAGCATGGAACTTCGCTTCTTTGCGCCGCGTACATAGAGGCAGCGGGGAGGTTGGGATGAATATACAGCGGTCAGGTCATGAGCGTGGCCAAGACGCTCGTTTCAAGTCGCACGAAGCGGGTCGTGTCGTGGTGCTGGGGTTGCTGTTTGTGGCGGCTCTGCCTTTGGCCGCACAAGACAAGAAGGTTTCGGGCACGACCGAATCTGACAAGCACCGAAACAGCATCGGATTTATCGCCAGCAAGGAAGCGAGTGCGAAGGACATAGGCTTGCCTTTATATCCGGGAGCGCGGTCACACAAGGATGATTCCGACGACAGTTCCGCAGCTCAACTTGGCTTGTGGGGCGGCTCCTCTGGTTTCAAGCTGGCCGTGCTGAAGCTGGAGTCGAACGACGCACCCGAAAAAGTCGCGGCGTTCTACCGCAAAGCCCTTGCGAAGTACGGCAGAGTCTTGGATTGTGCCAACTCTTCCAAGCCAACGGCCGAAAAGGAGAAGGGCAACTCCTCAAATGAACTGGGCTGCGAGGGAGAGCGGCCGGAGAGCGGAGAGTTCGTCCTGAAGGCTGGCACAAAGGAGGAACAGCACGTGGTAGGGATTGAAGTGAAAGGAGGCCTTACCGTTTTCCATTTGGTCTACGTCGAGGATCGAATATCCGACAGCAACAAGTAACCGCCCCGGCGAGCCGCGCAATGCGGCGAAGAGCATCGCAAATCATCGTGCGGTCTTTGGCCGCAAGCGCCCAATCCCACCCTCGTTCACAGAACCTTCCGTATCTCCGGACTCAAGGAAACATGACTTACTTCGAATCCGTTAATGGAGTAAACGCGAGCCTCGGGC
>Ga0181536_10005581_pt1 | contig 12862 bp, 13 predicted proteins | sample PEATcosm2014_Bin_41_FD_121105 | JGI IMG/M metagenome (GOLD analysis project Ga0181536, IMG submission 121105) | Peatland microbial communities from MTU Mesocosm Facility, Houghton, MI, USA - PEATcosm2014_Bin17_60_metaG | ecosystem: Environmental > Terrestrial > Soil > Wetlands > Peat | place...
CACCGGTTCATGAATTGGGAACGACCGATCCTCACCGACAGCGGCGGGTTCCAGGTTTTCAGCCTCGCCAAAATCCGGAAAATCAAACCGCACGGCGTCGAATTCCGCTCGCACCTCGACGGCTCGCCACTGTTCCTCGGCCCGAAGGAGGCAATGGAAATCCAGCGCGTGCTTGGCTCGGACATCGCGATGGCATTCGACGAATGCCCGCCGCACGATGCGCCGGCGCGCGAACAAAAGCTCGCGGTCGAACGCACCATCCGCTGGGCGCGGGAATGTCGCGAACAACCGCGCGCACCGGGGCAACTGGTTTTCGGCATCGTTCAGGGCGGCAGTAATCCTGCCTTGCGCGAGGAATGCGCCAAGGCGTTGGTCGCGATGGAGTTTGACGGCTATGCGATTGGCGGCGTGAGCGTTGGCGAACCGGAGCCGGAGATGCTGAAGGCGATTGAATTGACCGAACCGTTTTTGCCCGCGACCAAGGCGCGTTACGCCATGGGCCTCGGCACGCCCGCGCAGATGGTTGAATTGATTGCGCGCGGCGTGGACATGTTCGACTGTGTGCTGCCGACGCGCGTGGCGCGCAACGGCACGGCCTACACGCGCAAGGGCGCCATCGGCATCAAAGGCGGCGCTTACAAGGCGGATTTTCGCCCAATTGAGGAAGGCTGCGACTGCTTCGCCTGCCGCCATTTCACGCGGGCCTACCTGCGGCATTTGTTGAACGTGAACGAAATCCTCGGCCTGCGCATGTTGAGCGTCCACAACTCGCACCTGTTTCTGAAAATCATGGCGGACGTGCGCGCACATCTCGCCGCCGGCACCTTCGCGGGATTTTACCGCGAATTCATCGCCAATTATACGCCGTCACGGAAAATTTTGTCGGCGCGCAAAGCGGCGAGCAATGAGCGGTGAGATTCGATGGAAAATTTAAAGAAAAAAAGTCACAAAATGAAATTAAAAAACGCAAAACGTGAGCGAACCCATAGTTCGCTTTTATTATCTCCAAAAGCCAAGGCCACACTTTTAGATTTAGTTGGCGAATGGGATGGGATTCGCGACAAGCTTAGAAAATCTGCTGAACAACAAGCGCAAAACAAGGACTACCCGCCGGCGGCTGAAAATTTTTTACTTTCAGAGGGAGTGGATTATTGTGCGCGTAATTTGCAAAAAATTTTATCACCTTGAATTAAATCATGGCACGATATCAAATAGTCTGGGGATTAGGGTTTAAAAAAATTAGCCCGAAGCATCAAATATGTTTGAACAAGGCCTACGAGAACTTAGTTAATTATTTAGGCGACTCGGTATTATCTTCAAATTTTCAAGTGTTCCATGACTCTTTAAAAGAATTAAACACTTCGTCAACATTTGACTTCATTGCAGAATTATCGACTACCAACAAAGACTATTCTCACATTAATTACCTGCGCAAGAAATATTTGAAAGAATCATTTGCCTTGTTGAACGATTTCGATGGTTTTCTAAATGCTCAGAGAACTTTATTTGAAAAAGGAAGCATCAACGTCACCGAAGGTTACGGTCTTTATAGGAGGCTCATTCCAGAAATAATCACGAATGGACAAGAAATATACTATTGCGCTTTTAAGTCATGGCTGATCGGAACAAAAAGAAAAAAGTTGAAGGAAATGGTGTTGGCGAAATTTTCTGATGTTGTCGCAGAACGAGCAAAAAAAGAAAAGCGTGGTTATTTCGAGCATTTTGCGTCACGCTATGAGCGAGCAATTAAATATGCTTTCCAGGAATCCGGGTATGGAACTCTTCACTTCCAATGTCTAATCGGCGGAGAAAAATCGTTTTTGGATAAACTAAGTAAGCCTATCGCTTTAAACTATGAAAGTTACGTTCGGAAAAACGATATGCTCTGGTTGACTAACCATTTCCCAAATTCTAAAGAAGCAACGAATATATTAAAAGCGGATGTCAAAAACTTACAAATCACACTTCGATGCGGTCGGCTTTTTTTGAATTTTTTGCCATGCTACGGGCTATTTCACAGTCTTTGGCAAAGACCTATTTTTCGCCGAAAAGCAAAAGGTTCCCTTACCAACTTTTATCCAGATTGTTGTAAAAATGTGACATATTTACCATTTGGTAAAGTTGGCTATTGGCCGCCAGCGGGAGGTGTATACATGGTTGGTTTGATGCATTCCGCCACGAGATGGCTCGAAGAATTTTCCAAACCATACCAAACATTAAGAGGACTTTAGCTTTTTATTTCATAACCGCATTTGCATATATATCGGACACCTCCAAGGTCCATCGATTCCGGCAACACCTCGCTCTTACACTTTGGGCAAATCTGAACGGGTTTATCGCAGAGTTCGTTGACACATACCCAGTCTAAAACATCAACCTGTCCCAACTGCTGCACGGGCTGCATGGGGCTTTTGCATTTTGAGCATAATTTTATATTCATAAGATTAATCACCTCCTAGTAGTCTTTACACGTATTCTTGGCGAATTTTAGAGAAAAACCAATATATTTTCATGGCGGCTAAAACACTTGCCCTGCGCTTCGGTCTATGGCACTATGTTGTTATTGTAAAATCAATATATGCAAATTTATGGAAAAACCAAAAATCATTGCCTATCTGAAACCGACCTGCGGCTGGAGCAACGGCGTGCGCGCTGTGCTCCGCAAATATGATCTGCCCTTTGAAGACCGCGACATCATCAACGACCCGGCCCAACGCCAGGAAATGGTTGAAAAGAGCGGTCAGATGCTCAGTCCGTGCGTCGAGATCAACAGCCAGATGCTCGCCGACATCAGCGGCGAGGAGGTTGAAGCGTGGATGCTGGCAAACAATGTCGTGCAGCCGAACGATCTCGTGACGGAAGTACCGATCAACCAAGCCTGCGGCGCACATCATCGCCGGTGATTCCTTGAAATGTTGAATTTTGCGACGGTCGCAGACCGCCGCTACAGACCAAAGCCGCGTCGAGTCATCTGCGCGGCTCTTTAGCGTAGGACAGGCGTCCCGCCTGTTTCTAACTTCAATCAGAACAGATGGAGACAGGCGGGACGCCTGTCCTACTTTATTAAATTGATTGCCTGCCGCCGCTGCCGCACTTTTTCACCGTGCGAATCATCTCCTCCATCGCCGCGATGCAGCGCCTGGCCAAACAATGGCAACGCACCGGCAAACGCATCGGCTTTGTGCCGACGATGGGTTATTTGCACGCTGGCCACCTGAGTCTGGTCAAGCGCGCCCGGCAGGCTGCTGGCAAAAGTGGCGTCGTAGTCGTGAGCATCTACGTGAACCCGACGCAGTTCGGACCGAAGGAGGATTTCGCCAAATACCCGCGCGACCTGAAACGCGATTTCAAACTTTGCCGCGCGGCGGGCGTGGACATCGTGTTCACACCCGTTGACAAGGAAATGTATCCGGGCGGAATCCGTAGCCGCCGATGTGAATCGGCGGACGAACCGCGCTTTGACAAGCGCGGCTACACCTGCGTCGTCGAGGGAAAATTGTCGCAGAACATGGAAGGTGCGTCGCGGCCGACGCATTTCCGCGGCGTGACAACGGTGGTGGCCAAGCTCTTCAACCTTGTGCTTCCGGATGTGGCGGTGTTCGGCGCGAAAGACTGGCAGCAGGCAACCATCATCAAACGCATGGTGGCGGATTTGAATTTTCCGGTGAAAATCATTGTCGCGCCGACGTTGCGCGAACGCGACGGGCTGGCGATGAGTTCGCGCAACAAATATCTCGCCGGCGATTTGCGCCGGCAGGCCACGGTACTCTGGCGCGCAATTCAAACCGCGCGGGCGGCCGTGAAAAAGTCAAAAGCCATTCCGGCGGCAAAACTGAAAGCCGACTTGAAAAAGTTGATTGAAAGCGAGCCGGACACGCCTTCGCTCCGACGCTCCGGCGCTGCAAGTGCGCGTTTGGATTACGTGGAATTTTTTGAACCGGATACGCTGTTGCCCGTCTTAAAAGTAACACGCGGTGCGCACATGGCGCTGGCGGTGTTCGTCGGCAAAACGCGGTTGATTGACAATGCACAATTGTGAAAACAACAATGTACCGAAAAAACCAAGCAAGTTAAGAGACTCTTTCAAAACCCCGTAGCGGCGTCTCGGCAGAGCGCCGCATTCTTTGCTCAAGAACAGGAGGTTGGCGGCGCTCTGCCGAGACGCCGCAACGCCCAAGCCATTTTCTCTTCGCGCCTTTGCGACTTTGCGTTAAATTGCCCCCCGGTGAAACAATTCGACTATCTCGTTCTCGGCAGCGGTCTCGCGGGGCTGTCCTTCGCGTTGAAGGTCGCGCCGCGCGGGCGCGTGGCCATCGTCACGAAAAAGGACCGCGCGGAGTCGAACACGAATTATGCCCAGGGCGGCATCGCGTCGGTGACGAGCAAGGAGGATTCGTTCGAGTCACACGTGCGGGACACGCTCACGGCGGGCGCGGGCCTGTGCAAGAAAAACGTCGTCCGCACCATCGTCGAGGACGGCCCCGCGCGGATTACGGAATTGATCGAACTGGGAATGAAATTTTCCGAGCGCGACGCGTTGGACGAGGACGGCGGCAAACAACTCGACCTCGGCCGGGAAGGTGGTCACTCAAAGCGGCGGATTTTGCACGCGAAGGATGTAACAGGCCGGGAAATCGAGCGGGCGTTGCTGAATGCGGCGGCGCGGCAGCCGAACATCCAGATTTTTGAAAATCATCTGGCGATTGATTTGATCACCAGCCAGAAGCTCGGTTACGCCGGTGAAAATCGCTGCCTCGGCGCGTATGTGTTCGACAAAAAATCGGGCGGCGTCGAGACGTTCGCCGCGCCCGTGACGATTTTGGCCACGGGCGGTTGCGGCAAGGTTTATCTTTACACGACGAACCCCGACATCGCGACCGGCGACGGCGTGGCGATGGCGTATCGCGCGGGGGCGGCGGTGGCGGACATGGAATTTATCCAGTTTCACCCGACGTGTCTTTATCATCCGCAGGCGAAGTCGTTTCTTATCAGCGAAGCCGTGCGCGGCGAAGGCGGCGTGCTCAAATCGCTCGAAGGCGTCGAATTCATGGATGCCCATCATCCGTTGAAATCGCTCGCGCCGCGCGACGTGGTGGCGCGCGCCATTGACAGCGAGATGAAAAAGAGCGGCGCGGAACACGTCTGGCTCGACATCACGCACAAACCGGCGCGGTTCATCATCGAGCGCTTTCCGAACATCTACCAGACCTGCCTGCGTTACGGCATTGATATCACGAAAGAGCCGATTCCGGTCGTGCCCGCAGCGCATTATCAGTGCGGAGGCGTGGTAACGAACGTGGACGGCGAGACGGAAATTGCCGGGCTTTACGCCGTCGGCGAAGTGGCCTGCACAGGATTGCACGGCGCGAACCGGCTGGCGAGCAATTCACTTTTGGAGGCGCTGGTTTGCGCCCACCGCGCGGCGCAGCGCGTCACGGAAAACTCATTGCCACAGACCGATTTGAAAATTCCGCTGTGGCAATCGGGCGACGCGCACAATCCGGATGAAATGGTCGTCGTCGCGCACAACTGGGACGAAATCCGGCGGCTGATGTGGGATTACGTGGGCATTGTGCGCACGAACAAGCGGCTGGCACGCGCGCAAAAGCGCATTGCGAACCTGCAGGAGGAAATTCACGACTACTATTGGAATTTCATCGTAACGAGCGACCTGCTCGAATTGCGCAACATTGCCACGGTGGCGGAACTGATCGTCCGCTGCGCGCTCATGCGGCCCGAAAGCCGCGGGCTGCATTACAATCTGGATTACCCGGAGGCAAATCCCGAATGGGCGCAGCGCGACACGGTTTTAAGAAAATCTTGAAATTATGCGGGTGGTGAATACGCTGTCAGATGGTCGCGCGCTTAGCTCAGCGGTAGAGCACTTCCTTCACACGGAAGGGGTCGCAGGTTCAAACCCTGCAGCGCGCACCATTTTCCCAATGAAATTGGGGGGTTCTGGCGAATCCCGCACAGATTCCGCACAGATTTTGGCCGAATCTGAAATAAAGAAAATGAGATTTCCGGAAATCATCAAGTATCGGCGATTTCAAGCCACTATCTACGGCAAGGGCAAAAATTATCCTTACTACCGGCTCGCCTATTACGCCGCCGGTAAACGTCACATCCGAAATTTCCGCACTTATGGCGAAACCAAAACCGAAGCGGACCGCAAAGTCCGTGAACTGGCCAACGGCTCGCAAGCCGCTGCATTGAGCGCTCAGCAATCGCGCGATGCCCTAGTTGCACTGGAACAACTGCAAGGATTTTGCCAATCCACCGGACGCCGTGTGTCCCTGCTCGCCGCCGTGTCAGAATTTGTTGAAGCTTCCAGAAAACTTAATGGGCGCACGATGGGCGAAGCCGTCGAGGGGTACCTGCGCAATGTCGCTAGCGTGAAACGCAAAGACCTTAAAGAAGCCGTTGCGGAATTTCTGCAAGTTGACGCCCCGCGCACCCACGCCGCCAACGGCCAGCGGGCGCAATTGTCAGCCAAATATGCCTACAACCGTAAACTACAACTCGACCGCTTTGCCGACACATTCCAAAACACCGCCGTCAACGAATTGAGCAAGGAACACTTGGACAAATTCATCGGCTCGCTGGATGATTTCTCCGCCAAGTCGCGCAATCACTACCGCGCTGCCGTCCGGCAATTTCTGCAATGGGCAGTCCGCAAGGATTATCTCGCCCCGACGCACCGCCTGCTGGAAGCCGACGCCATGCGACCGGAGCGGGCGAACACCTCCGAAATCGCCTTTTACACGCCGCGCGAATTTGCCACCTTGCTGGGGAATGCCGACGCTTCATTGCGTCCGGCCATCGCCATTAGCGGGCTGGCTGGGCTACGCACGGAAGAACTGTTGCGACTCATTTGGGAAGATGTTTGGCGCGTGCCGGGACACATTGAAGTCACTGCGGGCAAGGCCAAGACGCGGCAACGCCGCCTTGTGAAAACCTGTCCCGCGCTGGCCGTGTGGCTTAAGCCCTATCGCCTTCATAAGTCCGGCAAGCTATGGATTTCAACTGAGAGCATATTCCAGAAGAATTTCTTGAAATTCTGTGGGGACGCGAAAATAACACGCAAGACCAACGGATTGCGCCACGCCTTTTGCACTTATCACTATGCCGCGCACGCCAACGAAAACCTGACCGGGCAGCAAGCGGGCCACTCGCCAGCAATGATCCACAGTCACTACAAAGGGTTGGCCACAAAAGCCGAGGCGGAAAAATGGTTCAACGTGCTTCCAACGAAGTCTGCCAAGAATGTGATCCGCTGAAGGTTGCGACCAATGTCTGACGACCGCTGATGAAAACTAAACGAAAAGTTGTTTCATCCAAAGAGAAGTGGCAGGCCAAGCGAGCGCCTTACACATGGCATTTGAGCCCGCCGTTCAGTGATGAATTCGACCGCACGCATTGGTGGTTAACTGGAATACGCCAGTTTATTATATTTAGCGGCTTGTCTCCTTCAAAAACCGCTCGGTTTCGGCCTTGGAAATGATTTTGCACGGGAGCGCCGATGAGCTTTTCAACAATCCGCGCTGAAGCAGGCGATGGACAGTTATGTAGGAGCAGCCAAGAATTTCAGCCGTTTCCTTCATCGTCTAGGCCAGTCGTTGCGGCTTCCCGTCCCCTTCCACCTTCTTGAGTGTCGGAGCATCGATGAGTAGAGCAGTGGACTCGGGCAATCGGCTGAACAATTGCTCCAGTTGATCCTGTGAAATGCTCAGCGTTCCGGTGACGGTAACCAAAGTCGCCTTCGCCTCAAGCATCACGTCAATGCAGCCTACCGAAACTTTTTTCCACTTGTTCCGGCTTTGGCGAATCGCTAGAAAAACGCGCATGAAATCCAAATTGTTTCTCGCGTTGCTGTTTTTGGCGTTGGGTCTGTTCGCTTTGAAAATCATCGTCCCGGCGCGCGCGGAACCGGCTTCCGACGCGCAAATCAAACGGGGCCAGTATCTGGTCGACCGCGTGGCGATGTGCGGGGAATGTCACACGCCCAAGACCGAAAAGGGTGAGTATGACCGCACCGCGTGGCTGCAAGGGGACGTTCTCGACTACAAGCCGGTGCATCCGATGCCCTTTGCGGCGGTGGCTCCGGGGATTGCGGGGTTGCCGTCTTTTGCCACTGACGAGCAGGCGATGAAGTTTCTGGAAACGGGGACTAACTCACTTGGCAAACGGGCTATGCCGCCCATGCCGCAATTCCGTTTCAATCACGACGACGCGGTGGCGGTGGTGGCTTATCTGCGTTCATTGAAGCGCTGATTTGTAGCGTCGGGTCTGCTTGCCGCGCCGAAGCATGGGCGCAGGCGGGCGGTTCGATTTCTTTCGGCGCACAGCGCCGACTCTACACCGGCACAACGCGGGATTCTGATGGAAGCATCGGTGCGGAAGGCAGGGCGCTGAAACAGGCTTGCGCCAAGGCGTCCGATGAACTAGAAATCGGCAAGCACGGAAGAAGCTTATGGCAAACTACACAATCATCGGAGGCGATCAAAAACAATATGGCCCGGTGACGGCGGAACAGTTGCGCCAATGGATACGTGATGGCCGGGTCAACCCGCAAACCCAAGTAAAAACGGAAGGCGAAGCGGAATGGCGTCTGCTCTCGGCGTTTCCCGAATTCGCTGACCTGTTCGGCGGCGGAATAGCCGGTTCGACTCCCTCTGCCGCACCGCCATCCTTTCAATCCGGCGGCGGACGTGAAGCGGCGCTGCAAGCGGTCAAAGGCCCGACCATCGCCTTGATCGTAACGGCCAGCTTGGGGGTCGCGTATTATGGTTTCAGCGGCCTTTTCAACCTGTCCACTGGTGGGGCGATGTTCCACCACGAAATGCCTCCCAATATCCCGCCCCAAATGCGGGCGTTCATCGAGGGAATGCACGGGCCACTGGCAGGGGTGATCAACCTTGTGATCGCGGCGCTGAACGGGTTTGTGCTGTTCGGCGCGATAAAGCTGTTGCGGTTGCGAAACTACGGTGTGGCCATGGCCGCCTCCATTGTCGCGATGCTGCCTTGCCAGTGCTGCTGTCTGTTTGGGCTTCCCTTCGGCATCTGGGCGCTGGTGGTTCTGAACAGGCCGGAAGTGAAGTCACAATTTGGTTGATGAATGATGGCGTGTGGCTCTCGCGTCGGCTGCGGGGAGTTCTCTATGACTCTCCTCGCCGCCGGTTGAATAACTTTGGAACACATACCAGCCACGCCGGAACCACGATGTCAACCGCGAAGGCGGAAAACACCCGATTAGCGCACGTCACCGCGAAGTGGCTAACGGATTACAATTTGGGGATGTCCGAACAGTCCAAGCAGGAAGTTGATTAAAAAAAGGATACCAACTCCGACGATTAGCCAGAGCAAAACCCGCTTAAACACGGCTGGAATGAATGGCGCGATTTGAACGAGGTAATAAACCAGCCCAAAAATGACACCGACCACCACCAGATAAATCAGAGCGCGAATTGCGCCGCTGCCATTGCTAATGATGAACGTCGAAAACATTGAGGACATTTGACCCATATTTTTCCTTTCGCTCCAAAATAATCCTGTTGGACAAAGTAAACAATGGGGTGTTTCCCCACACACCCTAATCCACGGTGGGGTTACACCCCATAGCTAAAGACCGGCCCATCGCGTAGCGTACTATATGAAATTACGAGGAGTATTGATATTGTTTGCCTTTTTCGCCGCGGGCCAAGCTCTCGCGCAATCGCAGACCAAGGCAACGTCTGCGTCTGTGCCCATCACGGTTGAGAAATCGAAACTGCACTGGCTCGCTCCGGTCACGACGACGAAAACCAAAGAGAATCTGAAGCCGGTCGAAGGTCTTGATCCGCGGGCGTGGACGACAGTCGCAGGCTGGCATCCGGGTGAATCCGCCTTTCCTGCTGCTGAAACGCACCAGTCAAAACTGTGTTTGTTTTGGGTGGACTTTTAGGCGTCGCCAATAACCCGATAGGTTCAACGACAAGCGGTAAACGCCAGTCGGTTTGTGGTGAATAATTAAGGTGATGGGTTTGGCCGTCACAAAGGCTTGAGGTTTTCCGTGGCAGTTGAGGACGACAGAATCCACTCTGGGTGCCGACAGGCTCTTGCTGAACGGCCAATGACGATTTATGGTAGCCAAAGCCCACGCCAAGCGTAGGGAGTGTTTTGCGAAACCAAATTCCAATCCCAACCGGAGAAAAAATTATGATGACTCGACGCCAAGTTATAAAAACCACCGCGCTCGCCAGCGTCGCGCTGGCCACGTTGCCAAGCGTGATGGCTCAAACCAATTCCGCCGCGCCCGCCGCAGCCGCAACGAACGGCCCGTTCACGCTGCCGCCGTTGCCTTACGCCTACGACGCGCTCGAACCCTACATTGATGCGCGCACGATGGAGATTCACCACGACAAACATCACGCCGCCTATGTCGCCAACCTCAATAAAGCCGTCGCTGAATTCCCCGACGTGGGAAAAATGTCTGTTGAAGCCATGCTCAAAGATTTGAACGCGATCCCTGAAAAAATCCGCACGGCTGTCCGCAATCAAGGCGGCGGTCACTTCAACCATTCCCTGTTCTGGCAGATGCTCAAAAAAGATGGCGGCGAACCGAAGGGCGCATTGGCCACGGCCATTGATCAACGCTTCGGCAGTTTCAGCGCGTTCAAAGACGAGTGGACAAAAGCCGCAGTCGGTCAGTTCGGCAGCGGTTGGGCGTGGCTGGTGGCGGATGCGAACAAACAATTGAGCATCGAGCCAACGGGCAATCAGGATTCACCCATCAGTCAGGGCAAACAACTGCTGCTCGGTGTTGACGTATGGGAGCACGCTTATTATCTCAAATATCAGAACCGGCGACCGGAATACGTGGCCGCGTTTTTCCATGTCATCAATTGGGATTTTGCCTCTGAACGTTACGAAAAAATTGTCGCTTGATGTCAACCGCGAATGCGGAATGGAGGCGGCCAACCGACGCGCTGGAGTGAAACCTTTTTTGAATTGAAACGTCTATTTCTTTGTCGGATAGAATGGCGGTTCGGTTGAAGCAACGCACGCGAAGATGTGGCGTTTGATTGATTAACAGGTGAATCTATGAAAACAAATCATTTGCAAAAAATGCTGGCGGTCTTGGCCGTCGCCGGTCTGGCTTGGTCGGCGTCAACGACGCTGGCACAGGATTCGTCTGCCGCAAACACGGTGCAACCGGCAGCGGTCAACGCGCCCGTGGCGCAGTTGTCTTACGGTGCGGCGCAAATCGTGCAACTTGCGCAGGCGAAAGTCGGCGATGACACGATCATTACTTACATTAAGAATTCCGGAAACAGTTATGGTTTGACCGTGAACCAGATCATTTATCTGCGGCAACAAGGGATTTCTGACGCCGTCATCACGACGATGTTGAACCAACCGAAGCCCGTAGTTGCCGCGGCACCCGTTGCAACGCCAGCCAGCACGAGCACGGCGGAAGCTGCGCCGCTTTACAGTCCACGCCAAAGAGAACAAATTCTGGCTGCGTCAACCAGCACGAGCACGGCGGAAACTTCGACCGCCACGATTGCGCCGACGGGGACGTATGTTCAAACCGTGACAGGATCAGGTTCGACCATCACGACTGCATCAGGTTCGACGGCCACGGTTGCGCCGACGGTGACGTATGTTCAAACCGCTCCAGCCCCGACTTACTATTATCAACCTTATTATTACCAACCTTATTACTACCCGGCTTATGCCTGGTATCCACCGGTGTCATTTTCCTTCGGCTGGGGCTGGGGGGGTGGCTGGCATGGTGGAGGTTGGCACGGCGGCTGGCACCGCTAAAATAATTCGTCAGTGGGGCCAAACCACGTGAACCGCGATAGCGGAACTGGAGACGCCACCCCGCGTTGCCTGCGATTTGTTAGACCACGTCGTCATCCTTCATACTTTCCAAACCCTTGGTGAATAATTTCGCCAAAGGCCGGGTAAAAACCAAAAATGCTATGCCTATGCCAGCGTAAATAAACAGTCTGACCAACTCCAGGCCCAAAACTAGCGCTCGCTGCGTAGTAATGTAATCAGACGGAGACTTGAAAATCCCGTAAATGTTGGGCGGCAGTTCGGTAAGAACGACCATGACATCAATGAAAAGATAGACGCTGAAAAATCTCAACAGTAAAACGGCAACTTGAATGGGTGTCATATTTTTAAAGGTGTTAAGTGGTCTAACGTCCAGAACTCAGCCACGCCGGGGCTGTGATGTCAACCGCGAATGCGGAACTGAGTCGGCCAACCGGCGCAGGCGATTTGTTAGCCTGTGTCTTCTCTGGTGGTGACTGCTTCAACCGCTTAACCGTTCGTGTCTTCAGGTTCACACTGTAAGCGCGGTCGTTCTCGGCAACCAGAATCAACTTCCCATCCGAGATGCTCATCTTCTTGATGTAAACAGGCGGCATGGCCTCCTCCGCCATCGGATCAATGCGATTGCGGAAGACGGTCACTTTCCAAAGCATCTTGTTGGTCGTCGTAGCCCAAGCCTGCACGTAAGCGCGGCGTCCATTATCGTTCGGTGCGTTATAGCGCACTCCTTCGTAAATGACAGGCTCAACCTTGGGCGGAGCTTTACGCTTGGCGTAGGCGATACCCGGAACAAACACAGCCAACAAAACCAAAGTTGTGATGAGATGGCGCATGGCGTGCAGCAGGCTAACGACGACAACAAAGCCACGCCGCAACTGCGGTGTCAACCGCGAATGCGGAACGGTAGTGGCCAAGGGCGCATCTCAATTTTTAGCGGGGTCACCGTGGGTTGAATGAGGGAAGAGCACCTGCCAGCGTCCGTTGCGCCAGAAAGTTTCCAAGCACATCAATGCTTCGTCTCCCGCACAACTCCAAA
>Ga0181536_10005583_pt1 | contig 12862 bp, 15 predicted proteins | sample PEATcosm2014_Bin_41_FD_121105 | JGI IMG/M metagenome (GOLD analysis project Ga0181536, IMG submission 121105) | Peatland microbial communities from MTU Mesocosm Facility, Houghton, MI, USA - PEATcosm2014_Bin17_60_metaG | ecosystem: Environmental > Terrestrial > Soil > Wetlands > Peat | place...
ATCCGCCAACTCGCGGAGACCTCTGGCCTCGGTCGCAAGACGGTGACGGCCATTGTCACCGCCGGCACGGACTAACCGATCTGCTCACGAGCGAGCGTTCGGCTAACCGTCCCACTCCCGGCGTTCGGGGCGAGGGCACGCCTCCACGACGCGTGTCTTATTGGGACACCCTCTCGAACGGAAGGGTGTCAATCGCTCAGTCGTTCGAAGCGATGCCCAGAAAGACGACGATCGCCCGATTCAGCCTGAGAATGTCGGCGTCGGACAGTGCTCCGACGCGATCACCGAGCCGCGAGCGACGAACGGTCGTGATCTTGTCGACCATGAGGCGACACGGCTGGCTAAGGCCATTTTCGACGTCCTGTTCGATCTCCACACGAATGAGCGGTGCATCGGTGGGGTCAGTAGTGAACGGGCACACCGTCACCGAATCAGTGTCAAACCTGTCGTCCTGAATGATCAACGCAGGCCGTGGCTTGCCGGCGTAGTCGCTGCCGCCGGCGACCGTCCAGATCTCCCCTCGTCTCACTCCTCGGGCCAGATGGAGACCGAGTCGATGAACGCCTGATCATCTGCGCTCTGGTCGCTGGCGGCGACGGCCCTCGCCTGGCGGTGGGCCTCCTCTGCGAACCCCGGCGCACGAACGTCAGGGACCCAGATCTGCACCGGCCGGAGTCCCTGGGCGCGCAAGCGAGCGCGGTGTTCGGCGACGCGTCGCCTGGACGGAGCTGTCGTGGCCATGTGTCCTCCTTCGTTACATGTAACGATAGCAGGAGAGCCGGTGCGCCTGCACGCGGAGACCCCGTGAGTCGCCTACGACCGGCGTTGGGGGGCACGCGCCGAGATATGCCCGGTGAGGATAGGGGGCAGTCCGCGGTGCTGTCGTGGCGGTCTTGGTTCTTCGCGATCGATCTGTCTACAAATCGTCTACACTATTCCCATGGCATCCGAAGGGACCACCACCGTCCGCATCCGTCGGCCTGACTCAGAGCGACTACAGGTCCTGGCGCAGCGGCGTCACACCTCCGTCATCGAGGTCGTGCACAACGCGATCGACGCGCTGGAGCGCCAGGACTTCGTAAGAGGTCTCGCCTCGGATTATGAGCGCCTTCGCTCTGACCCGGAACGATGGGAGCAGTACGTCCACGAACGCGAGGAGTGGGACAGCTTCGCGTGATCTTGCGAGGCGAGGTCTACGACGTCGATCTTGGTCAGCCGGTCGGCCATGAACCTGCCCACAGGCGTCCGGCGGTTGTCGTCTCCGCCGACATCGTCTCGAACAGCGTCGGCGGACTTGTCGCCGTTGTGCCAATCACCTCGCGCTCCTACGGGCTACGCAGCCACGTGGAGCTGGATTCAGACGAAAGCGGCCTTGCTCATACTTCTTTCGCCAGATGCGACCAGCTGCGCTTCGTAGCCGTCGAGCGGTTGCATCGACGACGGGGAGCTGCCTCGTCCACCGAAATTGCCGGCATCGACACCGCTCTTCGGTTCGTTGTCGATCTCTGAGCGCCAATCCTTATGGCACCTTGGGATGTCGCCGCCGGCCGCGGTGGCGGAGCATCGGACAAACATGCGCCCGCGGGTGCGCGCGTAACCGGCGTTCGGGGTCAAATTCGTAGCCGGACGCGGCGGACGATAGGGGACAGTGTCGGTTGAACGGCCACCGCTGGGAGCCTCCAACTGCTGATGTCGAGATTCCCTCGTGGACAATTGACCAAGGACACGTTGCGCAAAGCGCATCTCAGAAGGTGTCCTAGCGGCACGATCACATGCTTGTTGCACGCGCACGCCTCTACATCGCGGTGTTTGAGGGACACCAGGTAGTCGGGAATGTCTCTGCCCATTAGCTTTGGACTGAGAGGGCGTTGCCGCCCACAGCTGAGACGACGGCTAGGTAGAGCTCTCGCTGGTCTGCACCAGAGCTTGCTTTGTGTCCTGGAGTCGCGGCATAAGCCAAAATGATTTGCTGCCCTGCATGGAACACGTCGGGACCTCCAGGACCTACGACTGACCTCGTCGATGCCAGGATGAGGTCCGGCCCAGAGGGCGCACAGGGGCCGAGCGGCGATCTACACGTCGTTGCGCCGATCCCGTAGTTCGGAGATGTCCAGTGATTTCCACTGAAGAGGAGATAGAAGGTTCCATCGATTGTTGCCAGGGCGGGACCTTCGATGTTGCCATCCTCCCAGTCCTGAGTCGGCGTTTGGAGCACCACCGGTTGACCGACGAGCGTCTGGTCTCCGTGCCCGAGTTCCTGCGACCAGATTTTTGGCTCTTGCCCTGTCTCGCCGTCGCTCTTCCACAAGAGGTAGTCCGCGTCGTGACCGGCATAAACGAACGCATCGATGACCCCGCCAGCGGATGTCTGGCAAAGGAACGGCGTGTTGCTGGCACTGACGAACGGACCCAGGGGGGAAGGAGCGGTGGCCCGACCGATGCACTGGTGGTGAGTTGCTGGATCGTAAGCATTGAAGAAGAGTTCGTACCCTCCGGCCGGATCCGCTTCGACCGACGGTGACCAGGTGAAGCCATCCTGAACCCAGGACGGCAGGATCGGCATCGCGTCGCCAACCGCTTTCCAATGGACCAGATCGCTCGACTCGATCACCGGAAGATTCTCTTCAGCGCCGTCGTCGTTGGTGCTGTAGGCGTAGTAGGCCCTGCCCACGACGAGCACCGACGGATCTGCGAAAGTTCCCGTGTACACGGGGCCATCTGCCATAGCCACAGCGAGTTGGGAGCGATGCCCCTGAGCGCCAGCCCATGGTGGATCCAACCCAATTACTGAGACGATGAGCAGCGCAACCAGCACGCAACGCGCCGTCGTTGGTGCCATATTGCGACGAGTGCTCAGCACGAGCTTGAGTCGACGAAGGCGTGCGACGAAAGTACAAAGCTGCCGAGCGACACTGCGTGGCGATCCGTACTGGGCCCGAGCACCTTCTCCGCGACACCGACCGACCCTGTGCCTCGGATAATTCCCCACCCGTTTCGTCAGCCAGCGCTAGGGAATCGTGCGCCTGCTGGGAAGCCCCCACCGCTCGGGATGCCGCCCCCTCCAAGCAAGCTCGATGACGAGGTGCTCGAGCTGGATGACGACGGAACGGCCTCGGACAGATCGGCAAGGACGAGCTCCGTCTTGGGTGACAGACCCGACTTGATCTGGGTGTAGTCAGCTCCGACCACGCCGATCTCCACCGTCACTCGCTGCTCTTGACCTGTCTTTACGACATCGACATACGAGCCACCACCGGCCGAGTGCACAGCCGAAGTTGGTACCACCTCAACGTGTTTTGCTTGGGCCAACACCACAGTGATCTCGGCCGCCGAACCTGCACTGATTCCGTGCGTGCCTGCCGGCAACGCCACCACGAGGGGGTATGTGTAGCTTGAGCTCGACGTGTCAACAGGGCCCACTCGGGCGACGGTTGCTTCAAGCGTTCCCTTGGTCCCCGTGACGGTGACCTCAGCCATGTCGCCGACCTTGACCGTCGACGCCTGTGCGGGCGTCAATGTTGCCGTGGCCTGGAAACTTCCCGAGTTCATGATCGTGATCACGTCTGACGTGGATCCGGCAGTCACCGATTGGCCAACCGATAGGTTCACCTGGGCGACGGTGCCGCTGATGGGACTGGTGAGCTGGGCGTCTGAGAGGTTCTGCTGAGCCTTGATGAGAGAAGCCTTGTCAGCATCGATGGACGCTTGATCGCTTGCCAACTGCTGTGCGCTGTCAGAAGCCGTCGACGTACCACCATGTGTCGCAGAACCACTTGCGGATGTCTTGGCGCTGCTCGGGGCGCTCTTTCCGGTTGATGACGCGCCGGCCCCCGAGCTGGCGGCTGTCTGGGAGGAGCCAGACCCACTCGCGCTCGATGAGGTGGGGCTCGACCCACCCGATGTCGTGCCGCTGGAACTCGGGGCACCTGAGGCGCTGGCTGTCGATCCGGTCGAAGTCGGGGTAACCGAACCGCTTCCCGTACTGCCGCCCTGTCCTGCTCCCGTACTCGAACCTGACGACGAAGAAGAGGAACTGAGGAGCTTGGCGAGTGCTGTCTCCGCCTTGGCCACAGCTGTATCGTCCTGCTGAACCTTCTTTTCAGCCGACAACTCCTGGGCCAGGTCGTCGACGCACGCTGTCTTTGTCGGGCTGGTGCTCGTCGTCTTGCTACTCGACTTTGTGGAGCTCGCTTTCGTTGTAGAGGTTGTGGATGGAGATGTCGATGGAGCTGTTGACGAGCTCGAACAGGCATCCTGAGCTTTCTGGAGGGCTGCAGCGGCGGCGGCGCTGTCGCTGTCCGCGCTCTGTTGGGCGGCCACTACGGCCTGCTGCGCTTGTGCAAGGTTCGTTGTCGTGCCGCCCTGGCCGGATTGGGACGGCGCGGAGCTTGTCGCAAGCGTGGTGCTCGTGGTCGTAGTCGTAGTCGTGGTGGTTGGGTGCGACGTCGAAGCGGTCGACGTCGAAGCGGTCGACGTCGAAGCGGTCGACGTCGAAGCGGTCGACGTCGAAGCGGACAAGGTAGTGGACGAGCCAGTGGACGCAGTGGTTGCCGACGAACTCGACGACGATTGGGCCGACTCGTCCTCGGACAGTTTTGCTTCGGCCGCCGACAAGGTCGTTTGGGCCGATGTGACGTCCTTCTGCAGGGATGTCGGTTTGAGCGACGCAAGGGTCTGTCCTGCGGTTACCTGCTGATTCAAGGTCACGTTCACGTCAGAAACGGTGCCGGCCACCTGAAAGGCCGCTGTCGCTTTGTGCACAGGAGACGCCGTGCCCGACACCACGAGGGTCCTGCTCACCGAGGCGGTCGTTGCCGTGCCGAGGGTGTAGCCATTGACCGCGGACGCTCGGGTCGCCCAGAGGCCGAGGCCCGTGGCTGCGACCACCAACAGGGCGACGATCACGATCAGCCATTGGCGAGAGAGCCACCACCGGTGTCCTTTGTTGTCAGGCACTGCCGGACCCCCCGCCACCGAAGCCACCGAAGCCGCTTGTGCAGCTGGAGCTCCCCGTCGAAGTGATTTGGACCGACGACGCCGTGACGGCACCCGTGGAGTCGTTCGAGCCCGCGGCGGTCACGCAGTCACCCACGGCTAGAGCGGTTGAGGCGGCGGTTTGACTCTCTTTGTACGTCGTCGACGAGGAGACGGTCACCTTCACCGTCGAGGCCTTGACCGTCGCCGGCGTGCCCTTTGCGTTCTTCTTCGGTGCTGAGAGGCTGGCCGAGGAGAACCCCGACACCGTCAACGAGCCGGACGTAACCGCCGTCACCTTGCCGCTCGCGAACCCGACGTTGGAGAGGCTACGTGGACGTCCAGAACCGCCACCGGGAATGCTCCCGCCGCTGGGCGGCCCACCGGACCCGCCACCAGGAAAGCTTCCGCCGCTGGGCGGCCCACCGGATCCGCCGCCGGGGAGGCTTCCGCCACTGGGCGGCCCACCGGACCTACTGCCTGCGAAGCCGCCGAGCCCGCCCGAACACTGTCCCGAGGTGGGCTGGCTGACCGTCACGGTCATGGCCTTCACCGCCTTGGACTTCTTTGAGGTGCGTCCGGTGACGGTGACGCAATCGCCGACGGCGACAGACGACGCGGAAACGTCCACCATCTGGCTGAAGGTCGTCGATGTCGTCCAGTTGACGGTGACCTGCCCGGACAGTTGGCTCTGGACCTCCATTGAAGTCCCTGTGATGGCAGCCACGGATCCCGAAGCGCCGGGGAAGGAGCGGTGTGCCGACGAGCCAGACGATGTCGAGGCCGCGGCGGCAATCGTGGTCACGCCCAGAGCGAGCGCCACCGTCAGAGCGGCGGAAGCGACCGGCAGCATGGAAAAGGGAGGTGCTAGGCGCCTCATGGTCTTGTTCTCCTTGGTTGTGATATGCCGGCACCGTGCCGGTCTATGTAGGTGGTCATTCGCTGCGCAAGGCGTCAATCGGAGCAAGCTTGGCGGCCCTCGACGCCGGGTAGACGCCGAACACGAGGCCGATGGCAATGGCGATGAACAGTGCGCCAATGCTGGCCGTGGCGGACAATGCGATCGGGTAGCCGATGACATGTGGAAGTAGCACCGTGCCGAGGACTGCCAGGAGAGCTCCTAGGGCCCCGCCGGAGAGTCCCAGCACCGATGCCTCCAGAAGGAACTGGCGGCGAATGAGCCTGGGGGCGGCGCCCAACGCCTTGCGCAGCCCGATCTCTCGGATCCGCTCGGTGACCGACACCAGCATGATGTTCATCACGCCGATCCCTCCCACCAAGAGTGAGATGCCGGCGATCCCGCCCAACAGTATGGTGAGGGTGCGGTCTACTGAGGTAGAGGTTGAGACGAGCGACGCCTCGGACGTGACGGTGAAATCCGCCTTCGATGATGTCGAGATGCCGTGCAGTGCGAGCAGCTCAGAGTCGGTTTCCTGGTAGGCAGCCGAGAGCGTGGTGGACGACGTGGCCTGCACGAGGATGGAGCTGAGTGACGTCGAGCCAAAGAGGCGCTCAGTGGCCGTGGTGATGGGCACCACCACCTGGTCGTCCTGATTCGAACCGCTCGATGTGGACGACGAACCAACCGAGTTCAAGACGCCGATCACCGTGAAAGGTACGCCGTTGATCTTGACCGACTGACCAACGGGGTCTTGCCCGCTGAAGAGCTCCGAGGCCGTTGTGGATCCAAGGACAGCAACTGCGGACCCGTCAGTGACGTCTTGGTCGTCGATGAACCGACCCTGCGTGACGCTCCTGCTGCGAACGGTCTCCCAGGCTGGCGTCGTTCCGTTAACCGTGGAGGTCCACGAAGATGATCCCGCGGTGAGTGATTCCGACGACGACGCCACCGGCGCCACGGCATGGATGTCAGGAGCGACGATCTTCGAGTCGAGTGCCGTGGCATCTTCCTCGGTCAGGGTGGAGGCGGAGCCGAACCCCAGTTGGATGCCACTCGACGACGTGGTGCTGCCGGGCGTGACCGTGAGCAGGTTCGTGCCAAGGGCACTTATCTGAGACGCCACTTGGTTCTCTGCGCCCTGGCCAAGGCCGACCGTCAAAATGACTGCCGCAATGCCGATCATGATTCCGACCATCGTGAGGCCGGAGCGCAGGCGGTGGGAACGCACCGCGTCGAGGCTGGTTCGAAGGGTCTCGAGCCAGGTCATCGGGCGAGCTCTTCTTCTTTGGACACCAGACCGTCACGGATGCGCACAGTGCGCGATGCCGCCGCCGCCACCTCAGGGTCGTGGGTGATCAACACTACCGTCCTCCCGGCATCGTGCAACTCGTTCATGAGCCCCATGACGTCGTAGGCGGAGCGCGAATCGAGCGCGCCAGTGGGCTCGTCGGCCAAGATCAGGTTGGGATCGCTCACCAGCGCCCTTGCGACGGCGACGCGTTGCTGCTGGCCCCCGGAGAGCTCGCCCGGACGATGGTCGACTCGGTCACCGAGCCCGACCCGCCGAAGTGCTTCCACCGATCGCTCTCTCCGCTCGGTTCGACTGACACCGGCATAGGTGAGAGGGAGCTCGACATTGCGCCAGGCTGACATGGTGGGCAAGAGGTTGAACTGCTGGAAAACGAAGCCGATGCGGCGATTACGGATGGAGGCAAGTGCCGTCTCGTCCAGCCCGGCAACAGCTTCGCCCGCCAGGCGGTACTCGCCTGAGGTCGCCACATCGAGGCATCCGAGGATGTGCATCAGGGTTGATTTGCCCGACCCCGACGGACCCATGATGGCGACGTACTCGCCATCGTCGATGGTCATCGTGATCCCACGCAGGGCGGCGACGGCCAGTGACCCGGAGCGGTAGACCTTGGTCACGTTGCGTAATGAGATGACTGGCTCAACCACGGCCGCCACCTCCGGGGAACCCGCCGGAGGGGAGCCCACCGGAGGGCAGTCCGGACGGGAACCCGCTGGAGCCGCTGGAGCTCGAGCCGCCGAGGAGACTGGGTCCACCGCTCGAACCGGCCTTGAAGGTGACCACTTGTTCGAGCACCTTCTCGCCAGAGTGCAGACCGCTGGTGATCTGCGTATCGCCTGTCGACACCTGGCCGGTCGTGACGCTACGGGTGACGTGGTTACCCCCTGTCACCACCGTGACCTGCGCCTTGCCCCCGGAGTAGGTAATTGCCCCCGTGGGCACCTCGACCACTGTGGTGAGTTCTTTGACGGTGATCGTGAGTGTGGCCGAGGATCCGGCGTACAAGCCGCTCGGCGTGCCCGTCACCGCAATAGTCACCGGGAACGAGGCCACACTGCCCGAGGATGTGGCGATGAGACCGATCGAAGAGACGGTGCCGTAGTAGGTCGTGGACGATCCCGATGTGGTGCTGCTCGACTTCTGGGTGCTCGAGTTGGTGGACTGGTTGCCACCCGAGAGCGCAGCGAAGAAGCCGCCGAGTCTGCTCGAGCTGCTCGAGCTCGAGAGGTTGATGGTGGCCTGATCGCCCTGTTGCACTTGACCGACCTGGGTGTCGTCCACCGTTGCCTTGACCTTGAAGCTGTCGTGCGAAACCACCACGATCTGCGCCGACGTTGAGCTGGAACTTGAGGACGAACCGCCGATCCCAGAAGAGGACGACGCTAAGGTCGGCGTGCCGGTTGTCGACGCCGAGGCGCTACTGCTTGTGGCACTGCCTGACCCGGTGACCTGCTGTCCGTCGGAGAGGTTCACTGACGCCACCGTTCCCGCAATGGTCGACGTCAATGAAGCGTCGGCCAGATTGGTTTTGGCCGATGTCAACTGGGACTGGGCCGAGGTAACCGATGCCTTGTCCGAGAGAATCTGGCTTGTTGACGCTCCGCTGGACTCGTCACTCGAGAGCTTGGCCTCGGCAGATGTCAGGCTGGCTTGGGCAGAGTCGGCGCTTGCCTGTAGGGCAGAGGAATCCACCGTGGCCAGTACCTGGCCGGCGGTCACTGCCTGTCCCACCGACACGTCGACTGCGGTGACCTTTCCTGACACCGCAAAGCTCAGGTCGGCCTCGCTTGCAGGCTCGATGGTGCCCGAAGCCGACACCGTCTGCTTCATCGTGCCCGTCGTGGCCGTCACCACCTGCGTGGTGGTCGTGAGCCCGGTCCCTGATGTCCCGCTGGTGCCGAGCCAGATCCCGATGCCTGCACCGGCAGCGAGAACGACGACTGCCGCAATAAGGATCACGCGGCGTCGCCTCTTTCGGCGGGGTGGTTCCTTAGTCCCCTCGTTGAGAAGCAAGACCTCTTCGGTCACGTCGTCGAGTGGTTGCGCTTCGACGACCGGGTGCGTCTGCGTGTCTTCGAGTGGGTTGGTGATGCGGCGAACTTGCACCGTCTGGTCCTGTCTTTCGTCGTCTGAAGTAGAGCGAGGACTCCTGCGCCCAAGGCACCGTCGTCTGCTCGTAGCAAGTTGTACGACGTTGGCCCTTACAGCCGCCTAAGTGATGTTGTTAGGCGCGTGTTAGGTCTCTTCGAACATTCTTATGAAAGGCCGACCGAGGCCGTCTGCCTGCTGAAACACACCGCTCGGTCGCAAAACGTGACGGCCGCCAGCGAGGTGTGGGCGGGTGGTGGCGCAGGCGGCACGAAGCGACCCGGCATGCTGGATCGCGTCCAGCACCTAGGCAGCTAGAGAACTCGCCGAACGAACTGAGGGACCATGCGGCTCCACCCACCACGACCACACCGAGCGCTCACGTGGCTCCGATCCCACGCGCCGGTGCGAACTGTTCGGGCCCGCTTGACCCTTCTCTACGGGTCGCTCTTCTTGGCATCGGGCACGGTGTTGCTCCTGATCGTCGCCCTGCTCTGGGGGAATGCCACCGACGGCACATTCTTGCTGTCGTCACCCGTCCCCACGAACATCTTGCACCTCGCAGGTTTGGTTCCCCCACCGGCCGGGCTTGTGACACAACATGGTCACCTGGTGCCGGTGGTTCCTATCGGCAAGGCTGGGGGCTTCGCGGCCAAGAGACAACAGGTCTTCGGACAGCTCCATTCACTCGCTGTCCAACAGCACGCTCACGACTTCCATCAACTGCTGTTCTACTCCGCTGTGGCTCTCGCCATCATGGCCATGCTCTCCATTGCCGTTGGCTGGCTGATTGCGGGGCGGGTGCTCCGTCCGTTGCGAACCATCACCGTCGCGACTCGTGACATTTCTGCGAGCAATCTGCATGCCCGCCTGGATCTGCACGGTCCTCAAGATGAGTTGAAGGAACTCGGTGACACCATCGATGACCTCCTCGAGCGACTGGAGCGGTCGTTTCAGTCCCAACAACAGTTCGTCGCCAACGCCTCGCACGAGCTGCGAACCCCGCTCGCCACGATGCGCGCGTCAATCGACGTCGCCATGGCCAAGCCCGAGCCTGCGCCGGCCCCAACGGTCGTCTTGGCCGAGCGTCTACGCCACGAGCTGGACCAAGTCGATCGACTTCTCGGAAGCTTCTTGGATCTCGCCCGCTCTGAAGCACTGCCAGCCGACCAGGCATCTACGGTCTCGCTCGACGACTTCGTGAGAAGTGCCGTTGATCGAATCGCCCCTGACGTCGCGGCACGGGACCTCCGGGTGTACGAAGACGGCTGCCCCTCTGCCATCGTTACCGGCAATGAGACGCTGCTCTCTCGGATGGTGGAGAACCTGATCGAGAATGCGGTCCGCCACAACGAAAGGTCCGGTTGGATTCGCGTACGCACGGAAGCCGACGACTCCACGGCCCGGCTGATCGTGGAGAACAGCGGTCCCATCCTCGACGAGTCCTCCCTCCAGGTGCTGATGCAGCCGTTCCGTCGACTTGGGGCTGAGAGAACGGCTTCAGAGGCAGGATTCGGCCTTGGACTCTCCATTGTGGCGTCGATCGTGCAGTCCCACGGGGGAAGCGTGCGGCTGCAACCGCTTCCTGCCGGAGGTTTGCGTGCCACGGTTTCGTTGCCTGTGGCCACACGAGAGCCAGCTGGAGCGGTCAAGTGAGGGTGCTCGTGGTGGAAGATTCAGTCTCCTTGGCAAACGTGATCGTGGAGGGGCTCCGCGACCAAGGTATAGCGGTCGACGTCGCCTTTGACGGTCAGGATGCTGTTGCAAAGTTCGAGTTGAACCCCTATCAAGTGGTGGTCTTGGACCGCGACCTGCCGGGCATCCACGGTGACACGATCTGCCGCATGATTGTCGACGGGGAACGACCTGCGATGGTCCTCATGCTCACCGCGTCTGGGACCCCCGAGGACCGCGTCACCGGGCTGAGTATCGGTGCCGACGACTACCTCCCCAAGCCCTTTCACTTCCCCGAGCTCGTGCTGCGTATTCGAGCCCTCGCTCGCCGCCAACCTGTGGCGCACACGCGCACCCTGCGAGCTGGCGACATCGAGCTCGATCCACGGCGACACCTGGTCACGCGCGGCGGTCGACGGATCGAGCTCTCCGTCAAGGAGTTCGGTGTCCTCGAGGCGCTCATGAGGGCGGGGGATGGTGTCGTCAGCGCTGAAGAGCTCCTCGATCAAGTGTGGGATGAGCACGTCGATCCGTTCACCAACACCGTGACCGTCACCATCAGTCGCCTACGCCGCAAACTGGGCGATCCCCCTGCCATCGAGACCATCCCCAATGTCGGGTATCGGGTCGCGGGCGCGGGCGCGGGTATTGGAGACTGACGCATATGTACTGGTCGGCAGGATCGGGCTGCAGTACTTCCGAATTTGCCTCTGGAATCATGTTGCCCAACGACCCACGGCAGTCCAAGGTGCAGCCAATTCTTCCTTGTTCCGCAGCGGAGGTGGAGGGAGGTCACGGCGCACTCCCATGGCGGTCCGGTGTACTGCCGACCGTGAACCCCCTGAGCCCCCGCGAGCGTCAACTACGGAGCTGTCATGTCCTGTGATCTGATCGACCCGTCGGGTGGCGCGTTGCCGCGGGCCCTCGTCCTCGACGACAGGGCGGACGTCGCCGAGCTGGCGGTGGCGCCATTGCTTGCCGAGGGCTACTCCGTCGAGGTCGCCACGTCCGGCAAAGCAGGCATCGATGCGGCACTGGCCCGTCAGCACGACGTGATCGTGCTTGAGACCGACCTGCCCGACGTGACGGGCATTGACGTAGCGCGCCAACTCCGTGCCACCGGACTGCTGACAGCCATCATCTTCTATGCGCGGGAGGGATCCTTAGAAGCACGACTTGCTGGGCTCAATGCCGGTGCCGACGACTATGTGCCGAAATCAAACAGCACGGCCGAGTTCATAGCTCGCGTGCAGAGCGTCGTCCGACGAGTCAATCGCCCCGCAATGGAGAAGATTCGATTCCTTGATCTGGTTCTGGACTCGAAGGCGCGCGAGGTTCGACGTGCCGGCGCCCTGCTTGATCTCAGCCCAACCCAATACGATTTGCTCCGTCACCTCATGATGAGACCCAACCGTGTGATCTCCAACAGCATGCTTCGCTCCGATGTATGGGGGCCATCGTGGGACGACGGCGAACTGGTGAACGACAACGTCGTGGAGGACTGCATCAGCCACGTTCAAGCCACGCTGGCTCAACATGGGCCGCAACTAATCCGGGCCGTACCGAGCCGTGGGTACGTGCTCCAAGCCCCAGATACGGCCTGAGCTGCCGGACAACGTTGTCCGCGATCTTCGGCGTACGAAGGGACACTGCGATGCGCAGGGCCCGTGTTTGACAGCGCAGGGTCAATTCCGAGCACCGCCATTCATCGCTCAGTCATCATGTTGAACATGGATTGATGAAGTAGCGCCCCCTAACGCGCGCTCATATCCAAGTGGGGCATTGCCCCCGAGGTGCCGTTATCTCGAGTCCGCCGATGGAAACCCCAGATGAACAGGGTGCCTGCGTCGACGACATGTACTCCACGCAGCGATCACCGGTTCGCGCGTTGGTCACCGAGCGATCGGGCTAGCCGG
>Ga0181536_10005587_pt1 | contig 12858 bp, 16 predicted proteins | sample PEATcosm2014_Bin_41_FD_121105 | JGI IMG/M metagenome (GOLD analysis project Ga0181536, IMG submission 121105) | Peatland microbial communities from MTU Mesocosm Facility, Houghton, MI, USA - PEATcosm2014_Bin17_60_metaG | ecosystem: Environmental > Terrestrial > Soil > Wetlands > Peat | place...
CACCAGTTTTGGGACCGGTTTGTGAGGCACGAGCGGGAGTTTAAACAGCGCCTGGAATATATGCACATGAATCCGGTCCGTCGAGGGTTGGTCAAGAGGCCGGAGGATTGGCGGTGGTCGAGCTACAACAATTTTGCCTTGGACAAGGCCACGGTGGCGGCGTGCCCCATTCAGGTTGACTACGTATCCTTGCCTGCCGGATATCGGGCATGAGAAAAGCCCACGGTCAGAAAAGCACTGACCGTGGCTACCCGCTACGAAAGCGCGAATCCGCCGTTCGCGCTGTGGAGGGACCTCATCCCTTGTCCGTGAGGTGGCCAAGTGTGGCTCATGTGCCAGTAACGTTGAACGGATGCACAGGCAGACGAAGGGCGAAGAACCAATCGTCGCCTTGTGCCGCTTCCGGGAAGCGAGGTGCTCGATGATAAATCCCAGGGCGAAGACATGTGGCAATTTTTGCCTCTGCGTGCTGCTATCTAGCTTGGCCATCGGTCAACAGAGAAGTCAACAAGAGGTTATCAAATCCTGCAGAGAATTCGTGGAGACATTTTATGCCTGGTACGTGGCGAAAGCGTTGAGCCACGGTCCTGTACCAGCGTCGGATTTGGCCTTAAAGCACAGGCCGTACGTATTCAGCTCAAAGTTATTTCAGCAACTAAGCGAGGATTCAGACGCCGAAAAGAAGGCTCCGGGAGATCTTGTGGGGCTGGATTTCGATCCATTTCTCGCCACACAGGACTTTCCCGCCGAACGCTATGTCGCGGAAAGAATCACGATGAAAGATGGTAGGTACTGGGTTGAGGTTCATGGCGTGCGAAACGGGAAAGAGAGCGAACTGCCGGATGTGACGCCCGAATTGATTGTTAGGAATGGCCGTTGGATTTTCGTGAATTTCCATTATCAGGACCCCTCACGCCCAGGGTGGTCCTGGGATCTGCTGAGGGAACTAAAAGACCTACGACGGTCCAGGGAGCAAGGCAGTGGTAGTAAGAGCAAGAAACCTTAACGGCGCCGCACACCCGCGCTGGTCGGTTAGGTTCTTGGCGCCCGGCAATCCACCTGACGCCCAGATGGTATTGTGCCTTGCTCGAACGCCAGCGTGCCCGACGGCGTCTTTACCGACGCGGTGAGGAGAACGGCGGCTCTCGCGCGAGGGAATATGAATACGCTCGGCCGGTTGTCAGTATCGTCTATTCTCGCGATCGGGTTCTTGGTGGTTTCCCCTCAGCACCTCCCCGTGGGTTCGATACCCGCGCGCACACACACCAGAGTCGGGCTCGTCCCAGGGAAAGTCTACGCTGCAAGACAGGCGCCCTGTTTAGACATACGGCATTTCGTGGTGTTCATGGATAGCTTGGCCGATTCGAGGTCAATTACGGGGCGCCAGTCCGCGTGGGCTGTCAGGGCTGGGCTGCAAGCTGGGGGCCTCGATATAGAAAAGTACCCATATTACGCCAAAGAATACGGTCCATTCTTAGTCCGTTTGGGCTTCTCGCAGATTCCGAACGACAGCCCCCCGCAGCCTGGGGACATCATGGTTTTGCAGCCGGAACTAAACCCCTCCGGTCATCTACAGGTCTGGAACGGCAGTCAGTGGGTTTCCGACTTTATCCAGCCAAAGGGTCGGGAAGCGTACCGTGACGAACGTTATCGAGATGTTGGTGCGGCTTCTGCGCTCTACCGGTACCGTAACCCTTGCCGGTGAGGTGGAGGAGCGACTGGATAATAGCAGCAACGACGGCCTGCAAAGGCAGATGGAAGCATGCAACGGTAAAAGCCCAAGAATCATCGCCCAGGTGCGAGCTAGTAAATGAGAATATCCAAGACGAGGATTTGCGGCGCATCACTCTCTATCCCGATACTCTGTGGTCTGCTTATGGGTCAGGACAAAGCGCAGTCAGACATCGACCAATCGTGCCGTAAGTTCGTCGAGACATCTTATGTTGGATTTGTTGTAAGGGCCTCACTGCATAGTCCAGTGAGGGCATTGGAGTGGGTCTTGGGGTACGAACCCCGCATATTTACTTCGGGTTTATTCCTGGAACTGCGGCAGGATTCGGAAGCCCAAAGAAAGGTGGGCGGAGACATCGTGGGGCTGGATTTCGATCCATTCCTTGCCTGTCAGGATTGTCCCTGGCGCTATGTTGTGGAGAAAACTGCGATAAAAGATGACAGGTGCTGGGCCGAAGTTCATGGCATTTGGGAAGAAAAAGAGACTGCGGGGCCCAACGTAACGGCCGAATTGCAGCGGAAAGACGGCCGATGGGTTTTCGCGAATTTCCACTATCCAAACCCCGAGCGCCCGGAGTTCGAGAATCTGTTGAGCCTGTTGAAGAGTTTGAGAGAGTATCGGGCGCGGCGGGCCTGTGCGGAGAGTAAGAAACGGTGATGGTCGTGCCCGGGGCAAGCCGGGCGCAAACAAAACGCGTCGAGCACGACCCGGCCACGAATAGCAGGGGGTCGCACAACACGAAGTGGATCCTTAGGACCGAGGGAGGACGAACGTGAAACCGAAAGCCGTAATCCTCATTTTGGCAGCATGCCTGTTTGCGATGGTGTTCGGTGCGGCCTGTTGGAGCAAGACCGGCACGAGTGTAGATACATCTGCCGGCGCGGCGGCGGCAGTGCAGCCCTCCGACCCTCCGGTGATCGACGCGGGGCTGAGCGTCGACCAGGCCTACGCGGCGATTCCCCACCGCAGCGGGTAGCCACGGTCAGTGCCTTTCTGACCGTGGGCTCTTCCCCTCCATGACCTGAAGAAGATCACGACTTTGAGGTTTCATGCTCTCCGCGGCAGCAAGGGACCGTTTTGGCAGCACCAGTTTTGGGACCGGTTTGTGAGGCACGAGCAGGAGTTTAAACAGCGCCTGCAATATATGCACATGAATCCGGTCCGTCGAGGGTTGGTCAAGAGGCCGGAGGATTGGCGGTGGTCGAGCTACAACAATTTTGCCTTGGACAAGGCCACGGTGACGGCGTGCCCCATTCAGATTGACTACGTATCCTTGCCTGCCGGATATCGGGCATGAGAAAAGCCCACGGTCAGAAAAGCACTGACCGTGGCTACCCGCTTCTACAACGGTTCCGGGGTGATAGGCAACCCCATGAAGCTGAAAGATTTTATGGGGGATCAATAAAATGAACACCATGGGTCACGGTCTACGTCTTGGAACCACGGGAATGCTGGTTCTATCCATACTGGCAATGGGGGCGATCATGGCTATCGGCCAACAGAAGCCGCTGCCCAGCGTCGCTAGCGCAAGTGTGCCGTTCTATCCGCGCGTGCCGCAGCAAGCACACATCGAGGGAGTGGTGCGGCTTCGCATCTCAACGGACGGAAATCGAGTTGCATCCGTGGAGGTTGAAAGCGGCCAACCGATGTTGGCGCAAGCGGCACAGGAAAATGTGAAAACATGGCAGTTCGAGCCGCACACAGCAACGACTTTCGAGACTACTTTCCGCTATAAGCTGTTGCCCTCAAAGTGCGACGCGGAGTGCAACAGCTGCGACAGCATGGAAAAACCCTCGGTGTTGCTCCAGTTGCCTAGCGACGTTGTAGTGAACGCGAAGGAGTTGATGGTCTGCGATTCCGCTTCCAGCAAATCGAGGCCATAGATGGCGGTATTCCGCAGTCGTTTCGTCGGCCAGTTCGCAGTCCTTACGTTGCTCGTCGCGACCGCTGAGGCCCAAGCACCGAGTAAACCATCTGAGGCGGAACTGGCCGCGATCACCGCGCGTGGAGCTCTCCTTGCCGAGTACGACGCAGCGGCATGGCAGGCGACCGACGCCGTGCAAGCAGTTCATCCGGCACAGGGTCGCATGGGCCGCTACATCGCACGAAAGGCCGACGCCGGATGGGTAGTAGCTTTTGGTCGGCTCAACCAGGCTGCGGACAAGTTCTTGGTGGCCTACGAAGCAGTTCAAGCGCCGGCAAAGTACGAAGTCAAGAGCTTCGAACCGGCGAGAGAAGATACAGGTTGGGATCTTGCGGCGGCGAAAGCAATCGAGACCGCCATGCGAGACTTTGGCGGGACTACCCGCCCATACAATATGGCTGTCCTCCCGGCTGACCACGAGAGCTTATACGTGTACCTGTATCCTGCGCAGGTCACGGCAGGCGTCTATCCACTCGGGGCCGATGTGCGCTACCACGTTTCCCCGGACGGCACGAAGATCACCGAAAAGCGACAAATGCACAAGACCATCATCGAGTCGGTCACTGCAAGAACAGACATCACAGTGAAGGTCGGATATCACAGTCACGTTCTGAGTGAGGTCCCAGAAGATACAGACGTGTTCCTAGTGCTGACTCGCAAGCCGCAGGTACCGGAGGTCGTGGTTGCAGGTGCATACATGTTCACGATCGACGTAAATGGAAAAATCACGGTGGAGGACCGGCCTCGATGAGACTGTTGCTTCTCATGCTCGGTGTCGCGGCTTTCGCGTTGGGGCAGTCCACTGCCCAGCAAACAAAAACACCTGTGCCCGCGCTTGCCACTGCCGCCGTGCCCTTCTACCCGCACGTTCCCCAGCAAGCACACATCGAGGGAGTGGTGCGCGTTCGAATCTCAACCGCGGCCTGGCGCAGAGCGTAGCTCCGCGATGGGCGGAGGCGGAACAGGGACTCAATCAACTCGAAGCAGTCGCAACAGGGAAGGGCCCTGAAGCTAATAGAACCTGAAGCTCGACCACGGCCAAGAAGGCAGTGACGAGTGACCAGTGACGAGTGACGAGCAAGAAGGTACCAGAGGGTTGCAACCATGCCCAGCAATCGCGAAGAAATCATTGCCGAGATCAAAGCACACATTGGGAGATTGGGCGGCGGGTTTGGCGACTGGTGTGTGGGCACGGCCAAAGACCCTCGCAGCCCGTTCTTCGAGAGCCACCGCCTAGCCGAGATGAATGATGGGCTGACCTATCGCGAAGCCTTCACCCCAGGCAGCGCTCAGGCCATCAGAGACTACCTCGTGAACGAATGCGGCCTGCGTCTCGACCTCGAAGACGCGCCCGAACCCGGCCGCTTCGTCTTCGCCTTCAAGAAAACACCCGTAGCGACGCGCTGATGTCCAGAGTCCCGTAGGCGCGTCCCGCCCTTCCGGCGGGTGGCGGCGATCCGCCGCGGCGGACTCAGAATGACAGGCCGTGGCGTTTTGCCCTACGAATGACGGACAATCCGTATTAGTGGTTCGTCAAGAATATCAGCCAGTCCTTCATTTTAAAGAGGCCTTGCGACGACCCGCAACGATGCACGAATATGAGATCGTCCTCTATTGGAGCAATGAAGATCAAGCGTTCATTGCTGAGGTTCCGGAACTGTCGGGATGCATAGCTCATGTGGAAGGTTACAAGGGGAGGCGGTCGGGTGTAGACTCAGCGCTGCTGGGGAGCCTACAATGGAAGACTCGGCTGTTAGCTAAAGGAGAGCGAAGGAATGGAGCCTGGTCCGCGTTCGGTGAGCTTCTCCACCGTGTCGGAATGGAACGACAGGAAGGTCCGGCGTGTACGCGATTCGCTGGTGGGTGAGGAGCCACTGCAAATCCGGCTTGGGAAGCGTCCCCTTAGCGTGACCATGCGAACTCCCGGGGACGACTTTGAGCTGGCGGCAGGCTTCCTTTTCACTGAGGGAATCATCCGTTCGGCGAAAGAGATCGCTAGCATCCGATCTGGCAACGCTTCAGGGTCCGATCGGAATACTGTTCATGTTGAGCTCAACCACCGTAAAACCCTCAATTCGATGCGGACTCAACGTAATTTCGCCGCAAACTCCAGTTGTGGATTATGTGGCAAGGCATATATTGAGGGGTGTCGCCTGCAAGGGATCAAGCGGCCCAATCCTCGCTTCCGACTTGATCCCGAAATCCTCTGTAGTTTTCCCGAAACTCTCCGCTCTGCCCAAGTACTGTTTGGCCGAACCGGAGGGCTACATGCCGCCGCGTTATTCGAAGCCTCCGGAAAGCTGATTGCTGTAAAAGAAGACGTGGGGCGGCATAACGCGGTGGATAAGCTCATCGGCTGGGCTTTGCTACAAGATCGCATTCCTTTAGCGGACTGTGCGTTGTTGGCGAGTGGCCGAGGGGGCTTCGAGATCATTCAAAAATCGCTGGTAGCCGGAGTTCCGCTGCTGGCCTCGGTCTCCGCGGCCTCCGATCTAGCGGTCCAATTGGCTCGCGAGTGCGGACTTACACTGGTCGGCTTCCTGCGTGGCAGGCGATTTGTTTGCTACTGTGGAGAGGAACGCTTGGGGCTCACCCCTTTACTCAGAAGCGCTTGAATGCTTTTCGTGCAATCTGCTCGGCCGCGGCATCCGCCTTCGCGCCATCGCCGGCTTCCAAGACCGACACGACAAGAGTGTCGCCAGCCCGGTACACGCTGAGTAGCGTGCCTTGGGCAGGGAGGTCAACCAAGAGTGCCTTGTCCCCGAGCCCCGACACCTCTCGAACCGTCGCAGTTGGCATGGCCTTTCTGGCCTCGCCGAGCGCGTTGCTGAGATCGCGCTTGGTCGACGAGCGAGTAACGAAAATCCTGACGTCATCACCCTTCGGGGTTGTGAAGGCGCAGACGTTCATGTTACCGTCCTTCATCGGCGTCCCGTCGCCGATAGCCGTCCCGATAACTTCCTTGATTTCAGCTTTGGTGATGAGCGCGCACGCGCTGAGCGGCTCCGCGGCGGGGCGGGGCTTGGCCTCCTCGGCGGCATTAATGGTACCGGCAAGGATCAACAGCGGCATAAGTACGATAAATGACGACTTATCCATGACTTCAATCATCCTACGGCATAACACTCCTGTCAAACAATTCCCTTGCCCCCCGGGTGACTCAAACATCACTTCTCGATGCTTCACTTCTATGTCGTCTACCCCATTGCCAGATTATCATTTACAAGATTCCACGGTGAACGTTAGAATGTTGATTCCCGGGTCCAATCCTTGCGGGCGCGGTTTAGCAGACAGTTTATGTCTGAAAATCTAGCCATTTATCCTGGGTCTTTCGATCCGATCACCAACGGTCATCTCGATCTCATCGAGCGGGCCCGGCGGGTCTTTGGTAGTTTGATTGTCGCGGTTTTGACGAACCCCGACAAGCTCCCACTTTTCACCGTAACCGAGCGCGTGGAGATGCTACAGGAAGCCACGCGGGGAATGCCCAACGTCGCAGTGGACACGTTTGGCGGGCTGCTGGTTGAATACGCCAAGCAAAAAGGGGCGGGGATCATCCTGCGCGGCATACGCGCATTCACAGACTACGAATACGAACTCCAGATGGCGATCATGAACCGCAAACTCGAGCCCGGTATTGAAACTGTCTTCCTGGTTCCCGCAGAGTCCTACACCTACCTCAGTTCACGCCTGGTCAGGGAGATTTTCCAGAACGGGGGATCAGTGAAGGGCTTGGTTCCCCCTTTGGTCGAGGATCGACTTCATCAAAAGGTTTTTCAGAATAAAGTTTAAGGGAGGTTGGAGTGCAGCTTTCGGAGCGCATTTCACGGATTTCGGTTTCGACTATCGCCACCGTCCTGCAAAAGGCGGAAAAGCTGAAGGTTAGGGATACGAAGCTGGCAGACTTTGGCGCCGGTGAGCCGGATTTCCCCACTCCTGACCACATCAAGAAAGCCGCCATCCAAGCGATTGAGGAAGATTTCACCAAGTACACTGCCACGGGCGGGATCAGGGAGCTGAGGCACGCCCTGGTGGAGAAGCACGCGAAGGACCATGGATCGAACTACACGGTCGAGGAGTGCCTGGTAACCGTGGGAGGGAAGCAGGCCATCTTTGAGGCGATGTCCGCTGCACTGAACGATGGCGACGAGGTGATCCTACCTACCCCCTACTGGGTTACCTTCCTGGAGATCATCAAATACGCAGGGGGCAAGCCCGTCCTGCTCGAGACGCTCGAGAGCGAGAATTTCGCGGTGCACGCCAGGGGCGTCGAAAAACTGATCACTCCGAGGACCAAGCTCCTGGTCGTTAACTCTCCGCACAACCCCACCGGTGCAGTGGTTCCCCCGGGGGAAATGGAAAAACTCCTGGCGCTGGCGGTCCGGCACAATCTGCTTCTGCTGTCCGACGAATGCTATTCCCATTTCTTGTATGACGGCCGCAAACCTTTTTCCCTTGGTTCCTCGAAAGAGCGGGATCACCTGTTGATTGTCGACTCTTTTTCCAAAACGTATGCCATGACGGGATGGCGAGTTGGATTTGCCCTGGGTTCGACAAGACTTCTGGCAAACATGCTGAAGCTCCAGAGCCACTCGACCTCCAACCCCAATTCCATCGCCCAGAAGGCTGCGCTGGCAGCAATTCATGGGCCGCAGGCCCCCGTGCAAATGATGCTGGCCGAGTACCGGCGCCGCCGGGATCGTGTCCTCGAAGGATTGCAATCTATACCCGGCATACGGTGCGTTCCTCCGCATGGCGCCTTTTACGCCTACCCGAATGTCGGGTATTACCTGAAGAAAGACGGATTGGGGGATACATCCACGCTGGCGCAGCGGCTTTTGGAGGAAGCGCACGTTGCCGTAGTGCCCGGGTCCGCCTTTGGAACTCAAGAACACATCCGCATTTCATACGCAACCTCTCTTGAACATATTAATGAGGGGTTACGACGTATGGCAGCGTTCTTCTCCAAGTTCTGACTGAATTATGTCCACTTTGAACATTCCTCTTCAACTTTCAACTGCCTTCAAACCAAAAATCTGGGGCCGGGAGGATCTCTCGCCCATATACTCGGCCCCGGAGGAAACTGACTCCCCGGCCTCCAGGAAAGCTGAGATCTCAGGGAGCGCGACGAAACCTGGCGAATTGATCGGAGAAGTCTGGGTCATCGACGATACTTCCTGGTTTCTGAACGGCCCCGTAGCAGGTCTTACTCTGGGCGAGGCATCCGATAAGTACGGGCCCGCACTCCATGGGCGGTCGTGGCATGGTACGCGTTTTCCGCTGCTCGCCAAATACATCTTCACGAGCGACTGGCTATCAGTCCAGGTTCATCCGGACGATGAGTACGCGCGCGTCCACGACCCGGGCAATGTCGGCAAGTGCGAAATGTGGTATATCCTCCAGGCCGACACAAATGCGGAAATCCTTCTGGCTGTAAAGCCGGGGGTCACAAAGGAGGCGCTAAAGGCAGCTTTCGAAAGTGGAACGTCGAAGGAACTCCTGCGACGCCATTACCCCAAGGCCGACGAGGCCATCTTCGTTCCGCCCGGCACGGTACATGCGCTAGGCCCAGGGCTGGTCCTGTTCGAGGTCGAGCAAAATTCCGACCTGACCTATCGCCTGGATGACTTTGGCAGAGTCGGACTGGACGGGAAACCCCGCCCTCGCCATTTGGCGAAAGGACTGGACGTTATCCAGGAAGACTTGCTCCCTCGTAGCCACCTCCCGCGGTGGGAATTTCAGGAGCCCTTCGGCACAAGGCGGTACATTATGGCTTGCCGTTACTTCGCGGTCGAGGAGATATCCCTGCGCAAGATGGCCACCTTCAAGAGTTCGCCGCAGCGCGTGGAGGTTTATTCCGTTCTTAAAGGTGAGGGGCGCGTTGAGAACACATCGGGCTGGCTCGGCTATCGGACCGGAGAGACCTGGATAATACCCCCCGCAGCGGGAGCCTATAGGTTCGTTCCCCAAGAGGAAACCCGTTTCCTGAAGTTCTATGTTCCTAACCTCCTCGAGGACTTCCGGCGACCGCTGGCGGCTCGCCACGTTCCCCCCGAGGCGGTGGAGAAAGTTGTCTTTGATTTATAAGCATGGCTACAGATCCCGTATTCAAACATACCTACTGCTTCATCATGGCCGGTGGCAGCGGGACACGTTTTTGGCCCCTTAGCCGCCGCAAACGCCCAAAACAACTGTTGACATTGTTCGGCCAGGACTCCTTGCTGGAACAAACCGTAGCGCGCATCCAGCCTGTCATCCCATTGGGCCACATCTACATCCTCACCAGCGAGGTGATATTGAGGAAGGTTCGCCGGCTTCTGCCGCGTATTCCTTCCCCTCAGATTGTGGGCGAGCCGGCATCGCGGAATACCGCCCCCACCCTGGGAGTCGCCGCACATGAAATCGCCCGGCGTGACCCCGAAGGGCTCATGGTGGTGTTGCCCTCCGATCAGATCATCGCTAAGCCTGTGGTTTTTCGGCAGGTCCTGAGTGCGGCGTGCCGAGTGGCTTCTACGGCTGGGCGTTCCGTGGTTCTGGGGCTGAAGCCCACGCGACCCGAAACCGGCTTCGGATATATTCGCCTGGGCCGGCGCGAAGGGAAAGTGGCGGGGCATGAAGTCTTTCACGTGGAGAACTTCACAGAAAAACCGACCCTTGCTGTCGCGCGTCGCTACGTATCTTCGGGACGGTATCTCTGGAACGGTGGTATGTTCATCTGGAAAGCTTCGACGCTGATTGAGAACTTCCAGCGCTTCCAGCCAGAAATGGCGAGTCAGTTGAGGCAAATCGCTGACGCAGGCGGAGTCCGGGCGCGCGCTTTTCGCCAGCTTTACCCCAAGTTCCAGAGGATATCTATTGACTACGCGCTCATGGAGAAAATCTCGAATATTTATGCGCTGCCCGCTGACATCGGATGGAACGACGTGGGTAGTTGGGCCGTCGTGTACGAGCTGGGCAATCAGGACTCGGAGAAGAACGTCCGGCCCTGCGCCAGCTTGAGCCTTGATTCGCATGGCAATTTGGTGGTTTCGCCAAAGAAGTACGTGGTTACGGTTGGGGTACAAGACCTGATCGTCGTCGAGACCGATGACGCGTTGCTGGTTTGCGCACGTACGCGGTCTCAGGATGTTGGAAAAGCAGTTCAGGAGCTTGACCGGCTGGGTCGGCACGATCTCTTATAGCACATGTTGGATAAGATTAAGTTCGGCACCGATGGATGGCGCGGCGTAATCGCGGAAGATTTTACGTTTGCGAACGTGCAACGCGTGGCCGAAGCCATCGCGCAGTACGTCCGCGAGGAGAGTGACCCGGCAAAGGGTCTCGTGGTGGGTTACGACACTCGCTTTCTTTCCCCAGAGTTTGCCAAGCACGCGAGTGAAGTGGTGGCGGCTGCCGGCATTCCGGTGACCTTGGCTGACCGCGCCACGCCTACGCCCGCAGTAAGCTATGCGGTGGTGGCGCGGCAGACGGCGGGTGCCATCATGCTCACGGCCAGCCACAATCCCTACCGCTGGAATGGGGTAAAGTTCAAGGCGCCCTATGGAGGTTCTGCGGCTCCCTCCATCATGCGAAGGATTGAAATCCATCTTCACCGCTTGGATCGTTCAGGGACACAGCCACGGAAACGGCGCCCGGCCTCCATCCAGACCGTGGACTTGGTAGGCCCTTACCTGGAGCGGCTCAAGAGCTTTGTTCATCTCGATCGAATCCGATCCTCGGCGCGGCGGTTTGTGATCGACCCGATGTATGGGGCCGCTCGCGGCTGCCTGGCCCGGCTTTTTAACGAGGCAGGAATTTCTTATCGCGAGATCCACGCAGAGCTCAATCCGCTTTTCCCAGGCCTGAATCCGGAGCCCATCGAACCTCACGTCGAGCAGCTTCGGCAGGCCGTGCTGGAGGGCGGCTACGATGCCGGGTTCGCCACTGACGGCGACGCCGACCGGCTGGGAGCCGTGGACCGCAGCGGTGCTTTTATTGATTCCCACAAGATCTTTTCCATCCTGCTCAAGCACCTGGTGGAAGACCTGAGGCTGCGCGGAGAGGTGGTGAAAACGTTTTCTACCACCGAGATGGTGACCAAGCTCGCCCAGAAATACGGTCTTCCTTTGCAGGTCACGCCCATCGGATTCAAGTACATCTGCGAGTTGATGCTCACCCGCGACGTGCTGATCGGCGGCGAAGAAAGCGGAGGAATCGCTATCAAGGGGCACTTGCCTGAGCGCGATGGAATCTTGAATTCCTTGCTCCTGGCGGAGGTGATGGCGGACCGAGGCCGCACCCTCGGGGAATTGGTCCAGGAGCTGACTCGGGAGTTCGGTCCCCACTTTTACGGGCGCGTCGACCTGGAAATTGGTAAGGACGTTGCCCAGCACATTGTCCGCTTGGTGGGGCAGAAGAAGATCAAACACATTGCTGGACTGAAGGTGACTTCCGTTGATGGTCTGGACGGAGCCAAGATGCGCTTCAGTAACTCCGCATGGCTCCTGGTGCGCGCTTCCGGTACCGAGAACATCCTGCGTCTCTATGCCGAGGCCCCCTCCGCCGAGCAGGTAAAAGCTCTGCTCGTCGAGATAGAAGCGTTTTCCCGGAAGCAGTTATAGACCGGGTCTTGACCACGCACAGGGCAGCTTCAGCCCTGTCCCATACGGGGACAGGATCACGTGCCCTCCTGCGCCGATCTGTGTATGCCGTCAGCGTTGTCATCCCGAGCGCAGCGAGGAATCTCGCTCTGATTCTTTCTTCCACACAACGGTCCGCCTTGGGCCCCGATCCGCCTCTGCGCAGGGCAAGATTCCTCGCTGCGCTCGGAATGACATCCGTCCAGGGATGGCTGGGTACCTTGTTATTTGGACGGTGGCTCAAGTGGCGGAAGCTTCTTGCGGATGCCATCGAGCACGCCGTTGACGAACCCCACAGAACCCTCTCCCGAAAAGCGCCCTGCGATCTCCAGCGCCTCGTTGATCACGGCAGCGGCGGGAGTTTCCGGGTGGCGGAGGAGTTCATACAGAGCCACGCGCAGGATGTTGCGGTCAACGGCTGCCATGCGCTCCAGACGCCAGTTTTCAGCTTGTTCGCGAACCAGGCGGTCGAGCCGGTCAATATCGTTTACTGCGCCTTCGAAGAGGTCGCGGGCAAAACCCTCCACGTCGGCATCCGCCCTATTGTTGGCGAAGAAGGTCGCCTCCACCTGGGCGGGAGTGTA
>Ga0181536_10005589_pt1 | contig 12857 bp, 10 predicted proteins | sample PEATcosm2014_Bin_41_FD_121105 | JGI IMG/M metagenome (GOLD analysis project Ga0181536, IMG submission 121105) | Peatland microbial communities from MTU Mesocosm Facility, Houghton, MI, USA - PEATcosm2014_Bin17_60_metaG | ecosystem: Environmental > Terrestrial > Soil > Wetlands > Peat | place...
ATCGGGGTGCGTGAGATTCCAGGCCTCGCCGCAATTGCCCTGCTCCAGGCCGGCCAGCATCAATTGCGTTCCCATGGCGCCATCGCCCAGCAGGGGGCGTTCGCGGACAGCTTCGTGCAACGGCTTCCTGGTGGAGGGTTTCATTAATACATCTCGCATTCCGCAAAGACCGCTCCCTCACGGTCGCGGCTCGCATGCGAGCCGCGCGCGTTAGCAAGCGGTCCTGCCATACGTGAATGTCTAGCGGTTGTCGGCATGAATTTCCGGATGGTGCAGCGCGTAGTGAATGGTTTCGAGGACCAGGCCCCACTTGTGATCGCGGGTAGCGGCTTCGCAATAGCAGCCGGCGGCGGCTTCGGAGCGGTGCCAGCCGAGCACATCAGCCAGGGGACGGCCGGCGAGGGGTTTCTCGCGGCCGATGGCGGCCATCAGGCCGGGGGCGTCGGTGATGTACTGGCACATGGAGGCGTGGCCGCTATCGCCTGGCGCCGGAGTGCAACTCTGGCCGCGGATGGGGTAGCCGTCCTGGGCGGTTCCCAGATCGACGTCGTAATCGAATGCCAGCGCGCGCCCCATGTTGGTGCAGGTGGTGCCGTCATAGCGGAAGCGCGCGTGGAGCGTGCCGTCTTCTCGGGTTTCGAGCACCAGCCGTTCGGCGGCCCAGCGCCTAAGCGCTTTAACATTGATCGAATAGGCGGCCGCAGACAGCGGCGCCGGCGATTCCTGTTCCAGGCGCGGCCGGGCGCGCAGGTAGGGAGTGCGGCGGTATTGACAGTTCGGAAGCGAGCACTGCTGGCACGGGACCAGGTCCGCGAGACGCTCCACGCGGTCCAGGTGGCGGGTGATTCCAAAAACCGCCAATTGCGATTTCTTGGGACGCAGCGCGCCGGAATCGAGCGCTTCGAGCGCGCCGGGGAGCGCGACGGCGCCGTCGCGCCGGATGAGGCGCAGCAGACGGGCCTGCTCGGCCACGTCCCACTGGGAGTAGCCGGGGCTGTGGTGAGGCAGCACGGCCATTCGCTCGGTGTCGGCCCAGGCGCACAACTCGGCGCCGGCCATGGCGATCAGATGCTCCACCACCGCGGAGGCAAACATTTCGAGGAAGAAATATTCGTCGGGCTTATCGTCGCGCCACAGCCGCTGGGCCTCTTCTTCGGCTTCGGGGCCCGCGCTGGCGGCCGCCAGGAACACCGTATGAGCCTCGGCCTGCTGCAACGCGGTGCGGAGCCGGCTGCTCGAAAAGCCGACGCCGTCGATCTCCACCTCGCCATCCGCGATGTTGAGGCTGGCGGCGCGGCGCGTATAGATCCAGGGGCGTCCGTGGCTCTGGTACCAATCGCGCGCCCAATCGGCCAGCTCGAGGGCGCGCTCGCCGGGCACGGCATCGCGCGGGTAACCGAGCAGGCGGTGATACTCGGACGGGGCCACGTCGACGGCCGGCGAGGATGGAACGAATTCGATCATCCGGCCACCTGGTGCGCGGGCGCCATGGGTTTGAAGAGGCAGCCCTCGACGAAAAAATCGAAGAAGCGCGGGTGAGTCTCCAGGCGGCAGTGCTCCACCTGGCGGACCAGTTGTTCGAGCTCGCGGCGCTTGCATAGCGAGAGCAGCGCCAGCGAAGCTCCTTCAATGGCGGCGTTGCCGGCCTGCACCACGCGGTCTTCCGGAATGGGTGGGATCAGGCCGATGCGCGCGGCGGCTTGGACGTTCATGTGCCGGCCGAAGCCGCCGGCGAGGTAGAAAACCTCGATCTGGTCGAAGCCGATTCCGTAATTGGCGAAGACCACTTCCAGGCCGGCGGAATTGGCGCCCTTGGCCTGCGCCAGCTCATTGACATCGCTTTCCAGGAAGAAAACGGAGCCTTGCGGATCGAGCACGATGCGGTGGGGGCCGTCCTCAAAACGGCCGCGTTCGTTCAGTTGGCCGGTGCGCATCAACTCGCTCATCAGCGCCACCAGGCCGGAGCCGCAGATGCCCTCGGGCGGGCCGCCGCCGATGACATCGAGTTGGAAGCTGCCGTCGGCGGCGATGCGAACATCTTCGATGGCGCCATCCAGGGCGGGCATGCCGCAGGCAATGGCTCCGCCTTCGAAGGCCGGACCGGCGGGGCAGGAGGCCGCGAGCGTGCGGTGTCGATTCCCGACGATCAGCTCGGTGTTGGTGCCGATGTCCATGATGGCGACGAGGCGCTCTTCGTGCGCCAGGCCGGCGGCCAGCATGCAAGCCGCGGCGTCGGCCCCCACGTGGCCGCTGATCACCGGCGCGCCCCATACGCGGGCCCTGGGATGGATCGGCAGGAGCGAGCGCCGGCCGGTTTCGGTGAGGCTGGTGGAGGCGCGCAGGCCCTGCGCCATCTGCAATTCGGTGATCGATTGATATGGGCTCTGGCCGATGGAGTGGACGCTCTGGCGGAAAAAGAGGTCGCGCATGGTGGAGTTGCCCACCACCACCATTTCGTAGATGGATTTGGGGTCGGCCGGAAACTCTTCGATGGCGTGGCTGACGTAGCCGGCCAGCGTGCGGCGCAAGAGCTTGCCGGGATGGAGCGAATCGTAGTGAATGCGCGCCATGACGTCGGAGCCGGCGAAGCGCTGCGGGTTTTCAAAGGACGCTCCGGCCACCAGCTCGCCGGTCTCCAGGTTGAACAGGCGCAGCACGACGGTGGTGGTGCCCAGGTCCATGGCGATGCCGTGAATCGGGCCGCTGGAGCGATCGACTTCCTGGCCATCGATCGAGATGGCGTCGCCGCGGCGGGTGACGGCGGCGTCGTGGGAGATCGAGCGCAGGGTTTCGGGCAGGCCGGCCGCGGAGAGATCGATGCGCATTTGGCCGCGGCGCATGGTGTGGCAACGAATGGAGCCGGCATCGGCGGAGACCGCGGTGCGGCAGGAAAGCCGGAAGCGGCCGTCGAGGTGCTTTTCTTCCGGCATGCGCGGGGAGAGAAGCTGCATGCCTTCCACCACTTCCACCAGGCATTCCTTGCACTTGCCCTGCTTGTGGCAGGACGTGGGCACGCGCACGCCGAGCGATTCGGCGCAATCGAAAATGGTGGTGCCGAAGGCGGCGCTGGTGGATTGCCCGTTGATGGTGAGTGTGGCCGGCATGGGAGCTATAGCTTACCAGGCGGCCTGGGACCCGAGTTCGGCGGCGACCGCCTCGGCCACTTCCTGGGCCGTTCCAGGGCGTTCCTGATCCTCGCCCCACTGCCACTGGGCGAGATAGTCGTCGGACTGCTGGAGCCCGCGCTTGGCGGCCAGTTGGTCGATGCGCTCCATAAACTTCGGAGGCATCGGAACGGTTACTTCGTCCAGTTCGTCCTCAGCCTTGACTTGAGACGGAACTTCCTGCCAATAGAGAATCTTGTAGGTTGCCATCGTGATGTATGCCGGCCATGAGCCGAAGGAAAAGGTCCACGGCGGCGGAGGCGTTCTGGCCGTAGCCATCGGCGCCGATTTCGTCGGCGAACATCTGGCTGATCGGCGCTCCGCCGACGGCCATCTTGATTTGGGTGAGGCCGGCGGCCTGGAAGCCATCGATCACCGTTTTCATGTAGGTCATGGTGGTGGTCAGCAGGGCGCTCATCCCAATGATATCGGGTTTGCACTTTTGGGCGGCGGCCATGAATTTCTCGACGCTCTGGTCCACGCCGATATCATGCACTTCGAAGCCGGCGCCTTCGGCCATCATGCAGACCAGGTTCTTGCCGATGTCGTGGAGGTCGCCGCGCACGGTGCCCATCAACAGGGTGCCGATGCGCTGGTCGCCCTCGCGGGCGCTGAGGAGGGGCTTGAGCACCGCCATGCCGGCCTTCATGGCGCGTGCCGCGATGAGCACCTCGGGGACGTAGAGAATGTTGTGCTTGAAATCTTCTCCCACCACGCTCATGCCGGCAATCAGGCCCTCGTTCAGAATCTGCTGGGCGGACTGGCCCTCGGCCAGCGCGTCATTGGTCATCTGCTCGACTTCCTTGGCCTTGCCCTCGTACAGGCACTGATTCATCAGTGCGTAATCAACCATGGCGGGCTCCTTCAGCGGCCGGATGGCCCGCGTTGAATTCCTCCAGCGCGCGCTGCATGGCGACGATGTTCTGGCGCGGCATTCCGGGACTGGTGCCGCCGCCCACGGAGAGAATGATTCCTTCGCCGCCCGAGCCTTCGAGCACATCCAGAGTGGCTTCGCGAACTTCCTCGGGCGTGCCGCGGACGCCGATTTCCAGCGGGTTCACGTTGCCCATCAGACACATGCGATGGCCCACGCGCTGCTTCACTTCGCGGATATCCTTCTGCTTGCCCCAGTTGAGCATGTTGAATCCGGCGTCCGGAATGTGGTCCAGGCAGGCGTCCACTTCGGCGTCGTTGTGGTAGAGCTTGACCCAGTCCTTGGGAAAGGCGTCGCAGATGCGCTTGAGATAGGGATGCGCAAACTCCATGTAGTGATCTTCGTTGACGAACCCCACGATGTCGTCGAGGATAAAGATGCCCTCGACGGTCGGGCCCATGGCTTTGTGCTGGGCCTTCAGCCAATCGATGACCACGCGCGTGCACAGGTCGATCAGGCGGTGAGCGCCCTCGGGATTTTCGACCAGGTCGATCATGAAATGGGTGGTGCCGCGCACGAAGCCGGCGGTGCACAGAGGACCGCGCGAAGTCACCATGGGCAGGATGTAGCCGTGGTCGAGGATGCGCTGCCGCTGCATCTTGATGCGATGCAGCGTCAGCGCGGCGAAGGCGTCGTACTCCACTTCGTATTCCGGAAACTGATCCAGGTCTTCGAGACGGTAGAGCGTGTGGTATTCGCTGGGAGTATTGTCCTGCCAGAACTTGATTTTCGCGCCCAGGACCGATGGCTCGGCGGCCATTCCGTACTCCATCCACCAGGAGGGGACGAAGATGATATCGGGGAACTCGCGCATGATGTCGAGATTGGCCTGGAACCAGACTTCCGGGTCGAGGTAATAATCCAGATGCTGGATGCCCAGATAGCCGGGCATCCACGGGCTATCGATAATGAGGGCCATCGGAATCCGCTCGAGTTTCTCAAGTCGCGCGGCGCGTTTAAAAGTTTCCCACTGGTGCGGCAGCATGAGGTCTCTCAATAAGGAATCGCAACCGGGCGGCCATCGTTGGGATCGGCCCACCGGTCGCTCGGAATAATTGGAGTCCAGCCAGGCCGCCCGGGATCCTGGTCATAGGGATACCCGCCCAGACGCTGGTAGAGCTCGTGATACTCCCGGAGTTTTTCGCGATTCAGCCGGACACCCAGCCCTGGGCCTTCGGGCACGCGAATGGCGCCGTCTTCGTAATGCAACCGCCCGCCTTCAATAATATCGTCCCTGAGGTGATGATAGTGGGCGTCGGCGGCAAAGGAAAGATTGGGGATTACGGCGCCCAGGTGGAGCATGGTCGAGAGTTGAATGCCAAGCTCGCCGGAGGAATGCACGGCCACGCCGGTCTGGAAAGTTTCGCAGACCGCGGCGGCCTTCACGCAGGCACGGATGCCGCCCCAAAACGTGGTGTCGAGCAGGATGACGTCGACCGCGGGCGAGAGCGCATTGGCGGCCAACTGCTCAAAGTTGACCACCACGGTGTTGGTGGCCAGCGGCACGCGCACCATCTGGCGGGTGCGGCGCATGCCGTTCAAACCGAAGACCGGGTCTTCCAGATAGTCGTTGCGCAGGCCCTCGATGGCCTGGCCGAAGCGGATGGCCTGCTCGGTGGACCAGACGCCGTTGGGGTCGAAGCGCACGGAATCGTCGGGAAATGTTTCGGCCAGCGCGCGGTAGGCCTCCAGTTCGTAATCCGGCGGGAAAACGCCGCCCTTCATTTTGTGGGTAGTGAAACCGAAGCGGCGTTTCAGGCAATCGGCGTTGGCCAGCACCTGGTCGATGGTGCGGACTTCTCCGTCGCCGGAGCGCGGGTCGGGGTAGCTGAAAAAAAGGTAGGCCGCAAAGGGAACGCGGTCGCGCAGGCGGCCGCCAAGGATCTCCGAAACCGGCACGCCCCAGGCTTGCCCGAGAATGTCCAGGCAGGCGAATTCCAGCGCGGCCAGCACTTGCGTGCGGTTGTTGTAAAGCGAGGCGGTGGGATTGGCGATGAGGAAGCGCATCTCTTCGAGGCGCGCCGGATCGTGGCCCACCAGGTACTGCTTCATGGCGCGGAAAACGGCCTCGGCCGATTCACCGCCGCCGCCCATTTCGCCGAGCCCCACCAGGCCGTTGTCGGTCTCAATTTCGACGATGGTCCGGACGAAGCGGCCCCAGTGACAACCGTTGGCGTGGCGCAGCGGCGCTTCCAGCGGCACGGTGACCGTGGTGGCTCGGATATCCACGATCTGCATATTTGGTTTTATGATACAACAATTTCCTGGTTGAGCAGGTCCCAAGGGCGCAATTGCCGGCGGCGGGCACGCCCGGAGACCCACGCAGGCACCTTTGCGGACGTTTCGCCGGCGTCCGGAGGCGCTCAGATAATTTGAGCCTCAAACTAATCGGCGGCAGTCTTTCCGGGCAAGTGTTGACACTACGTGTCGAACGATTTGTGGGGCAGCCAATCCTGGCTGCCGCCGGCTTTCAGCCGGCGCGACGGATCATTCCACGCAACTCCCGGGGCGCCGCGCCGTCGCGTCCCTGACGCGGAGACGAGCGGAGCGCTACTTCTGTTTTTCCGCCAGGGCGGCCAGCACTTCTTCGCTGTGCTTGCCGGGGCTGACCTTCGTCCACACCTGGGCGATCTTCCCGTCGGGGTCGATCAGGAACGTGTTGCGCGAGGCCATTCCGTTCTGCCCGAGAGATCCGTATTCGTCCACCACCTTCTTGTCGGTATCGGCCAACAGGCGGAAGGTGAGGCTCTCCTTGGTGCAGAATTGCTGGTGGCTGTCGGCGTTGTCCACGCTGACGCCGACGATCACCGCGTTGTGTTGTTCATACTTGGGCAGGTCCTGCTGGAAATTGTGGGCCTCGATGGTGCAGCCCGAGGTCATGTCTTTGGGGTAGAAATACAGCACCACCCACTTCCCATGAAAGCTCTTGAGATCCACGACCTTGCCGTCTTGCGACGGCAGAGCCACCGCCGGCGCCTGTTGGCCGGCCTGCGGCATCTCGGCCGCGAATCCCACCACTGCCAGCGACAGCGCCAGCGTTATCACCATACAAATGTTTTGAACCATCTCTCTGAATGCCTCCTCGGTAGAATTAGCATATCAGAAGAAGGGCTTCGCCCTGGATATCCCTCCGGGATAGGGGAGTCAGGAAGTCAGAGGCGCGCGGCTCGGATGGGAGCCGCGCGACGGTCGTCAGGCCAGGTCTTCGGCGCGAATCGGCAACGTGCGGATGCGCTTGCCGGTGGCGGCGAAGATGGCATTGCAGACGGCGGGGGCGATGCCGGGCGTGCTGGCTTCGCCGATGCCGCCCGGCGCTGCGGTGCTGGGAACCAGGTGGACTTCCACTTTGGGCATCTCGTCGATGCGGACCACGTCGTAGTCGAAGAAGTTGCTTTGCTCCACGCGGCCGTTCTTGATGGTGATGCCGCCCTTCAGCGCGGCCGAGAGTCCGAAGGTGATGCCGCTTTCGATCTGCTGCGCCACGCCGGCGGGGTTCACCACCTGGCCGCAATCGACCGCGCAGACTACGCGGTGGATTTTGAGCTTTCGCTTGGCCACCGACACTTCGGCGATCTGCACGGTGTTGCTGCCGATGTTGTTGGCTACGGAAATGCCGAGCGCGTGCCCGGCGGGAAGCGGTTTCGCCCAGCCGGCTTTCTCGGCGGCCAGTTCGAGCGCGGCCAGCGCGCGCGGCGATTTGGCCAGCAGGCGGCGGCGCAGCTCGACGGGATCTTTTCCGCCGGCATGAGCCATTTCGTCGAGGAACGATTCGCCGAAGAACACGTTCTGCGAGTAGCCCACCGAGCGCCAGTAACTGACGGGGATGCCCGGATCGACGTTGTGATAGTCCACCTGCATGTTGGGCAGCGCGTAGGGGCCGTTGTGGATGCCTTCGACCGCCGTGCCGTTGCCGCCAAACATGGTGCAGGCGATGGCGGTGGTCCAGACGGACGGCCAGCCTTCGGCGTCCAGGCCGCCCGAAAATTTGCAGTAAGACGCCGGGCGATAGGCGTCCTGCTGCATGTCGTCTTCGCGGGTCCAGGTGAGTTTAACGGGACCGCCGATGGCTTTGGAGATTTCGACGGCTTCACCCATGTAGTCTTCCCGGGCGCGGCGTCCGAAACCGCCGCCCATGTACTCGGTGTAGACCGTGACCTTGTCGGGCGCGAGGCCGGTCCTGCGCGCGCCTACGCTGCGGGCGGTGCTCTGGCCTTGCGTGGAGGCCCAGATTTCGCAGGAATCGGACTTCACCCAGGCGGTGCAGTTGAGCGGCTCCATGGGCGCGTGCGCGAGGTACGGTGTCTGGTAGACGGCATCCAGTCTTTTGGCGGCGCCGGCCAGAGCGGCGGCCGGATCGCCGTCCTTGCGCATGGGCGCGCCGCCGCCTTGCTCCACCGCGTCGATGAATGACTTGGTGATGCCAGGGGTGCTGAAGGCGGCGACGCTGCCTTCGTTAAATTGCACCGTGAGCTTGCGGCGGCCTTCCATGGCGGCCCAGGTGTTTTCGGCCACCACTGCGACGCCGCTCGAAATCTGCACCACGTCCTTCACGCCGGGGACGGCTTTGGCTTTCGTCGAATCGAAGCTCGAGACCTTGCCGCCGAAGACCGGGCAGCGCTCGATCACCGCGTAGAGCATCCCGGGCAAGCGCACATCGATTCCGAACGTCGCGGAGCCATCCACTTTTGACGGCGTATCGAGGCGCTTGGTGGGTTTGCCGATGATCCGGAACTGGGATGGGTCCTTGAGCGCGACCCCGCTGGGGACGGGAAGCTTGGCGGCGTCGTCGGCCAGGCTGCCGTAAGTGAAGCGCGCGTTGCTGGTGGTATTGATGACCACGCTGTTTTCGGCCCGGCACTGGGACTTATCGACGCCCCACTGTTGCGCAGCGGCTTGGACGAGCATTTCGCGCGCGCTGGCGCCGGCCTGGCGCAGGGTGGTCCACGAAGAACGGATGCTCTGGCTGCCGACCACTCCCTGGTTGGCGCCGTACTCCCGGCTGACGCCGGGGAACTCGGTGCGGATTTTGGTCCAGTCGCATTCCAGCTCTTCGGCGAGGAGCATGGAAAGCGATGTGACGGTGCCCTGGCCCATTTCGGCCTTGTGGATGAAGAGCGTCACCCGGTCGTCGGAGCCCACGTGAACCCAGGCGTTGAGCTTGGAATCGGTGACGATACCGGCGGTAGCTTTCGTGCGTTCGGGAATGTAGAAGCCCACCAGCAACCCGCCGGCCGCGGCGGCGCTGGCGCGGAGGAAGCTGCGGCGATTCAGGGCGGTGTTCATCGGGCGCCTCCCGCAGCGCGCTGGATGTCGGCCGCTCGGTGGATGGCGCGGCGTATTTCTTCATAGGTTCCGCAGCGGCAGATGTTGTTGCGCATAGCCTCGTCGATATCGGCGTCGGTGGGGTTCCCGGTCTTGGAAAGCAGCGCCGCCGCGGTCATGATCTGGCCGGACTGGCAGTAGCCGCACTGCGGAACGTCTTCCTCGATCCAGGCGCGCTGGATGGGATGGCTGCGGTCTGGCGAAAGGCCCTCGATGGTGGTGATCTTTTTGCCGGCGACGGCGGAAATGGGGGTCACGCACGATCGCACCGGTTGGCCGTCGATGTGGACGGTGCAAGCGCCGCACAGCGACATGCCGCATCCGAACTTGGTGCCGGTCATGCCGAGCGAGTCCCGCAAGACCCAAAGCAGCGGCATGGCGGAGACGGCATCTACCGACTGCGGTTTGCCGTTTAAAGTGAACTTGACTGCTGGCACAGCTTACCCTCCTCTGGTGCACTCGTTAGACAGAGTATATGCCAAAAGCGAGGCAGTTGCTGAGGCTTGACAGGGATGCGAGCCGTGGCCTAGACTCCGCAGGTGATGCGACGTCGAACTTTTCTGATTCTCGCGCTGGCCGCCAGCTTGGCTGCCATGGCCCACGCGGCGGACACCATGGCGTTTACGGTTTCCATGCCGCAGCCGGCCACCCATACTCTGCATGTGACTTTTCGCTGCGAAGGGCTGAAGGGCGAATTGCAGGATTTCAAAATGCCGGCATGGTCGCCGGGATACTACGGGATCGGCGACTACTCGGGCAACCTATCGAACTTCCGCGCGGAAGATGGCGCTGGACACGCGCTGCCGTTTGAGAAGACCGCCAGGAATACGTGGCGCGTGGCGGCGGCCAACGCGCCTGCGATCGTGCTGAACTACGACGTGTTTGGCGCCACTTCGTTCGCGGCGAACACCTATGTGGGAGAAGACCGCGCGTATCTTTCGCCATCCGGAGTCTTCGTGCACGCGGCGGGCGAGATTCAGCATCCCGTGACGGTGACCATCCAGTTGCCCGCCGTCTGGAAACAAATCGCGACGGGCCTGGAGCCGGTGAAGGGCAAGCCGGGCGCATTTTCGGCGGCGAACTTCGACGTGCTGTACGATTGCCCCATCCTGATGGGCAACCAGGAGTATCTGCAGTTCGCGGTGAAGGGCGTGCCGCATTACGTGGCCATCGAGAATGTGAAGGAAGACGTGGACCGGCCGAAGATGGTGGCCGACCTGAAGGCCATGGTGACGGCGGCCACCCAGTTGATCGGCGACGTGCCGTATCAGCACTACACGTTCCTCATGATGGGGCGCGGCGGTGGCGGCATCGAGCACTCGAACTCGTCGTCGAATCAGTTCGACGGAAACAGCCTGAGCACGCCCAACGGGTACCTTCGCTGGTTGAGCTTCATCTGCCACGAGTATTTTCATAACTTCAATGTGAAGCGCATACGGCCGATCGCCCTGGGGCCGTTCGACTACGACCAGGAAAACCTCACGCATATGCTGTGGGTGTCGGAAGGGCTGTCGGTGTATTACCAGGACCTGGTGCTGGTGCGGGCCGGGCTGATGACGAAGGAGCAGTATCTGGACAAGATGGCGGCGGCCATCGGCACGTTCGAAAATGCCTCGGGCCACCATTACCAGTCGGCGACGGAATCGAGCTGGAACACGTGGGGCACCGGATCGGGAATCGGCGGCGACCGGAATACGACGATCTCCTATTACAACAACGGGGCCATGCTGGGCGCCATGCTGGATCTGAAGATCCGCGACGGCAGCCGGAACCGGAAGTCGCTGGACGATGTGATGCGAGGGCTGTACAGGAAATACTATTTGGAAAAGAAGCGGGGATTCACCGACGCCGAATTCCGGCAGGAGTGCGAAAGCGCGGCGGGCGGCGACATGGCGGAAGTGTTCGAATACGCGGCCACTACCAGGGAAGTGGATTACGCGAAATATTTTGCGCTGGCGGGGCTGCAGCTGGATTCGACGGCGGCGGAAGCGCCGGGGACGTACCTGGGTGTGGATACGCATACGCAGGAGCTGCCGCCGAGTGCGATGCCGTTGGGCGGCGGACGCGGCGGCGCGCGCGGCGGTGGTGGCGGCGGACGAGGCCGCGGCGGCGCGCCGATGACGCAGTTGGCGGTGACGGATGTGGCGGCGGGATCGCCGGCGGAAGCGGCGGGACTCAAGGCCGGAGACCTGATTCTGGAAGTGGATGGAGCGGCGGCGCCGGCGGCGGTGGTGTTGAACGATGCGCTGATGGCGAAAAAAGCCGGAGACAGGATCAAGTTGCGGATCTCGCGGGGCGGGCCGGAGCAGGAGATCGAGGCGACCCTGGGGGGGAACGTCAAGAAGACTTTCAGCCTGTCTCCGATGGCGGGAGTCACCAACGCGCAGTCGGGGATTCTGAATAGCTGGTTGCGGGCGGCGCAATAACCCGGGAGGGCGGACCCCCCGGTCCGCGGTCGGCCCCCTGGCCGGCCTGCTCGCCGTTGAATGACGTTCGGTAAATTGCGGGTGCAGGTCCAGAGGGTCCGCCCCTCAACGCAGACGCGCGCAATCACACTCGCGGTAGCAGCACCGTGGGGATTCGCTGGGGGTCCGATAGAGGGACTTAGCGATACCGGTACACTGTCACCCGCAGCACGCCGGTTGCGACGCCGCGAAGCGAAACGCTATTCCCCTGGGCTGTATCGTCGCCCGCGAGCGTGCGCCCCCGAATCCACCGGCCATCCACGAACCGGCCTTCTTCGACTGTCGCGAGTCCAACCAGGGGCGGTCCTGGCGTGTCCGCCGAAAACGTAATGGTCAAGCCGCTGCCAGCCATGTAGAACTCGTCCGGCGCTGTGGCAATGAAGATACCGTGCGGAGACTGGCCCCGAGGTGCTTCGGGCGAAACCGGCTCGCCAGGGAAGATCCGCCGGGGGCCGGCTCCGGACACGTTCAGTGTGTAGCCTCCAAGGCGTACTCTCTGCGACGGTGTAAGCTCCTCCAGCAGGACGCCATCAACGTGACCTTTAGGCTGATTCTCCAGGATGAGCGGCGCAAGTTCCGACAGGACTTCATAACTTCGGGCGAGTTCCTTCGCTCCATCGACGGAACTTTCCATTCCATCGATCGCAAAAGGCGAAAAACCGAACGCCCTGTGGTGCCCGACAGCGTAGAAAACGTTGGCGGCTCCTTGGGCATCGCCGGCCGCCTCGGGTATGAACAACGGGTTTCCCGGGCGGTCGTACTCCGCGCACCAGTTCTTGAACTCGAAGTAGATGTCCGGCGCCGCGAAATCCAGTTGCGGGGCGCCGGCCTTCCAGATGTCCATGGAGTGCGGCAGCGGACCGCCGCTATTGTACTGCCCCGGAGCGTAGTTTGGACGAATGAGAGCGGCGTTAGCATACATGGGCAGGTCGTACTCAGCCTTGCCGGCTTCCGCGACCTTACCGATGTACC
>Ga0181536_10005590_pt1 | contig 12855 bp, 8 predicted proteins | sample PEATcosm2014_Bin_41_FD_121105 | JGI IMG/M metagenome (GOLD analysis project Ga0181536, IMG submission 121105) | Peatland microbial communities from MTU Mesocosm Facility, Houghton, MI, USA - PEATcosm2014_Bin17_60_metaG | ecosystem: Environmental > Terrestrial > Soil > Wetlands > Peat | place...
ACTTTCACCGGCACGCAGCAGAATTTCCGGTTGAAATCAAACCCGGCAGCGTTAGTGTCTAGGCTGCATGAAATACAAGCTCGCCGTCCGCTGGTTTTGTTTGCTCGCGTCGTTTTTTATGGTCAACGCCATGCGGGCGGCAGAAGCGGCGGATCATTTTGACGCAACGGCTGAAACCGTTGGCCCCAGCCACAGCGGGTTTATCCACAACAAGTTTGTCACGCCGGTCAACCAAATCCTCACGCCTGCCGGCTGGCAGATCGAGCTTCCACCCATGCGGCCGCACGCGCTGGCTTTGAGTCCTGACCACAGCCTGCTCGTGACGGCTGGCCAGTTGCATCAACTGATTGTCATCGGGACTCAAACAGGAAAAATCTTGCAGCGCGTTCCGTTGCCGTCTGATCAAGCTCAGGAAACGGCTCCGGTGTCGGCAGCGATTCTGGACCCGGACGGAAAGGCGCAGTTGAGTTTCACCGGCCTGACCTTTTCACCTGATGGCTCGCGTATTTATCTGCCCAATGTCAATGGCGACATCAAGGTCTTCGATGTCGCCGAAGACAAGTTCGTTTCACCGCTGTTTTCCATCGCGTTGCCGCCGGCCAATGCGCCCGGTCGCAAAGGGGAAATTCCCACGGGCATCGCCGTTTCACCGGACGGCAAAAAGCTCTACGTCGCGCTGAACCTTTCCAACCGCCTTGCCGAACTGGATGCCGCGACGGGAAAAGTCCTGCGGATATGGGAGGTCGGCGCCGCGCCGTTCGACGTGGTCGTGGCCGGCAAAAAAATTTATGTCAGCAACTGGGGCGGGCGGCGGGCGGCGGCGGATGGCGTTACCGGCCCGGCGGGGCTTGGCACGCGGGTGCGTGTTGATCCGGTTCGTTTCATCGCCAGTGAAGGCTCGGTTTCGGTGATTAATCTCGACCGCACCAACCAAATCGAAATCATCACGGGCTTGCACGCCTGCGCGCTGGCCTTGTCGCCAAACGGGAAATTTCTGGTGGTCGCCAATGCGGGCAGTGACACGTTGAGCGTCATTGACACGCGCACAGACAAAATCGTGGAGACGATTTTTGCGCGACAGAGTCCGGGTGATCCGTTTGGAGCGCAGCCGAATGCCCTGGTGTTTGACAAATCCGGCAAAAAGCTTTTTGTCTGCAATGGCACGCAGAACGCTGTCGCGGTGGTTCAATTTGATCCCGGCAAATCAAAATTACTCGGCTTGATTCCCGTCGGCTGGTTTCCTGGCGCGATTGTCTTCGATGCCAGCCGCAAACAAATTGACGTCGCCAATCTCAAAGGCATTGGCAATGGCCACTCGCCTTTCAGTGTGTTCCAATATTACAACACGCTTTCCCTGATTGCCGTGCCGTCGGCCAAAGCGCTGGCGAAGTTCACGCAAATGGCGCTGGCGGATTTGCGTTATCCGTTGCTGGCGCAGGCGAAATTGCCGCCACGTAATAATCGGATCGCTCAACCCGTTCCTGAGCGCGTTGGCGAACCGGGCGTGTTCCAGCACGTCGTTTATATCATCAAGGAAAACCGCACCTACGACCAGATTCTCGGCGACGTGAAAGCGGGCAATGGCGACGCCGGCCTTTGCAATTTTGGCCGTCGTGTGACGCCGAACGAACACAAACTCGTCCGCGATTTCGTGCTGCTCGACAACACCTATTGCTGCGGCATGGTGAGTGCGGACGGCCATCAATGGACAGACTCGGCGCTGGCGACCGACTATATTGAACGCGAGTTCTCCGGCTGGCCACGGAGTTATCCGTTCGGGGGAGAAGACGCGCTGGCTTTGTCGCCCACAGGTTGCATTTGGGATGATGCCCTGGCGCATGGCAAAACGGTGCGCGACTACGGTGAATTCACCTGGACGCACAAAGCCTGGAAAAATCCCGCCCAAAAAGGCGCGCTGGATTTTCTCGCCTGCTACCGTGATTTCGTGAGCGGCTCAAATGCCATTGCCTACACCTGCGAACCGAATGTCGAGTCGCTCCGGCCTTACGTGGTCACGAACACGGCGGGTTGGGATTTGGACGTGCCCGACGTTTTCCGTGCCGCGCAGTTCATCAAGGATTTGAAGCAGTTTGAGCCGACGGGAAATCTGCCGGATTTTATCATCCTCTGGCTGCCCAGTGATCACACCAGTGGAACGCGGTTTGGTTCGCCCACGCCCGCAGCGCAAGTTGCCGACAACGACCTGGCGCTGGGCCAGATTGTTGACGCCGTCAGCCACAGCCGGTTTTGGACGAACACCTGCATTTTTGCGGTGGAAGACGATCCGCAGGCCGGGGCGGATCACGTCAGCGGTTTCCGCACGACCGCTTACGTCGCCAGCCCCTACACGAAACGCGGGGTGACCGTCAGCACGCAATACAACCAGACCAGTCTGCTGCGCACGATGGAATTGATGCTCGGCCTGCCGCCGATGAACCAGATGGACGCGACGGCGACACCCATGTTTGATTGTTTCACCAACACGCCGGACTTCACCGCGTTCGATGCCGTGACGAACAACGTCCCGCTGGACGAGATGAATCCCGCGCCGAAGCAGATTTCCGACGCGCAAATGCGCAAAGACGCCTATGTTTCTGCGCGGTTGCCGTTGCAGAAGCCCGATCAATGCCCGGAAGACGTGCTCAACCGGATTCTCTGGCGCGCGACGATGGGCGCGAAGCCGTATCCCGAATGGGCGGTGAAAATCGTGGATGAGGATTAACTTTTTCGGGCGATAAGTCGTCCATCGTGGTTGCACTCACCACGAATTTGAAAAGCTCCGCGCTGCCGTCCAACCCACAGCAGAAAAACAACTCAGCAAAAAATTCGCTGGTGGGCTGGCGAAAATCTTATCGGCTGGGCAAAAGGAAACAGAGATGGCGGGGTTTTTGAACGGCACCAAATTATTAACACCCCAAAAAACCCTTATAAATTGGGTGCTTTGCAGATTTTCGCCTGGTGGTTGCTCCGGCTGGCATCGCCGTTGCCAAACGGGTGTGGCTTGGTTCAGCCAAACCCAAGTGCAGTTGCATGATTGAATGACACCGCGGAAAAAGCATGAAAAAAATTGAAGCTGTTATCAAACTTTCCAAATCGGATGAAGTTCAAGACGCCTTGGGGGAGATGGGCATCGATGGGATGACCGTTTGTGAAGTGAAGGGATTTGGCCGGCAGAACAGACATACGGAAACCTACCGCGGCAGCGAATACATGGTGGATTTTCTGCCGAAGATCAAAATTGATTTGGTCGTGGCGGACCAAAGCGCGGAACGAGCGGCGAAAGTTATCATCCGATCCGCGAGGACGGGTCAAAGTGGAGATGGCAAAGTTTTAATCTCGGATGTCGAAGAAGCCGGGTGCGCGGTGGCGATTTGATTGTGAGAACGTTCTTTAATCTGGACCGGGTTTCTCTCTGAATAACCGGTTTGTCCGGGGCTGGAATTATTCCCGTTGAGCGTTTGCTTTGGCAATGGCAACCGCACTGTCACTGGTCGCAGGCGCGCTGGTGCGTGAATCGGCGCGGGCCACGATCTCCTCATTCACCAGGATTGCCGCACGCAACTGCGGCGCATTCCGAACCGGCCCCGAATACACCGGCGACCGGGCGGAAGGCTCGGTGCCGTCCGTGGTGTAATGGATTTCATAGTCCGGCACCTGGGTGCCGTCGGGGGCAGCCGCCGCGGACAGTATCCGGGTGTGGTCCTTTTCATTTGCCAGACAGATGGCGTAAACCGCGCACCGGGGTTTTGTAACATCGCTGGCCACCAACATTGTGGCGGTCCCCGCTTCACTCATGATGGGATTTTCCCCGACGAGTTGTGCCGGACCGGTGGTCCCGAAAAAAACCGGCACTTGGGCGGTTGGAACGAGTGTCCCGGCCTTGTCTTTCAGGCTGGCATAGCAAAACGTCGTGTCCTTGTCGCCGGCCGCAAAAGGTCGGTCACTCAGATCGAATTCCAGGGTCAGGCCATTGAGTTTGCCGGGCGTGCGACGCTCAAAACGCGCCACCTCGCGCCCGCTGATGTAGCCGATGGCTTGCAACATACCCGGCTGGAACCGGTCCGGTTTGAAGGTGAAGGGCGCGTGTTTCAGGCTGGTGCACACGCGCGAGGTGTCGGGCTGCCGCCGTTCCACCAGTTTGCCATTCAAATAAAGGGCCACTTCCTCGCAGTTGCTGAAGACCCGCACCTCGAGGGGGGAATCGGCCGTCCAGTAGTTGGCGATGAACACCACCGGTCCCACCGAACGGCCGGCAATGGTTTCGCCGGCATCGCGTTGACTGCGGAAAAACCAGTAGCTGAACTTGGGCAGGCGGAAAATGTCCATCACCCCCGACGATTCCAAATCCGGGGCGTAACCGCGATTGTAGTCGAACATGACCCAGACCCCGTCGCCGAACGCGGTGGTTTTCAAGTCGTCGTTGTGTGCTTCCTGAAAATTCAGGGCCTGTTGCAACAACCGGACTTCGCCATCACCGCGCAACTGACGGCTGCTGCGCTCGGCGGGTTGCAGGTCCTTCCATTTTCTCTGCTCCAAGCCGGCGTTCTGCGCGTAATACTCCCAATCCCCGTACTCGCTGATGAGACAGGGCCGGTCCTTGACCTCACGGCAGCCACCATGCTGGCGGGCCTGGATGAAAACATCGTAGCCTTTTTCCCAACCGCAGGTGTAGCACTGGTCGCCGGGATATTCCTCATGGGCAATGGCGTTGGCCTGTTCGATGAACGAGGCGGGCATGTCGCTCTCGTTCAAGGAAACCTCCCAGAGAACCACGCAGGGATGATTGCGGTCGCGCCGGACCAACTCGCGGCACTCCCGGTATTTCAACGCGGCGAAGGCCGGGTCCTTGCTGAAATATTGCCAGCCCATGAGGCTGTCCATGACCACCAATCCCAGTTCGTCGCAGGCATCCAGAAAGGCGGGCGATTGCGGATAGTGCGACAGGCGGATGTAATCAAAGCCGGCCTCCTTGATTTTCAGGGCATCGCGATACTGAGCATCGTCGGAGAGTGCGTTACCCAGGTAGGGATATTCCTGGTGCCGGTTGGCGCCGCGCAGGAACATCTTTTCACCGTTGATCCAAAAACCGTCCTTGGTGATTTGGATCCGCCGGATGCCGATGCGGGTCTGTTCCCGGTCTGCCAGGCTGCCCTGCTCGATCAATTCCGAGCACACCTGATACAGGCTGGGCGTTTGCGGCGACCAGAGTTTCGGGTTTGCGACGTGAATTTCCTGGATGACTTCCCGGTCTGCCCCGGCGGCCAATTCCTCCGGGACAGATTCCGCCGTGGCCACGGCTTGTCCTTGGGCATCAAGCAGGGTCGTTCGAACGGCAAAGGTGCGCGAGGTATTATCGTCATTTTTCACATGGGTCCGGACATTGACCGTCGCCTGCTCGCGGGATACGACCGGGAAGGTCACAAACACTCCGCCCCCGGCTGTCTTGCCGGCCAGGATGGGATCGGTGATGTGGAGTTTGTTCTGAATGATGAGGTGGGCATCGCGATAGAGGCCGCCGTAAAGATTGAAATCCAAATCCACCAGCGGTTTGGGGCCGGTGAGGGGGTTGTCACGGTTGTCCAGCCGGACCGCGACGACGTTCTTTTCGCCGGACCGGGCGAGCTTTGAAATGTCCATGACGTAGGGCAGATAACCGCCCATGAATTTCCCGGCAGATTGACCATTGACCCAAACTTCCGTCGCGTTCATCGCCCCGTCGAACCGGAGGAGGATTTCCTTGTCGCGGGCTTCCGCCGGCAGGTCGAACGTTTTGCGGTACCAACAAATACCCTGCCACTGGCGCGCGCCCCGGCCGGTCACCAGTGATTCCGTGCGGGCGGTGTGCGGCAGGGTGACCATCTCCCACGCCCGGTCATCAAATCCTGGGGTCTGCGCCTGCGGCACATCGGCCCGGACAAACCGCCACTGTCTGTCAAAGGGAACGGCGGCCGGCTCCATCGCTTTGACGGACAACGTGCTGAGGAGCAGCAGGGCCGCCAGCCACCACCGCCAGCCGCGCATTTTGAGTTGGTTTGTCATTCTTGGTTCCACGGATCCAAGGCTCTGGCATCAGTTCGATTGCAAACGGTAAAAGCGGCTCTGGCTGGAATCCAGCGGCAGGGTGACGGTGAACCACGTCCCGGTGTTTTGGACGGTGTTCAGTACCGGCAGCCAGACTGCCGGCGACATCAAATTGGTTGCCGTCATCAGTGTCATTCCCGCCCCGCTCAACGGCCATTGCAGTGTCAGATTGAAGAAGCCCGGCAGGCTGGGGTTCAACGTGACCGGAGCGACCATCTGCCCGAAGGCGTCCGCCACCGGCAACACGTTGCCGCCGGAGTTGAAAAACGACGCGGTATTGAAGCCGGATTCGTTTACGCCGTTCGCCTGCTGGTATTCGGCTCCCCACCAGAAAATGCCGGCCCCCAACCGGGCGGGCAAACTCTTTACCACCTGGGCCAGCGCGACCAGAAACTGGACCTGGCCATTCGTGGTGCCTGGGATGCCGTAGATGTTTGTCGTCCAGTAGGAGTTGGTCCAAGGAAAGGCGGTCTCGGCGATGATCACAGGTTTGGCATAGCGTTTGGCCGCATTAGTCAGGCAGTTGGCCACGTTACTCAACGGGCCATGCCAGAACGGATAATAACTTTCACCGATGATGTCGAAGGGGACTGACTGCTCGTTCAGGTTGTCAAAAAACGACTCGGTAGTGGCCCAGTCTCCGCCACGGTCAATATGAACGATAATTTGGGGCATTTTAGCGCCCGTAGCGTTCGTAGCGTCCTTGATTCCCTGAATTGCAGCATTCATCAATTGGCCAAGCCGAATCCATGATGGGTTGGAACTGCTCCACGTGCCCGAAAGCTGTCCATTGGTCCACAACATGCCGTCGGTGATTTCATTTCCAATCTGGACGTAATCCGGCATCGCGCCCGCAGCTTCAAAGGCGGCGATAGTGTTACTGTTGTAAGTGCGCATCTGCTGTACAAGCTGGGTAAAGTTCAGGTTTGTCCAGGCGTCGGGGGTGGCTTGATGACCGGGGTCGGCCCAAGTGTCGGAGTAATGAAAATCCAAGGAGAAGAGCAGTCCGGCATTCTTGACCCGCACGGCCAAGGGCACGGTGTAGCTGAGGTTGTTGGTGTAATTGTAAGGATTATTTGTCGCCACCATTGCGTCAGTGCCGGTCCATAGCCGCAGCCGCACACAATTGATGCCGTGGTCCTTGAGAATTTGAATCCCATCCTGATTCGTTCCGCCTTCTTTATATGTAACATTCCGGGCTTCGAAAAACGACAAGTCGGAGAAGTCCGCACCGGCCACGAACGGAGCGGCGGTCGGAATGGCCTGGTCGTTGAAATAAACGACCGGCAGATTGGTGGCGACGCCGGGGACTATAAAGGAGCGGTTGCCACCGGCAGTGGAAACGGGAAGTTCCCAGTTCAAGGCGCTGAAGTTGCCACCGGGATTGATGACGAACTTGTAGGACTCGAGGGTTCCGCTACTGGCGCCGACGCTGAATGTGCCCGTGTACAGATTGGTATTCCCCGCCACCGGCGTCAACAGGTAGCTGTTCGCGCCGTCCGACGCGGTGTCTTCCCACTGGGGCGACGAAAAAGTGCCGCTGACAAAAACCGTGTCCACGCCCGGATGAAAATTCCCCAGGGCGATTTGCGTCCCCATGTTTACCTGGTAGGTGACTTGAATTGCGGATGCGGCAACAGCCGTCCCGAGCAACAGGCCCGCCAGACCAGCGGCTTTTTTTATGCCACGCGTGAAGCCGGTGACCGCCGACCCGCAATTGGGAAAGAGCCCCTGGATGGCAGGAACCGGATTTGTAAATTTCATGCCCATGCAACAGTTTACAGCCAAATCAAATTCCGCCAAACCAAAGCCGGAACTGTTCTCAACCTCCAAACAGTCCCGGCTTCCTTGCTACCGACGTTCACCCGGACAGCAGCTTCCATTGATACTGAATCTTCAAGGCCCTATCAACCGGAAGAACTGTGCGCCGGGGCCGAAGTTGTTGGTCACTGCACTTTGTCCCTCGGCACTGGGAATATCCACCCACACACCCAACAGATTGGTTGAGTTCTGCAGATGAATATGATTGGGGGCGTTGGTGCCGGACGCCCATGAGAGCGCAGTTTGTGTGCCGGAGACGCTGATGTTTACCGGGCCCAGATCGACGAAATTGTTAAAATAATCGAGGGGAAGATTGGTGATTCCAATCAAGGTAAACTGGCGGTTTTTAGCGCCAGCCGGCCCCACACCGTCGTTTTCCCAAGTCAGACCCCCGTTAAGGTCGTACTTGTAATTAATCACCGTTCCCGGTGAAAAAGCCATGGCCACCGTCCCGGTATAAACATAAGGGTTGGCCGTTTGCGTTAATTGATCTGCGGTATCAGTCCAATCCCAATCGCCGTTGACGTACACGTAATCCGAACCCGGAGTGAAGAGCCCCATCAAATATTCCACCAGCAGGTTCACCTGGAACGTCACCGCGTAACTTACGTTGGCATTCGTAATGTTGTTCCAAAGGTTTAACGGCAAAACTTCGTTGGTGCTGGTAAGAGTGAACGTGCGGTTCGCAGTGCCATTGGTCCCGACATTGCCTTCCCAAGTGCCACCGTTTCCGTCGATGGCATATTTGTAGTCCACCAAGGATCCCAGCGACAGAGCACTCGTGTCCAATGTGCCAACATAGTTGCTGGTGCCCGGAACGTTCGCCAACAGGAAGCCCCCGGTGGCTAACCAGTTGTTCCAGGAACCAAAAACGTCAACGTAACTCGAGCCAATGGTGAACTTACCCTGGGTGATGGCCGGCCCCATGTCCACCTGGAAAGTGATCCAACACTGGGTCGGCGCGTTGGAATCGTCACTGAAATAAACAACCGGCAGGTTGGTGCCCCCGGCAGGCACTTGGAACCAACGATCGCCTCCGCCAAAACTTGCGGGAACTTCCCAATTCAAACTGTTGCCGGTGGAATTGCCATTGGGATTGATGATAAACTTGTAATTGGGGTAACTCGCCGCAGCCAGATTTAGCGTGATGCTGTACACGTTGGGGTTGGCAGTGACCGCCATGGTGTGGGTCAAAGCCCAACTGTCCCAGTTGCCGGCAACCATAACCGTGTCGCCATTCCCCACGTTGAAATTGCCCAAGGCGGTTTGGACCGACATGTTGACGTTGAAAACAACCGGGTCGGCGAAGGCCGTAATTATCGAACCTAGACAGAGCCCGGCCGCTATGGTCAGCTTCATCGTGATATTGGCGAGTTTCATAGTCATGTGCAGTGTTATGTTGTTATGTTCTACCCCGCTTCCGTCCTGATCGGCGGGTAATTCGTAAAAAACGGATGCTCAAATCATTTCCGCATCATTGCCGGGCGCGGTTCCGGCGCACAGCCATCAGGAGGATTGCCCCTCCGCTTAACAGCGCCAGCGTGGCGGGTTCGGGAACGGTAACAATGGTGTACTCGGTCGCACTCGTGCCGAAGATCGTGCCTCCTGCGTCGGTAGCCGAGTCATAATAATTGGAACCAAGCCAAGGTTTATAGCTACTATCTGATTCCGCAGGCCAACCGGTGTTGTCCAATGCACCATAAGCACTTTGCCCGCCAGGATTAGCGTACGACGATACAACGTCGAAGTAGAAACTGTTGCCGACACTCAAATTGAGACTGCTTAGCGGAACCGTTATTGTGGCGAAAGTAGATCCAGTGCCGCCAGCAACATAGCTCACCCCTGAGCCCATCGTCCAGACACCACCACTATATGTGCCTGGAGTGGCACCCGTTCCCCAGGTGTTAATTAAGGCGTTTTCACCGGTACTGATGCCAACGTGTTCACCCCAAGGGTTAACGAGTCCTGTATCTCCAATGGGCCCGCCAATATTCTGAATTTCGATCGCATAAAATATGTATGAAGCCATCGGCTGGGTCGAGTTGATGGTGAAACTGATAGTGCTCGCATCGTTGTCGACCACAACGCTGCTAATACCTGCGCCGTCTGCGGCGCTGTTGCCGTTAACGTTGCCAGTGCCAAAATAAGTGACCTGGGCTTTTGCAGGCAACATAATCAAGGCCAAAGCAGCGAGGATAGAAGTGATAGAAAGAATGGTTTTCATTTTCATGATTTTCCTAGGTTGAGTTTTTTATTTTTCGGGTTTACTGGTTAATTAATTATCGCTTTTTATTGGTTTTGCCTAGCCTGACAAACGTCAGGCTCGCGAAAAACCCTTTTTATATCAGTAAAAAGCCGTGGTATTGCCAAAGTATTGCCATTGAATCTGAAAGCGGGGGTGGGGTTCAACATGACCGTCGGCAAAGGTGAGGTTGACCGAAACGAGACCGCCGCCATTGGAATGTCCCGCCCCGGCCAGATTCACGTTCGTTTGCATGCTGGGACCGGCCACGAAGCAATAGTCGCTGATGATCGGCTGGAAGCCGACAATCAGGTCAGTCGTCCGGACGGGCCATCCGTCGGTTGTGCGGCACTTGCCCAACCCCGATGTGGGTGAAGGAAACACGTATTGCGCGGGCGCACCAATAACCTGACGTGGCACCCACCAGGCGTGATTGATGACGCAGAAATTACCCGCACCGTAAACCAGCATGAGCGCGGTGTTCAAATCGTCCGTGGTAACAATGTAGCGCCCCACACTATTGAACAACATGTTGTTGAGCGCATCGAATTCATCAGGCCGGGTCGGACAAAACCACATCGGCACAGTCAGGCCCAGCAAGGCCATTTGTGGTTCCATATTCGTACCCACATCCCATGCATTATGGCCGGAATTGCCAACGGGAAAGGAAGGCAGACGGTTCTGCGCGTCTTCGTTGGCGTAGACACTGGCTACGGTGCCCCACTGCCGGTAGTTCGACGTGCAATTGACGACCTTGGCGCGGAACTTGGCCGACGAAAGCGCCGGCAGAAGCAAGGCGGCCAAAATGGCAATGATGGCAATCACCACCAGCAGCTCAATCAACGTGAAAGCCGGGAATGCTCGCAACGGGTCGTCAAGATACGTCGGACGGCGTTTTGAAATCATATAGTGTATGTCGGCAATATACTCCCCCAACTTTCCGCCTTTGCCTAGCCTGACAAATGTCAGGTTTGAAGCACAAGCCCTTTACCCAAAAACCCTGTAAATAAGCATAATCACGGCCTTCAAGATGAAATATATGACTTACGGGCAGGAAATTACTTATGCAGTTTTTGTTGAACGGAACTTCAGCACCGCTTCCGTGCGCGAATGAACATGTAGTTTGTTGTAGATGTTTTCCAGGTGCCAGCGCACCGTACCGGTGCTCAAACCCAATCGGTCGGCAATCTCCTTGTTGGCGAGTCCCATGGCCAGCAACTCAAGGATTTTCCGTTCGCTGGGCCTGAGTTCGTCCACCCCCGCCGCGACCGCGAGCGGTTGTTGGAAAGAAGCGATGACCTTGCGCGCAATTTCACGGGGCATCGGTACGCCGCCCATCCGGGCCTCGCGGACGGCGGAAACAAGTTCCGCCGGGGTGCAGCGTTTCAGCAGGTAACCACAGGCGCCCGCGCGCAGTGCCGCGGAAATCCGGTCGGTGTCCTCATACACCGTCACCATGATGATCTGGATCGCCGGCAGCATTTTTTTAATCTGGGCGGTGCACTCGATGCCGGACAGCTTGGGCAACTGGATGTCCATCAGCACGACCTCCGGCTGGTGCTTGGGAATCCCCACCAGCGCCTCCTCGGCCGTCGCGCAGGCGAACACGCAACGGCACTCCGGGTCGGTCTGCACAAAATGCGTCAGGCTTTCCCGGATGGTCTTGCTGTCTTCGACGATGGCGACCCGGATCATAAATTCTCAATTCAAGGGCATGTAAAAGCGCACCGTGGTGCCGCGTCCGGGCTGGCTGGCGATGGCAAACCGCCCGCCCATCTTCTCGAGCCGCGCCCGCATGTTGACCAGTCCGTCACCGCCCCGCCCGGCGGCGCCGGTCGCCAGGCCGTGTCCGTTGTCGGCAATGGACAACCGCAACCGGTTGCCAATCAGCCGCACCCCCAAGCGGACTTCGGTGGCGCCGGAGTGGTGGATCACGTTGGTCAGCGCCTCCTTGAACGCCAGGAAGAATTCGTGCCGGTGAACCGAGGACACCGCCCGGTCCGGCAAGTCGACCGCCCCTTTCAACTGGCAGGCAATGTTCGCCAGTTTCAAAAGCCGGTCCGCATAGAGGCAGGAATAGCTTACCAGCGACATCAGGGAATCGTGTTTGGGGTTCATGGCCCAGACAATCTCGTCCAGCGCCGTAACCATCCGCCGTGCCCGGTCGCCGATCTCCTGCAGATGTCCGCCCGGGCCATTGCCCACGACGGACGCCGATCCGGCCACCGTGACCAACATGCTGATTTCCGTGATGTCCGACCCGAGTTCATCGTGCAGGTCCTGGGCAATGCGCGCCCGTTCCTGTTCCATCGCCCGCTGGTGCTCCACTCGCTGACGTTCCTGGATCTGGACTTCGAGTTCGGCCGTGCGGGCCTCGACCTTGCGATGGAGCTGGGTGATCCAGAGCACTGTAATGGCCAGCACACAGGCCAGTGCACCAACGATGATTAACAGCCGTTCCAACGTCCACCACGGCGGCCGGGCCAGCACCGTGATGTCGTCCGGCGAATTGAGCAGCAGTTCAAACGATGATATGTCCTGGCCCACCGCCCGGTTCCCACCCTGGCCCGAATACACTCCCATCAATTCCAACTGGCTGCCCACCGGCAACGATTCAACCGGCCCGTTCGTGGCATCCAGCCGCGCCACAAAGGTCCGTACCCCGTTCTGGATTTCCAGTGCCTGTTCGGTCTGCGTCCCCCGCACGCTCA
>Ga0181536_10005592_pt1 | contig 12854 bp, 12 predicted proteins | sample PEATcosm2014_Bin_41_FD_121105 | JGI IMG/M metagenome (GOLD analysis project Ga0181536, IMG submission 121105) | Peatland microbial communities from MTU Mesocosm Facility, Houghton, MI, USA - PEATcosm2014_Bin17_60_metaG | ecosystem: Environmental > Terrestrial > Soil > Wetlands > Peat | place...
GACAGCCCGGCCTTCAAGGTGGCCGAGACGCTGCGCTCGGAATGGGTGGTACGCGTCGACGGCAAGGTGCGCCGGCGGCCGGGCGGCACCGAGAACCCCGATCTGCCGACCGGCGCGGTCGAGGTTTACATCCGCGAGATCGAGGTATTGGGGCCCGCCGGCGAGCTGCCCATGCCGGTGTTCGGCGAGCAGGAATACCCTGAGGAAATCCGCCTCAAATACCGCTTCCTCGATCTGCGCCGCGAGCACCTGCATCACAACATCATGAAGCGCGGCGCCATCATCGATTCGCTCAGACGGCGGATGAAACAGCAGGGCTTCTTCGAGTTCCAGACGCCGATTCTGACCGCTTCTTCGCCCGAAGGCGCGCGCGATTACCTGGTGCCGTCGCGCATTCATCCGGGAAAGTTCTATGCCCTGCCGCAGGCGCCGCAGCAGTTCAAGCAGCTGATCATGGTGTCCGGCTTCGACCGCTATTTCCAGATCGCGCCGTGTTTTCGCGACGAGGACGCCCGCGCCGACCGTTCGCCCGGCGAGTTCTATCAGCTCGATATCGAGATGAGCTTTGTGACGCAGGAAGACGTGTTCGCCGCGGTCGAGCCGGTGCTGCGCGGCGTGTTTGAAGAATTTTCCGGCGGCAAGCCGGTGACGCCGAGATTTTCGCGCATCCCCTACGGCGAGGCGCTCGCCAAATACGGCACCGACAAGCCGGATTTGCGCAACCCGATCGTCATGCAGGATGTCTCGGAGATTTTCCGCGGCTCGGGCTTTAAGATTTTCGCTCGCATTCTGGAGGGAAGTGCCAAGGCAGCGGTCTGGGCCATTCCGGCGCCGGGCGGCAGCTCGCGCGCGTTCTGCGACCGTATGAATTCCTGGGCGCAGGGCGAAGGACAGCCTGGGCTCGGTTATATTATTTGGCGAAAGCGTCCAGCAAATGCAGATGTTGATGACCAGGCGGTGAGGCTGGAGATCAAGAGGGCTCTCGACGCGGGTCGCGGCAAAGAAGCTGATGAAATCCGAAGAAGGTGGCTTGAAAGACCTGAAGGCGTAGGTCCGATTGCGAACAACTTGGGCCCGGAAAGAACCGAAGCCCTCCGCGCACAGCTCGATCCAAAGGACGGCGATGCCGTGTTCTTTGTCGCCGGCGAGCCGGCGAGCTTCATCAAGTTCGCCGGTCCAGCGCGCACCAAGATCGGCGAAGAACTTGGGCTGATCCAGAAGGATCGCTTCGAACTGTGCTGGATCGTCGATTTCCCGATGTACGAGTGGAGCGAGGAGGAGAAGAAGATCGATTTCTCCCATAACCCGTTCTCGATGCCGAATGCGCCGGTCGACGAGTTTCTTGCGCTCGATCCCGCGGACAACGAAAAAATTCTGGCGCTCAAGGCGATCCAATACGACATCGTTTGCAACGGCGTGGAATTGTCCTCCGGCGCGATCCGCAATCATCGCCCGGACGTGATGAAAAAAGCTTTTGCCATCGCCGGTTATGACGAGAGCGTGTTGGAACAGAAATTCGGCGGCATGTTGCGTGCGCTGTCGCTCGGCGCTCCGCCGCATGGTGGCATCGCCCCCGGGATCGACCGCATTGTGATGCTGTTGTGCGGCGAGGAGAATTTGCGCGAGGTCGTGCTGTTCCCGATGAACCAGCGCGCGGAGGATTTGCTGATGGGGGCGCCGTCGGAAGTTACCGCGAAGCAACTGCGTGAGTTGTACATCCGCATCGTCACTCCCGGCTGACCGTAGGCTGCGCACGGGTTCACTCAGCCGCGATCGCGAATCGTTGTTCGCACAGCGCCGCGACAATCACGTAAAACTCAGCCTCCATGTGTTTGAAACGCATCAGGCGAAGAATGAGACGCAGTTCGCTTAAGACTTCAAGCGAGAGCCGGGTGCCGCAGCCAAGGGCGCTGGCGATCTGAAAAGCTTTGCGTTCGTCGCGCCACCAGCGCTCGACAATGGCGATCGCCGCGTGGAGGCTGCGGCCGAACAGCAACGCGGCGCGCCCGCCGAAGCGCGCCCGCAGGACGGGGTGGTGAGGCCCGAGCTTGAGCAGTCGCTCCACCCGGATTTTGAATTCGTTGATGACAGCGGCTTCGTCAAACGCCGTGCCGATTTGCGCGAGTGCAACCGCCAGCGCTGAGTCTTGCTCAGCCCGCGCCGCCGCAGCGGCGCGGCGAACGCGCTCACGATCACGCTCCTGGCGCAGGATCTGCGGCATGAAGCCGTGTAACCGAAAAAGAGACCAGAGTCAAGAGGCGTAGCAATTCCCGTGACGAACACCGGCGCTCGGCCTGACCCGCAGATGTTGCGGGCGACTCACTTGAGCCTGGCTGATTCGCCGTTGCCGGGAGATGCTCGCGCTCAGAACAGCTTGAGGCAGGACAGCACTTTGCCAACGATTTCGAGGTCGCCGAGCGGGGCCTCTTCGTTGGCATGATTCGGGTTATCGGAAATGATTTTCACCCGGGTGGGCTTCGCCGTACGCATCACTTGCAGGCGTTTGACCACGATGCAGCCGAAAGTATCGCGAATTGCATAGAGTCCGTCGGGCGTTGGGGTCTTGTGGCCGGTATCCACGATCACGCGTTCCCCCGACAAAATGGTCGGGGCCATGCTGTCGCCGTTGGTGTCGAGCACCAGAAGCCGCGTCGAAGAGCTGTGCAATTGCTCGCGCACGTAGCTCGCCGGAAACAGCCAACCCTCTGATTTTATTGGGTCCGTATGGCGTCCCTCCTTGCGCACTTCGCGCGCGGGCACGCCGCCGCCGCCGAGTCCGGCGCGGGTGTCGAGCTCTGGCACTTGTCCGGGGGCCGGACCCAGCGGCTCCTCTTGGGCCGCCTCCTCGCGCAACACGTCGCTTGATTCGATGTGGCTTTCGTCGGTGCCGGGGAAGCGGCCCCATAGCAGCATCTGTTCCGGCGAATAGCCGAGATGCTTGGCGAACGGCTTCAAGTGATCGAGCCGCAGCCTGATCTGGCCGTTCTCCAGGCGCGACAATTGCTGCTTTGAAACTCCCGACAGCCTGACGAGCTCGGAGCGGCTCATGCCGCGAGCCTCACGGGCATAGTACAGCCCGGTAAACTGCCGTCCTCCGCGAATCCGTCGCGCCATGGCCCATTGTCACGAATCCAGTGCGCAACGGCTAGCGTCCAAAGCAGTGACTTGATAGTCACTGGTCACGCGACTATGTGACGACAAAGTCGAGCGGATTGTTCGGAGGGGCACATGCGAAGCGAGTGGTCGAATGAGCGCATCGAGCAACTCAAAGCACTGTGGGCCGAAGGCGAGACGGCGGCAGCCATTGCCACCCATCTGGGCGGCATTTCGCGATCCGCGGTGCTCGGCAAGGTCTTTCGCCTGCGACTTTGCCCTGTCGAGAAAGTGCAGCCACGGCCGACGCAGCACGATTTCTCGCCGACACGGCGCCGGAGCAGTCCCCGGCGAGAACATCCGCGTGAACATTCAGCCACGCCCGCAAAGCCGCGAGGCAAATCGGTGCTGGAATTGACCAACAATACCTGCCGTTGGCCGCACGGCCGTCCCGGAACGAAAAATTTCCATTTTTGCGGAGCGCTGGGCGCAGACTTGGAGCGTGGCATGCCGTATTGCGCCCATCATGCGCAGCGGGCGTATCTCAAGAACGAGGAAAAAACTGAAAAACCCGATGGCGCCTTCGCTTCGAATAAAACCGCGCGGTGGACGCCGAGACCGATTCCTCAGACGGCGGTGAAGCGGCGGTTCTTCGTTAAAGTGCGAGGGGCAAGAGCTTGACTGCCGAACAATTACGCAATGAGCGAATTCATCGCGCCATTGATCGTCCAGAGGTGGAACCGCCGCTGACCGAGCGGGCGGCAATCGCGGCTCGCGCCGAGTTGCGCGGCGATCGCACCGGAATACTTGGCGCGATTGGGCATGCCCGGCTGCCGTCGCTCATGCGGGCGCGGCGCGTGCCTGAAAGCTGGTCGCTGGTCCACGTCATGGAGCGCATGGAGGAGGCGTTTCGCACCCTGGCCCGGCTCCCGATGGCGACCCGCCCGCGCGGTTATATGAATTCCATGCCGACTTATCTTTACGACCGCGGCGATCTCAATTCGCAGCTTGAGACCCAGGAACTCGAGCGCATGGCACACCTGCGCAATCGCGTGCGGTTCCCGCCGTCGCCCGCGGAAATCGCCCGCATGGAGGAAGCCTTGCACTGGCCCGCCGCCCATCTCTCGGGCGAGGAATTTCACCACGTCGCGCGCGCGGTCAATCTCGGTTCACTGTGGGCGGCGTTCGACGCCAATGTCGATAAGGGCTTGAAGCGAATCAAGATTACCAGGCGTGCGTTCAACGCGCGCAAGCTGCAAGGGCTGCGCATCATCACGTGGGAACTCATCCGCTGTCGGGTGCCCATCAGGTGAACAAACAGGACCGGAGCGCGCGCTCGGGCTCCGTCGCCGCTTATCGGCAAGGCTTGGGACTTGTCGCCGTCGCGGTCATTTGCAGTCCGGCCGGGATTCGCATCGCTGCAATCGACTGCGGCGAAGATAGCGCGCTCGCCGCCGCGGAGACCACGCAGACACGCTGGTGGTGCCGACGTGCGACCGACGCCGAACGCGTCGTCGCGGCGGCGACGGCACGCCTGCGCCGTCTCGATCCGCGGGTCGGCGGCATGAACGCCGCCGCAGCCACGCTCCAGCGCGCGCAGGACAAGGCCTCCGACGCAGTCTTGCTCGCATGCGAATCAATTGCGAGCGCCGCAAAGCAGCTCCATGTCGTTCTGCATACGGAGGACGAGATATTCGATGAGGCCATGGACGTGATTGCAAGAATCAACGGGGAGATCGAACGCATGCAACGATCCGGCCAACTCAAGTCAGTCAACAAATCATACCAAGCCTATCGAATCGAGGCTTCGGCGCGTGGCGAAAAAATTCTGCGTTATCGGGAGTGGATGCGCAATTACCGGGAAAATCTCGTCCGCAAGCTTGCCGCCACTCTCCGATATTTTTGAGAATCATTCGTGAGAATCATCGGCGCGTGCGCGGCTTAGCTGCGTTCCAACAAGATTTTCGTCCGCTCCAACATAAAAAATTTTTTCGTTGCACCATCAACACGATATGGCGAATTTTCAGAAAAGGCCGCGATGCATGCGCTTGACAGCGGGTCTGATTTGGCGCATTTCCTCGCGCGCAGGCGGGCCTTGCAAAACTGCGTCCACGGCGCTCCAGGCTCCCTGCTGCTCCCAACAATTCGCAAAAGTCAGCTCGCGATCAGCAGACGCGGTCAACAAATCCGCGTCGTCGTTGATGTGACGCGCATGCGCGTCGCGGGGCGGCGGCCATTGGCGGCGCCTGCGGTCCGGCTTCGACCGAATAACTCGAACTCCGTCATGACAGCAGAGGATGAACACGTGAGCGTCAACGGCAAGGTCAAATTCTTTAACGAAACCAAGGGCTACGGGTTTTTCACGCGCGACGACGGTTCTGGCGACGTCTTCGTCCATCGCACCGACCTGCCGGCAAACATCGGCTTGCTCTACGAAGGCCAGGCCGTGAGCTTCGACATCGAGAGGACCCAGCGCGGCTTGCGCGCCGTCAACATCGCGCTCGCGTAAGCGGCCGCGCCGTTCAGTCAGTTTGTTCTTAACCGTGCTCGCCCGGATCAAACCAGTGTTTGGGGCGATATCAGTCATAGGAAAAATCATTACTGGAAATATCGGGCGCGAATGGCAAGCGGGAACGAACCGTCACAACCGTCCGTAACCACCTTTGAGCTGACAGCGAAGCAAGAGGAAGCGCAAAAGCTCCTCGTGTCGCAGCAGCGGCACACGCTGCTGGTTAGCGGTTCGCGATCCGGAAAAACCACGTTGCTGGTCCGCGAAATCGCGGGTCGTGCAGTAAAATCGGATAATTCGCGTCACGCCATTTTGCGTCTGCGCGCGAATGCCGCGTGGGCCTCGATTGCGCTCGACACCTTGCCAAAAGTCTTTCGCCTCTGCTTTCCGGAGCGGTCGATCAAGCACCATCGCACCGAGGGCTATTTCTCGCTGCCGAACGGCTCGGAAATCTGGATCGGCGGGCTCGATGATCAGGATCGGGTCGATAAAATCCTGGGCAAGGAATACGCCACGATCTTTCTCAACGAGTGGGCGGGCGCCGCACATGAGACGATGTTGCTCGCGAAGGAAGCCGGCAACACGGTCGCCTTCACCGATGCCGACGTGCTCTCCGATTACGCCGCGGTGACGGGCTTCAACCGCAGCGACCCGAGCACGGATCAAGGGACCGACGTACAGCAAGCCGCAGATTACCGCCGCAAGACCGGCATCATCGATGCGAGCGGCAACCGCAACGTGATAGCGGCTTACGTCGCGCTCGAGCCCGGCGATATCTCGAACATCGTGCTCGCTGCCTATATGTTTGTCTGCGGCGTCGGGCTGCAGCTTCCCAGCTCCGCGCTCGATCAGACCAATGCCGGCCAGCCCTGGGATGTCGTCTCCGGATCGCAGAACGAGGGCGGTCACTATGTCCCGTTGTTCGGCCGCCGTGCTGATGGACTCTTTGTCTTCGTCTCCTGGGGTGCAGTTCAGCTCGCGACATCGCGCTTTGTGCAGACCTATTGCGATGAGGCCGTGGCCTATCTGTCGCAACAGGATCTGGTCAATCAAAAATCGCCAGACGGGTTCGATTACGCCACGCTGACGGCCGATCTTGCGAGGCTTTCCACATAAAAACGATCATAGCGTTTGTGGCGGGGATGGGATTTGTAGTTGCCCCAAGCATGATGATGAGCGTGCTCGGGGCATCGTCGGAATTTCCATCAGTCAAGCAACTCGAAAGCGCCCTCGATCTTTATCCCAGCGCGCGTATCCCGAAGGACTTGTTGATCGCCGGCGAGCGTTATCATGCCGAGTACGTCGGCGCGGAAGCCAGGCGCGGCGGCCAATATGCCATCGTGGTGAAGCTGGAGAAATGATCGTGATAATAGGCGACGTCACTGCCATCGGTGGTTCGGTCGATACTCTTCGACTGGCAATGGACGCGATATTTTCCATCGGAATCGTCATCGTTTCTTATATTAGCTTCTCCATCAAATCATCGGTCACCGAGATTAAGCTTGAGCAGGCGCGGGTGAAAGCGGCGTTGATTGAACAGCAGTCGGCGACGAAAGAGCAATTGCTGGCCGAGCAGTCTCGTATCAAGGAGGAGTTAAATCAAAAACTAGCGACTATAGACCAGGCTCGTGCGGTTCACGTAGCGGAAGATGAACTGAACTTCCGATCCATTCGCGAAGCACTGAGTTCTCTTCCGGACCTCGTCAAATCTCAGATCGCTCAGGAAACACAATTCGAGGTGCATTTGAAGTCGACCAACGCTGTGCTCGCCGGACTTGCCGATACGTATCAAAAACACATAGCGGACGACAAGGCCAACTTTCGTGTGATCAATGACGGCCTCGCAAGGGTTGAGGCTGCGATCAGGATCGACCGCCAGTCCGGCAAACCGCGAAGATGAATTCGGCGGCGACAGCCGCCGTACGAGGTCGCGGCGCGAGCCGTGACAGACGGGCATCCAATCCGGAGGTCCGTTGCCCTCCTTGGGCGGTTCCCCTAGACTTGCCGCCGCCGTCCCGGTTCGCCGGGGCGCGCGGCGGCTTTTTCCATTTTCGGGGTTGGGCTCTTGTGGGTCGGAGATGTCTGCGCCACTACCGGCTGTGCCGGCTTCTGTGCCTCCGATGTGCGCGGTCTGTCCAGAATGTCCTAAATGTCCGCGGTGTATAAGGTGTGCAAAATCAAACTTTTCGCTGGCTGGGGAACTAGGATTCGAACCTAGATTGACGGAGTCAGAGTCCGCAGTTCTACCGTTGAACTATTCCCCAATTTCTTCACGCAATCCGCAATTTAGCCGACGTCCCCGGTCGTCTCACAGCGGCGGATTTGTTACGGCGGATTGATGGACCGCTAAGCGCCGCTACAGGATGGCATCATCTAGGCCATCTCGGCCGGCTTTCCAAGTGCAGGCCAGCGCCGGCCTGGAAGCGTTTCGGGGGTGGCCCTGGCTCGCAGCAAGCGTTCCTTATCTCCCTGTAAGTAATACCACCTATACATGAACAATACTTTATATAATAGGTAACAATCCATACGTAAAAGTACATGCTAAGTACAGATTCACCATTATGAAGACAAATGGTTCACTCGCGACTGTATTTCATGTAAGCCTGCTGTCTCGGGGACCACTCGATGACTTTAGATCCGTTCACGGACCGCCTCGCTCGCGTGCGACAACGCTTCGTGTCGACGCTGGAAGGCAAGATCGAAGACGCCTATGCGGTGATTCCGACGCTATCGAGCGTCGCGCCGGCAGCCGCGCCGGCCGTGGCCGAGGCCTACCGCTGCATGCACGGCATTGTCGGCATCGGTCCGACGGTCGGTTTTCCCGCTACCGGTCGCGCGGCCCGTGACGTCGAAGACGTCTTGCGGGTGGCGCAACACGAAAAGCGTGGGCTTACAGCCGATGAAATCTTGGCGTTCAAGAAGCGTCTCGATGCACTGCGTGAAACCGCGACGCGCGAACTGCAATTCTTCCATTCGGCGTGACGATGACTCGATGACAAGGGTATTGAGTATGCGTGCGCTATACATATTTGGCTGCGCCCTTGTGCTGCTTGCTGCGTTGCGTCCCTTGGCGGCGCACGCCAAGGTGCCACTCCCGCCACAGCCGCCGGCTTCGCATCGCGTGCCGGCGCCGCAAACCGCCGCGGTCGAGCAGGCGTCGGTGGCGGCGACACCGACACCGGCCCAACAAGGTCTCGTCGCCGCCGTCACGCTTGCCGATATCGGCTTCGTCAACGGTTTGCGCTTCGCCAATCTCGGCGGGCACCACGAGCTCTTCGTACCGCTGCCCCAGGACGGCGAGGTGGCAGCGAGCGAGCTCGTGCTGGACCTTGACGACGTCAGCGCCCACGATGCACGGCGCAATCTCGAAGTCCAGGTCAACAACCGCACCGTGACCGCGATTGTGCTCGACGGCAAAAGCCGCGGCCGCATCGTCCGGGTCCCGTTGGGCAAGACGAAACCCAAGGACGGCTATCTCAAGCTCACGTTTATTTACTCCGGAGCTGCGACTCTCGATCGTTGCATCGACGTGCGCTACGTCGGTGACAGCCTGACGATCAGGCCCGAGACGGCCGTCGAGGTCGATCTCGGTCCCGCCGCCCAACTCGACGTCGCCACCACCGCTGCGCTGATGCCGCGCGATGTCGCGATCGTGCTTCCTGGCCGCCGCATCGCAGCGTCCGAGCTGGCGACCGCCGTGACGGTTGCCCGTTCGCTCATTTCCAGCGGCCGGCATGTATCATTCTATCACGGTTACAACGGGCTGCCTGAGCTTGCCAAGTCTGACGAGGCCGGCCGGTGGACACGCGGCATCGTTCTGGTCGGCCCGTTTGCCGACGCGGTCGGCGTCATCGACGCGCCGATCGCCAAGGTGGCCGGTGCTGTTCAACCGTTCGGCATGCTTGCCGCCGTTCGAATTGCGGGCCAGCCGGCTTTGCTCGTCTCCGATGGCGACGCCGTGCGCGCGGGCCGCTTGTTCGCAAGTCCCTTGTTGGCCGCCACCCGCGGTATTGCATCGGCAACCGTCGGCGAAGCCTCGCCGCTCGAATCGGCAACCGATCATGTAACCTTCGACCAACTCGCAGTGGCGCCGGTCCAGGCTGAAGTGTTCGGGCGGGCCGATCTTGCCGCCGTCATCGACACGCGCCGGCTCCCCGGCGGCACGCGGCCGAAGCGGCTCTTGCTCGATGTCATGGTGGCGCCGGACGGTGCCGGTGAGAAGGCGGTCGTCAGCGTCTTCGTCAACGAGCGCCTGCTCGGCAGTACGGTCGCGGCGAGCGGCGAACCCACCCACCTCGATCTGCTGTTGCCGGATGGACTGGTCGGCATCATCGCCAATGTCCGAGCTTTGGTCCAACGCGACAGCGCGCAGGGCGATTGCCGATTCGAGCCACAGGGCTATCCGGCGCAAATCCTCGGATCGTCATCGCTCGTGCTTGAGAGCGCGGATGGCGCGCCGCACGATTTCTCTGATCTCACATCGCACTTTTCCCGCGGACTTGAGCTTCGGCTGCCGCCGGCTGCCGCCGATCAACCTGGTCTCGTGCTTGGCCTCGTCTCGGAGGTCGTGAACCAACTCTCGGCCGACCTCGCGCCGATCAGCGTCAATTTCGTCGCCGCCGGCAGTGCGGCCGGACCGAACGCGCCTTTCATTGCCGTGAGCGACGTGCCGCCCGCAGGTACCACGCCACGCGTGCGCTTCGATCGCGGCCGCGTGGCCGTGACCGACCGCTCTGGACGCACGCTGCTCGATCTCGGCGGATTCGTCGGCGGCGCAGTCGCGCAGATTGTAACGGCGGGCGACAATCCCGGCCTTTGGATCAAGCCGTTGTCGGCGGACGGTTCGGTGCCGGCGCCGTCAGACCTGCATCTCGACCACGGTGACGTCGCCTTCGTCGATGCCAACGGCGTTGCGCTGGCAATGTCGACCGAGCGCGATACCGTCGTCAGGATCTCCTATCCGGACCGCGTGTCGTGGCTGACCGTCGCGGAACGCTTCCATTCCTGGATCATCGTCGGCCTCTGGCTGTTTGCGACGGCGGCTCTGCTGTTGACGCTGCAGCGCATGTTCCGCCGGCGGCCCGCCAATACGCCCGACTAGACCATGCCGCTGTCGCCGTCCGATCGCACGCTCGGCAATCTTTTGGTCGGCCAGCGCGTTATCACGCTGCCGCAGCTCGACGAGGCGGTCGATCTCGCGGAGAGGTGGAACGTGCGGCTCGGCGATGCGCTATTGTCGCGCAACTGGATTGATCCGCGGCGCTATTACGAGACCTACGCGCAGCACTTCGACCTGCCGTTCGTGGACCTGATCCACGAGCCACCGGATCGCGCGCTGCTACGCGCCGCGGAGATCGATATTTATGCGAACCGCCTGATCATGCCGTGGCGGCGCAGCGACGGCCGTTTGTTCATCGCCACCGCCGAGCCCGGACCCGAAACGGTCCTGTTCGCGCGCGGCCGCTGGGGCACCGACATCGAGTTCGTCGTCGTCCCGAAATTCGACATCGTCTTCACGGTCCAGACCGCATTCGCCGCCGCGCTGTCGCGCCGCGCGGTTTTCGATCTGGCCGAGCTCGATCCGCAATTGTCCGCCCGCACGGTCTTCACCACACCGCAGATGATCGTGGCCTATGCGCTTCTCAGCGCGGTCCTGGCCGGTTTGGCATTTGCTCCGATTGACACGCTCATTTTTATCAACATCGCGATCAGTATTTTTTATCTCGGCAATTTCGTCTTCAAGGGAATCCTCGTGTCCGTCGGCGGCGGCCGCTCCGCCGATATCGACGAGACCATCGCGGTCGAGGCGCGCGCGCTGCGCACCGAAGATCTTCCAGTCTTCACCGTGCTGGTGCCGATGTTCCGCGAGACGGCGATGCTGCCGCAGCTCGCGCAATCATTGCGCAACCTCGACTATCCGCTCGGCAAGCTCGACATCAAGATCGTGCTGGAGGCGGGCGATCTCGAGACGATCGAGGCCGCACGCATGCTCGGTCTCGAAGGCGTGTTTGAAATCATCATCGTGCCCCGCTCCGAGCCGCAGACCAAGCCGAAGGCTTGCAACTTCGCGCTGCGGTTTGCTCGCGGAGAATATCTGGTCATCTACGATGCCGAGGATCGGCCCGAGCCCGACCAGCTCCGCAAGGTGGTGGCGACCTTCCGCCGTTCGCCGCCGAATACCGCCTGCCTGCAATGTCGCCTCAATTACTACAACGCGAGCGAGAACTGGCTTACGCGCATGTTCACGCTCGATTACGCGCTGTGGTTCGATCAAGTGCTGCCCGGCCTCGAGCGGCTCGGCATGCCGATCCCGCTCGGCGGCACATCAAATCATTTTCGCATCGACGTTTTGCGCGAGCTGCACGCTTGGGATCCTTTTAACGTCACCGAGGACGCCGATCTCGGCATCCGCATCGGGCAAAAGGGATATCGCGTCGGCGTAGTCGATTCGACCACGTATGAGGAGGCGAGCTGCCGCACCGGTCAATGGCTCGGCCAACGCTCGCGCTGGATCAAGGGCTACATGCAGACCCTTCTGGTCCATACGCGCCGACCGCTACACCTTATGCGCAGCGCCGGCCCGCTCGGCTTTCTCGGCTTCGTATTTTTCGTCGGTGGGACGGTGCTGGCCGGCTTGCTCAATCCAGTCTTTTGGTTGTTCTATGCGATCTGGCTTGCCGCATCAGCCGCGACTGTCGATGTGATCTTCCCGCAATCCTTGCTGCTCCTTTGCCTATTCAATCTGCTTGCCGGCAATGGCGCATTTACCTACCTGATCATGTTGGCGCCGATCCGACGGGGCTGGCTCGAACTCATTCCTTTCAGCTTCACGCTATTCGCTTACTGGGTGCTGATCTCGCTTGCTGCCTATAAGGCGCTCTGGCAGCTCCTGCGCCATCCATTTTTCTGGGAAAAGACCCAGCACGGGGTATCGCGACACGCTGTGGCGCAAACCTCCGAGGCGGGAGGCGTGCCATGAAGGGTACGCTCGCAGCTGCGCCGGTTGCCGCACTCGTGTTCGTAGTGATCCTCGCGCTTGCGGCGATCGCGGTGCGCAGCGGACTCATCGGCGACGACGCGTTGCGGCTGTGGGCGGGCGCCAGCACGGCAGCCGACGGCCAAGTGCCGATCGGACGAATCGTGGCGGCCTATCCGACGTTGCCGTTCCTGGCCAGCACGCTGGTCGCATGGCTCACGCCCGCCGGTACGCCGTCGCCCGCACTGGTGGCGGCCGGCTTGCTCGCGCTCATCA
>Ga0181536_10005593_pt1 | contig 12853 bp, 12 predicted proteins | sample PEATcosm2014_Bin_41_FD_121105 | JGI IMG/M metagenome (GOLD analysis project Ga0181536, IMG submission 121105) | Peatland microbial communities from MTU Mesocosm Facility, Houghton, MI, USA - PEATcosm2014_Bin17_60_metaG | ecosystem: Environmental > Terrestrial > Soil > Wetlands > Peat | place...
AGTGGTCGAATTTTTCGCCGCGCTCGGCCGCCCAGCGCAACAGCTTGATGGTGCCGTTGACCGCAACGCTCTCCTCATCGCCGGTGATGAGCAGCGAGATCGAGCCTTTTTTTCCTTTTTTTCCTTTTTTTGGCTTGCCGCCGTTTGCGTCGAGATGATCGAGCGCCGCCGCGACGAAGCAGGCGATGCCGCCCTTCATGTCGACCGCGCCGCGCCCGTAAAGCATGTCGCCCGCGACTTCGCCGGCAAAGGGCGGATGACGCCACGCCGCCTCAGCGCCTGCCGGTACGACGTCGGTATGCCCGGCGAACACCAGATTGGGTTGTTCGGTGCCGATGCGCGCAAAAAGGTTCTCGATCGGCGCGGTGCCGGGTTCGGCAAAAGTCATGCGATGGACGGTGAATCCCGCCTTCGCCAGCAGGCCCTGCAAATAGGCCAGCGCGCCACCCTCCTCCGGCGTGACCGACCGGCAGCGGACGAGATCGCGGGCGATGGCGACGGGATCGGCGGTCACGTCAACTCCGCGGCGGCAGTGCTTGCGGTCCGAGCGGGTCGGGCCCGTACTGGTTCGGACCCGGCGTGCCCTTGCGGAAACCAAGCTCGACCAGCAAGGCAAGGCCCAAGACCGTGAACGGCAGCGCGATGGACAGCGACAGCATGCTGGGCTCGTCGTCCGTGCCCGACCATCCGAGCACCGTGAGCAGGTCAAGCAATGCACCGGCCGTAAAGAAAACGATCAGCAGCCACAGCGGCATGTTGCGGTCGTGGCCGCGCTTCACGGCGACGGCGAATTCCGGGTAAGTGAACGCCAGATCGACGATGGCGCTGAGCCGATCGCCCTCGATCTGCTGGGCGATGAGGTGGCCGAAAATCTCGGCGATCGTGACCGCGGCTATGGCGATCCAGAACGTCTTGCGGCTGATGCGGCCGTCGAAACTGTTGAAGAGATAAGCCCAATCCATCGGCAAGTCTTGGTTCAAATACTTGGCGGATTCAATCCCGGAGCAGTTCGTTGATGCTGGTCTTGGCGCGGGTTTTCTCGTCGACGCGCTTGACGATGACCGCGCAATAAAGATTAGGGCTCAAGCCCGCTCCCTTCCCTCCCCCGCCAGCGGGGGAGGGTAGGGAGGGGGTGTTCGGCTTGCCCGCCATGGTGCCCGGCACGACCACCGCATAGGCCGGCACCTCGCCCTGGACCGTCGCGCCAGTCTCGCGGTCGACGATCTTGGTCGAGGCGCCGATGAAGACGCCCATGGACAGCACGGCGCCTTCGCGCACGATGACGCCCTCGGCGACTTCAGACCGCGCGCCGATGAAGCAGTTGTCCTCGATGATCACCGGACCGGCTTGCAGCGGCTCCAGCACGCCGCCGATGCCGACGCCGCCGGAAATATGGCAGTGCTTGCCGATCTGCGCGCAGGACCCGACCGTGGACCAGGTGTCGATCATGGTGCCCTGACCGACATAGGCGCCGAGATTGACGAACGAGGGCATCAGCACCACGCCGGGCGCGATATAGGCGGAGCGGCGCACCACGCAGCCCGGCACCGCGCGAAAGCCGGCGGCGCGGAAATTCTTGTCGTCCCAACGGTCGAACTTCGACGGCACCTTGTCCCACCACACCGCGTGGCCGGGCCCGCCGGGGATTTCGGTCATATCGTTGAGGCGAAACGACAGCAGCACGGCCTTCTTGAGCCATTGATTGACGTGCCAGGAGCCGTCGGCCGTCTTTTCCGCCACGCGTGCCGCGCCACAGTCGAGCAGGTCGAGCGCATGCTCGACCGCCTCGCGAACATCGCCCGTTGTCGCCGGGCCGATCTCGTCGCGCCGCTCGAAGGCCGCGTCGATGGTTTTGGCTAAATCCTTGGCCAAATCCTTGGCCAAATCCTTGGCTATGTCGGCTGATGGCATGGAATATTCCTGCTGCGCGGTTTGTCGGGGCAGCCACCTGCGATGTCAAGCGCGCCCGATCCCGCTCATTCCTGCGACAGCGGGAATCCAGCGGACTTGCGCCAGTGTTGCGGCAAGTACTGGTTCCCGGCTTGCACGGGGACGAGCGGATTAGGTTTTAATCGCACTGCGTTCGTCCGCGACACTGTGTAGGAATCCGGCCAGATCGTCCGTCACATGATCGACATGGGGCGCGTCGCGGCCGGCGAGTTCCCACTCCTCGCGCAGCACCACGCGGGCGCCCGTTGGCACCACCAGCACCGTGGTCATGCCGAGCGCATGCGGCACTTCGAGGTTGCGGGCGAGATCCTCAAAAATCGCGGCCTTGCTCGGATCGACGTTATGGCGAGTGAGGAAGCGTTCGTAGACTAAAGGCCGGGGTTTTGGCTCGAGCGCGGCCGCTATGATGTCGAACACGTCGTCGAAGTGATGGCCGATTTCGAGCCGGCGCATCACCGCGTCGGCGTGCTGGCGCGTGCCATTGGTGAGAATGAACTTGCGGCCGGGCAGCTTGGCGATGGCGGCGCCGAGCGCGGGGTTCGGCGTCAACGGCGAGTGGTCGATCTGATGCACGATTTCGAGGAACTGGTCCGGCTCAAGGCCGTGTTCCTCCATCAATCCGCGCATGGTCGTGCCGTAACGCCGATAATAGTCCTTTTGCAGCCGGAACGCCTCGTCGTGCGTGATTTTCAGGAAATCGACGATGTAGTCGCGGATGCGCTGGTCGACCTGCTGCCACAAGTTGAGATGATGCGGATAGAGCGTGTTGTCGAGATCGAACACCCAGGTCGCAACCTGGCCGAAGCCGCGGATCGGGCGCTGCGTCATTACTTGTTCGTTTCCCGGCGACTCGTTGTTGCCACTTTTCCCGGCGAGGAAGCTTTGATCTTTGCCGAATCAGCTTTAACTGTCGGCATGGGGGAGCAATTGATGCGACGGCGGTTGCGGAAATCGATTCCATTCTTGCTGGCAATATTCTTCGGGACAATGGCCGGCATATTCGTCGCCGGTGTCGCGATCTTGGCTGCGCACTCCTGACGGTGCGGGGTCCTGCCCCTCACCCCGCTTCGCGCCATGAGGTCGCCGGAATCAATCCCTTGAGCGCCCCGTCGTGCAGTTGCACCGGATCACGCTCGCCCTCCATGGCAAGCCGCAGCACACAGCGCGCGAGTTCGTCGGGCTTCACCGTCGTGTTGCCGACCGCCTTCAGCGTGAGCCACGCCTCGTCGAAGGCGGCCTCCAGGACGACGAGCGTCTGGGGATCGAACGAGTTGTTGTGGAACCCGCGCATGGTCCATCCTCATCGCGGCGTTACGGACATCGATATTACCGAATTCGCCAAGCTTGATCGCAAACTTGGCCGAGTTGTGACGCCGCCCCACCCTAACCTCCCCCGCGAGTCAATTGCGAATGACGGATTTGTGTCCGGTTCCGTCGCCGCGATCTCATTGATAAGCTTCTTCAAAATGGCATCAGCGAAAGTGTCATAATTCTCGGCAGGGATCATGAAGGCGCCCGGGCCGCCGATCACATTGTCATAATAGTAGCGGTCGAGAGCGGGCTCGAGCGCAAGGATCGGCAGACCGTTGATGCCGACACCGTCGTGGACCGCCTCGTCGCGCGCCTGCGTCACCGGCCGGCCGCTGTTGTTCGAACCGTCGCCGGAAATGTCGATGACGCGACGCGCGCCGTTGAAGGGACTTTGCGCGAGCAGAAGACGGGAATAGTCGATGGCGCCGCTGATCGAGGTGCCGCCGCCGAACAGTTGGCGGGGCGCGGCTTCGATTGCCGCGGCGAAGGCATTCGCGCTCGCTTCGTCCTTGATCAGCGTCCAGTCGACCACCACCACGTGCAGCCGCGGGCCGGTCCACTGCATCATGGTGACCGCGATCGACTGCGTGACGAGCGAGCGGATCGAATTCAGAACCTGCGGATTGCGAAACGCCGCCGCATAGCCCTGCTTTTGCAGCTCGAAGCGTCGATTATCGACACTGCCGGAGGCGTCGACCGCGAGGACGAGCGCAATCGCGACGTCGGTCTGCGTTTGCGGCGGCGTTTGCGTCTGTGCCCGCGCTTGCATAGCGGTCGCAGCCAGCACGACGAGCGCGCAAAGTGCGGCTCTCCAGCGCGGCATGGGACGATGACCAATCATCTTCCTCATCGACAATACGCGGCGGAATGCCAAATCACCCGTTCAGCCGCGGCACCAGTCGGCTGGCATTGCCGCTCGCGATCGCCTCGAGATCGGCCGCCGGCAGATTAAGCTGCCGCAGGTCATCGATCTGATTGAGCGGAAAATACGGATAATCGGTGCCGTAGGTGATCTGCGAGACCGGTACCAGCTTCGTCAACGCCGCCATCGAGGCCGGGTGCGTCGCGTTGGCGGTGTCGTAATGCAGGCGCCGGAATTCGGCTTCGATGCCGTCCGGCGCAAATCCGTTCGGACCGCGCGCCCGCTGATCGTAGAACGCCTCGATGCGGCCGGCGAGCATCGGAATCGTACCGCCGCCATGGGAGAACAGCCATTTGATGTCGCGCAGGCGTGCGAACGTGCCGCTGAGCAGCAGGCTCAAGACAGTGCGCGTCGTATCGTGCGGCACCTCGATCACGGCCGGGAAAGCGCCGACGCTGAGATTGCCGCAGCAGCTGGCGACCAAGGGATGCACGAAGACCACCGCCTTGCGGCGGTTGAGTTCCTCCAGAACGGGCTCGTAGACCGGATTGCCGAGCCACTTGTCCCCGTAATTGGTCTGTAGATTGATGCCGTCGGCCTTCAGCGTATCGAAGACGTATTCGATCTCCTTGAGCGTCGCGTCGACGTCGAGCATCGACAACGGCGCGAACAGGCCGTAACGGCCGGGACGGTCGCGGACCATCTCGGCGGCGAAATCGCAGCACAGGCGCGCCATGTCTTGGGCCGTCTTGGCGCCGCCGTCGAACCACACGCCGGGCGTGGACGCGAGCGACAGGATGCCGGTCGTGATGCCATTTTGGTCCATCTCCTCGAAGGCCTTCTCCCGCGTCCAGGCGGTCTGGACGCCGAGGTGCGGCACCTTGTGCTGCTCTTCCCAGTCGAACCAGGCCTTCTGGTAGGCGGGCGGATAGAAGTGGTGATGGGTGTCGATCAACTTTGCCGGGGCGGATTGCGCCGACACGTTGTTGCCGGGCAGCAACGCCGCTGCGCCGACGGCTGCGGCGCCGGCGAGAAATTGCCGCCGCGACGCGCAGCAGCCGCACCCGACCGACAATCGGCGCGACTCACGACGATGAGTCGCGACCGGGCTAGCTTGTTCGCTCATACTCTCCTCCCGATCTATTTCTTAAGTCGGATATTACACCGTCATCGCCAGATCTGAAACGCGATCAGCGCCGCCAACATGATGGCGCTGCCGACCCCCTGTATGGGCGTGATCACCTCGCCGAGCGCGAGCGCGCTGACGATCATCGCCGTCAGCGGCTCGAGATGCATGATCAGCGCGGTGCGGAACGGGCCGATGCGCATGATCGAGACGAAAATGAACAGGATGGCGGCGGTGGTGGCGACGCTCAGCGCCAGCAAGGCCACCCAGCCGCCGGCGGTCTGCGGCGGGTTCCAGCTCCGCGTGGCGAACGACACCGCCACGAAAATGAAGGTCGAGGAGATCATCGAATACCACGTCGTCAGCCGCGCATCGGCGCCGATCAGATATCCGCGCGTGACAAGGAGAACGCCCGTTCGGCAGCAAGCCGCGCCGAGCGCGTAGGCCACGCCGGCGAACGCCAGGCCCGCGGGGTGCGCGCCGATCATGACGGCGAGCCCGAAGAACGCGACCACCGCGCACAGCACGCCCTGCCATCGCAGGCGGTCGAGACCGAGCAGCGAAGCGGTCATTCCGGTCAACAGCGGATAGGCGAAATAGGACAGGATCGCCGTCGGCACGTCGATCGCTTCGATCGCCTTGAACAGACAGAAGATGAGGCCGGCGAAAATCACGCCGATGCCCATCGACACCAGGCGCACGCGCGCGTCGGCCTTCGGTTTCGCGCCGATGCGGAGCCAACCCGCCATGAAGACCAGACCGATGATGCTGCGGAACGACAGCATGCTGAGCACGTCGCAGCCGGTCGCGAGAACGAACTTCGCCAGGACGTCGGCAATGCCGAGCGTGGTCCCCGCGGCGATGGCCGGAACGAGTGGCAGGACGATGCCGGAGGCCGATCGGGAAGAGTCCATGAGGGACCGGGCGTGCTTGAAGAGCGCGAGGGCGCAGGGACGCGGCGGCAAATCGTCCGCCGCGCCGGCGGCAAGGCCTAGAGCAGGATGACTTATCTTCGAATCATCATCCTGCTCTAGGTGTTTGTTTTGTCGCGTGTCCGGACGCAAAACCGGTTTCCACTTTTGCTGGACACGCTCTAGCGGTGAATGAGCGTGCCGGCGCCGAGCTCGGTGAACAATTCCAGCAGCACGGCGTGCCGAACCTTGCCGTCCAGGATGACCACAGCCTCGACGCCGTGATCGAGCGCGTCGATGCAGGTCTCCACTTTGGGGATCATGCCGCCGGAGATGGTGCCGTCGGCAATGAGGCGGCGGGCGTCGTCGACCGACAGGTCCTTGATCAGATTCTTCGATTTGTCGAGCACGCCGGGCACGTCGGTGAGCAGCAGCAAACGCTTGGCACCGAGCGCACCGGCAATCGCGCCGGCGAAGGTGTCGGCGTTGACATTGAAGGTGCCGCCGTTCGCCGCGGCGGCGACCGGCGCCAGCACCGGGATCAGCTCGCGGCCGAGAATTTGGGTGAGCACGGTGGTATCGACCTTTTCCGGCTCGCCGACATAGCCGAGATCGATCACCTGCTCGATGGCGGAATCGGGATCGACCACGGTGCGCGTGAGCTTGCGCGCGACCACCATGTTGCCGTCCTTGCCGCACAGACCAATCGCCTTGCCGCCGGCCTCGTTGATGTAGCCGACCATCTGCTTGTTGATGGAGCCGGCCAGCACCATCTCGACGATTTCGAGGGTCTTCGCATCGGTGATGCGCAGCCCCGCCGCGTACTGCGACTGCACGCCGACTTTCTTGAGCATCGCCTCGATCTGCGGCCCGCCGCCGTGGACGACGATCGGATTGATGGCGGTCTGCTCCAGGAGCACGATATCGCGGGCGAATTCACGGGCGAGATGCTCCTCGCCCATGGCGTGGCCGCCATATTTGACGACAATGATCGCCTCGTCGTAGCGCTGCATATACGGCAGCGCCTCCGACAGGATACGGGCCTGCACCTCGGGACTTATCGGGTCGTTCTGGCTCATCGGATCAATCTTCCCGGCATTCGGCGAAAGTCTATCTAGCGGCGTAACGGCCGAACGACAATGTGTCAGCGGGCGCGCTCGGCCATTAGCCGCGCGATGGCGGCGCGCAGCTGCTCCATGCCGGCGCCGGTGCGCGCCGAGGTCGCAATCAGATCGGGAAAAGCCGCCGGCCTTTTCCGCATTGTCGTTTTGATCGCTTCAATTCGCTCGGCAAGCGCGGCTTCGCTGATTTGATCGCATTTCGTCAGCACGATCTCATGGCTGACGGCGGCCTGACTGAGCGTATCGAGAATGGAGTCGTCGGCGATTTTCAGACCGTGGCGCGCATCAATCAGCACATAGACGCGTGCGAGCGTTGCGCGGCCGCGCAGATAATCATGGATGAGCGTCGTCCAGGCGGCGACCTTGCTCTTTGCCGCCGCCGCGTAGCCGTAGCCAGGCATGTCGACCAGCACGAGCCGATCCGGGCCGCCGAAAAAGACCAGTTGCTGGGTGCGGCCGGGCGTATTGGAGGTGCGCGCCAGCGCTCGGCGCCCGGTGAGCGCATTGATGAGGCTCGACTTGCCGACATTGGAGCGGCCGGCGAATGCGATCTCGGGCGCCGTCATGGGCGGCAGCGAGGCGAGCGAGCCTGCCGCCGAGACGAAGTCCCACGGCCCGGAAAACAGCCGCCGCCCGGCCTCGATCTCGGCCTTGGAGAAGTCGCCCATAAGTTCGCCTGCGACGCTCATATCATGGATCTTTCGTTCCATGGCCGGCGCAAGCGCGCCAAACCTTCTCGGCACCGGCTGCGCGCAACTGCTTCACCTGCGCGTCAATGCTCTGGCCGTCCGTCGATACCCGTGCATAGAGGCGGATCACGGCGTCACTCCGGCATCGATGATGGACGATCGGCAACAGCTAATGAAAAAAGGGGACGTCTTGTCCCCTTTTCTTCGACCGAAGCTGAATGGCGCAGGCAGTCGCGTCAGGCGGCCGCCTCGGCGAATAGATCGCGCCACTTGTTCGAGACCGGGGCGTCGGCGGGATTCTTGGCGCTGCCCTGATAGCGGGCGGCAGCCGCGACAGCCGAAATACCGATCTGCCCGTAGCGGCGGTCAAGAGCCGTACTCTCGCTCGTAACCCTGCGATCAGTGCCGTTATTTGGATTGGTTTTTTTAGCCAGGTCGGCAGTCACGTCGGCAGTCACGTCTCTCATTATGGAACCCCGTTGCCATTGCGGTGAGTGATGATCAAGTGCTAAGCGCCGAGTGCGGCGGAAATGGGCGGCAAATAATGCGCTGTCGTGACATTTCCGGCCGTACTCGCGGCGGCAGCAGACACCGATGATGGTAAACCCTTGCTTAATTCGTGCCGGGCATACTGGCTGCGGGCTCCATGGACGGGCCCAACTTGTGCAGAGTGCGGCATTCCTGCAACACTCGGCGTCGACCGTAAGCGAAATCTACCGTAACGGCTGGCATGAATCAGACGATTTGGCTATGGAATTCGAGACAGGTGTCGGCGGGCGTCAGTGCGGGGGATGTGGGGAAATAGGCAAACCATGACCATGCGTTTGATTGCATTTCTGATTATGGGCTTGATGCTCGGCGGCTGCATGCAGGAGACGATCGAGCCTGCGAGCCAGGCTGCGTGGAAGCCGCGCGACAAGGAATTGATGTCCAATCTGCCTTACGCGCAGGCTACGATTCCCGAGCCTTATCGCCGGCACATCGTCGACTACGTCCGCAAGGAAGCCGCCGGCTCGATCCTCATCGATTCCGACAACAAGTTTCTTTATTACGTGCTGCCAAACGGCAGGGCTATCCGCTACGGCATCGCAGTGGGCGAAGACGCCCAGGCCTGGAGCGGCATAGCGAAGATCGGCCGCATGGAAGAATGGCCGGCCTGGGTGCCGACCGCCGGCGAGCAGCAGCGCCTAGGCCCGTTGCCGGCCTTCGTCACCGGCGGACCGCATAATCCGATGGGCGCGCGCGGGATGTACCTTTATTCCGGTAACAAGGATACGCTGTACCGCATTCACGGCACCAACCAGCCCGAATATATCGGCCAAGCCATCTCGTCCGGCTGCATCCGCATGACCAACGAAGACGCGATCGACCTCTACAACCACGTCAAGCTTGGTACGATCGTCGTAGTCTTGGCGCCGACACCGGGAAATTCGCCGAATCCGCGCGTAGCGGGCACCGACAACCCGGTACGGCCGTACTAAGCCCAAAACCATCGAACGTCGGGAATGATTTCTAACGGCGCCGGCTTAGTTCGGCGCCGTTTGCATTTCCCCCTCCCTACCCTCCCCCGCTTGCGGGGGAGGGTAGGGAGGGGGCGCCAAGCTCGATATGCACGATTTCGGGCGGTACGCCGAGGCGAGCTGGAATGATGCTGGTGCCGAGCCCGCCTGACACGATCATGTGACGATCGTCTTCGACGATATGGCCATAGGCGAAGCGCGCGCCAAATTTCGACGGGACGAAAGCCGGCCAGATCAGCGGCAGCCGGATCTGGCCGCCGTGCGTGTGGCCGGCAAGCGTCAGGGCAACACGCGCCGGAACGCGCGGGAAAATATCCGGCTCATGCACCAGGAGCAGAACGGGATCGTCGGTGCTGACACGCGACAGCGTCCCCGGCAGGTCGTCGACGCCGCGAAAGCGGCCGTGGCCGAGCCGATAGGCGAGCTGATCGCCAATCCCCGCCAGCCAGAACCGCTGCCCTGCCGCGCCCAGCATCACGGCGTCGTTTTCGAGCACGGGAATGCGCACGTCCGCGAGCACGCGGCGCACTCCGAAAAGGTCAAACCACCAATCGTGGTTGCCGAGGATCGCCCAGGTTCCAAGCGGAGCGTGAAGCCGCGCCAGCTCGGCCGCCCAGACCGGATCAGGGACGCGCTCGGTCACGAATCGATACCTCGCGATATAGTCGCCGAGCAGGACCACGAGATCGGATTGCAGCTGATTGGCTGCATCGACCACTTGGCGAATGTGCGACAGCGTCATGTCGGGCCCACCGGCATGGAGGTCCGCGATCACCGTGATGGAGAGCTTGCGGGCCGCCGGCCAGCCCGGCGGATTAAGCGCATAGCGCGTGACAACGAGGCCTTGCGGCTCGATCGCGCCGGCGTAGACCGCGGTCGCAGCCGCGGACAAGCCGAGCAGTCCCGCCCCCCCGGTGAGGATACGGCGCCGGGTTATACGTGCTTTTGCGGCGCGCGCCCCCTCCCTACCCTCCCCCGCTTGCGGGGGAGGAAAGATCGAAGAACCCTCCCCCGCTTGCGGGGGAGGAAAGATCGAAGAACCCTCCCCCGCTTGCGGGGGAGGGTAGGGAGGGGGTTCCGCTGTTGCGATGGTATTCATGGGGCCTCGTAGCGCGCCGGTGATGAACGGAGCGTTCACTGCGGCGCGAGTGCCATAGCCCATTCGAGGCGAAAGAGCGTTAAGCGGCCTTCACGAGTGCGCGAGGCGCTATGCCGAAGGCTATTGCGGCATCGACACCGAGGAAGGCGAGTTCGCGGCATTTCCACCGCATCTCACGCCGCTTCGAGCCGCGCCATTTCCGTTTCGAATTCGAAGCGCAATTGCGCGCCTTCCTTCTCGGGCAGCCAATTGGTCATCTGCGGAAAGATGGTGCGGTAGAGCGAGACCGTCGTTTCCGCCCTTGCCCGCTAGCTACCTATACTCCCACCAATCAGCTATAGGTTGTGATTAAGACTCGGGCCGACCTTCAGGAAAATAATGGGATTTACCGACAATCCGATCATCAACTCGCCGTTCGAGCGGCCGCAATGGCATTTCGAGCTGGACGATGAAGGGCAGCCGACGGGTAAGAAACTGCCCGATCGCCGCGAGAGCGTTCAGGTCGTTCCCGTTCCGGCCGCGAAACGACGCGGTCCGCGACAGCGCGAACTGGCGCTTGAGGAAAAGACCACCAGCAACACGCTCGTCAACGCAATCCGCAAGGATGTCGACCAGTGGCGCGAATTGCCGCCCAGCCAATGGGGCGTGACGCCGGAGACGCAGCGTCTTCTGCTGCACTGGCGCGATCCTCACCGCGAGCGCAAGCAATTCTTCTGTCAGCGCGAAGCCATCGAAACCCTGATCTGGCTCACGGAGGTCGCGCCCAAGAAGTTCAGCGAAGATATCAAGAACGCGAACGCCGAGGCCAATCCGGGTCTTTATCGCCTTGCCTGCAAAATGGCGACCGGGGCGGGCAAAACCTCAGTCATGGCGATGATCATTGCCTGGCAGGCGGTGAACAAGGCGCGCCGGCCAAATGCAAAGAATTTCTCGGATGCATTTTTGATCGTTACGCCCGGCATTACGATTCGCGACCGGCTGCGAGTGCTGAATCCGGGCGATCCAAACAATAGCTACGAATATTTTGACCTTGTGCCTTCCGATTTGATGGATGCAGTGCGCAGGGCGCGCATCGTCATCACCAATTATCACTCGTTCATGCTGCGGGAGAAGGAACAGGTTTCGAAGCTCAACCGGCAAATCCTGGGCGGCCGTGAAGGTGAGAAGCGTTTTACCGAGACCGAAGGCGACATGGTACTTCGCGTCGCCAAGGAGCTGATGGGTCGGAAAAATATCATCGTCCTCAATGACGAAGCGCACCATTGCTATCGGCGGAAGGTCGGCGGCGAAGAGGAAGAAGAAGAAGATTTGAAGGGCGAGGATCGCGAGGAAGCCGAGAAGAACGAAAAAGCGGCGCGCGTCTGGATCAGCGGCATAGAAGCGTTCGAGCGCAAGCTTGGCGTCGATGCGATCTATGATCTGTCGGCAACGCCATTCTTTCTGCGCGGCTCCGGCTATCCGGAAGGGACGCTGTTTCCCTGGGTCGTCTCGGATTTCGGCCTGCTTGACGCGATCGAAAGCGGCATCGTGAAGGTGCCGCGTATTCCTGTGTTGGACGATGCAATTTCAGGCGATCTGCCGAAATTCCGCGACGTTTACAACGCCATTCGCAAGGACAATCCACGCGCCTTGCCGGCGAAGGGGCGCGGCAAGCAAGCCAAAAGCGCGATGGACCCGCAAAACCTGCCGCACTTGCTCGGCCAAGCCATTGAAGCGCTCTACAAGGATTACGAGGCTGTTTACAGCTTGTGGGAGAAAGAACCGAATCTCGGCCGGCCCCCGGTATTCATCGTCGTCTGCAACAACACCTCGACGTCCAAGCTCGTTTATGACTGGATATCCGGCTACGAGATCAAAGAGGGTGAGGACGACAAAGCACCCACGCGCGTGGTGAAGGGCGCGTTACGCCACTTCTCCAATGTCGATGAGAACGGTCGCTGGTTGCCGCGGTTCCGCTCTCTGCTGATCGACAGCGAGCAGCTTGAGTCCGGAGAGGCACTCTCGACCGACTTTCGAAAGATCGCCGCACATGAGATTGACGAATTCAAGCGCGAATTGCGGCTGCGCAATGATCCTCGCAATCCCGACGACCTGACCGACGCCGACATCCTTCGCGAAGTGATGAATACCGTCGGCAAGCCAGATCGCCTCGGCGAATCCGTCCGCTGCGTTGTCTCCGTGTCGATGCTCACCGAAGGTTGGGACGCCAATACCGTCACCCACGTGCTCGGTGTACGAGCCTTCGGCACCCAGCTCCTGTGCGA
>Ga0181536_10005595_pt1 | contig 12851 bp, 17 predicted proteins | sample PEATcosm2014_Bin_41_FD_121105 | JGI IMG/M metagenome (GOLD analysis project Ga0181536, IMG submission 121105) | Peatland microbial communities from MTU Mesocosm Facility, Houghton, MI, USA - PEATcosm2014_Bin17_60_metaG | ecosystem: Environmental > Terrestrial > Soil > Wetlands > Peat | place...
CAATCTGCCGCAGCATCGTCACGATTTGCTCTGGCTTGTACCTCTGGATGGGCATGACCTGCTTTTCCTCCAAGTGGATTCTCTCTCATTCCACTTGGTACAAATTTCGCCGGTCAGGTCAGCGCTCGTCATCCTCCGATGCTTCAACCGCAAGTCTTCGGCAGCAGCTAAGCCGGCGTCGATTTCCCCAGCGAGGATTCAGTGGGAAGTCTCAATCGTTGGGACAACAGGCCCAGCCCCTGCCACAGAAGGCATGCGGCTGCTCGTGGTTATAAGTTGAGGCTAGAGCAGGCGTAGGACCGGCCGTTGGTAGGCGTAGGTGGTCATGGTAACTTGGATTTTGTAGGAACGAGATTGATCTTTCTTGTACAGTCCCTGGCTAGCCATAGGCTAGACTGCTTCCCGCTACGCCCTACTGAAATCTAGCGTGGGGTGTTGGTGCATATACAAGATAGCTTCAGAAATGATCGGTCGCCGCAGTGAGCAATTGTGAACAGACACGGCGCCGAGAAGTTTCTTAGATTTCAGATTGGATAAAATCCCGGCCACCAGAGTTGCCAACTGGAACGTGAGCAGCAAAGGCCAGGCACAAACCAAACATCCCAACGGTTGGCCGGTTGGCCCGTTCATTTGCTGTCGCGCATTCCACGTGCGATCGGCGAATGGGCTGATTCCTTGTGCGCGGGAGTAGCGGGCGTGGACTCGGCTCCCTTTTTTTTCTCGCCGCTCTTGCCTCATGTAGCGGCGTATGCCCGTCTTTTGACAGGGCACGCCGCGGGGTGGGAGATCGAACCCAGCCCGGAGCTGAAAGGAGATTCCCATGTTAATGATCGTGCTGATTATTATCCTGCTGCTCGCGTTCGGCGGTGGCGGCGGGTATTACGGATATCAGAGATGGGGGACGAGCGGAGGCGTCGGGATTTTCGGGCTGGTCCTGATCATTCTGGTGCTTTTATACGTGTTCGGCGGAATGCGTACATGAATGCTCTACTCATTTATCCGCAATGGCCTGACACGTATTGGAGCTTCAGGCATGCTTTGCCGTTTCAGGGCAAGCGTTCTTCATATCCTCCTCTGGGGCTTCTCACGATTGCAGCTCTGCTGCCCGCCAACTGGGCGAAGCGGCTTGTCGACATGAATGTCCGCGCGCTGACAGATTCTGATCTGGCTTGGGCTGACGTCGCACTAGTGAGTGGAATGCTGGTGCAGAAGGACAATCTACTCGTCATCCTGGCTCGGTGCCGTGCCCATGGAATATGTACAGTCGTGGGTGGACCGATCGCCAGCGGTTTTGGGGATCTGCATCGTTACGCCGATCACGTAGTGATTGGGGAGGCCGAGGAACTGATTGCGCCACTTGCCGAAGACCTGGAACGGGGTGCAGCAAAGCCGCAGTACAAGGCTAGCCAAATGCCGCTCCTTGATCGTAGCCCGTTGCCCGACCTGAGCTTGATCAATACCCGACATTACTGCTCGATGGCCATCCAATATTCACGTGGGTGCCCGTTCAACTGCGAGTTCTGCGACATCATTGAGATATACGGGCGCAAGCCCAGGACGAAGTCCGTGGCTCAAGTGATCGCCGAGCTTGATCAGCTTTATCGCCGCAAGTGGAGAGGGGCCGTGTTTCTTGTGGACGACAACTTCATCGGAAACAAGAAGAACGTCAAGCAACTGCTGCCCGCGCTGGCCGAATGGAACGATCGACATGGCCGGCCATTCACATTCTTCACAGAGGCGTCCATGAACTTGGCAGATGACCCTGAGCTTCTGGCGCTGATGAAAGCCGCTGGTTTCATCAGAGTGTTCTTGGGTATTGAAACACCGGTAGAGGCGAGTCTGAAAGAAGCTCACAAGCTGCAAAACACACAACGCAGCCTGCTAGATAGCGTGCGCTGCATTCAGCGACATGGTATCGAGGTTATGGCCGGGTTCATCGTGGGCTTCGATAGTGATCCCGAAGATGTGTTCGACCGGCAGGTCGAGTTCATCGAGGAGAGCGCCATCCCGATCGCTATGGTAGGCCTTCTTCAGGCGCTTCCAGGCACGCAGCTCTACCGGCGCCTCAAGCACGAAGGACGACTTGTCGGCGACGCAAATGGAAACAACATCGATTGCAATCTGAGCTTCGTTCCGACAATGTCCGCGCAACGCTTGCTGGATGGGTATCGCTCGATATTGAAGCGCATTTATTCTCCTGACGTCTACTACGAACGGGTCCGGCGTTTTCTGGAGCACTATCACCCCACAAATCGCACGCGCCGGTCGCTCTCCGAGTACCTGGCTTTGTACCGTTCCGTCGTGAAGCAAGGCGTTTTCGGAGACGCACGCGCAAGTTACTGGAAGCTGCTCATTGATGCCGCCACACGGTACCGCCACGCCTTCGGCACTGCAGTGACCTTGGCGATCCTGGGTTACCACTTTTGTGCGGTGACCGATGCGGTATGCCGGAGCGAGACGCTCAGCTCCGTATGAAAGCAGAAGCCGCGCGCATCCAGCCGCTGCACCGTGGCCACTATCGCACTGCCAAACAGCCCAAGCTGGAATTGCCATCTTTGGTTGGAGCCGCAGCCAAAACGGAAAACAACTGCCGCGACTGCTCGGAAAAAGCCACGCACCTCGCGAAAGACGTCGACGAAAGCCCGCAAGATGGCGCGACTCCCGTCCAAGAAATTGCCAAACAGTTAGTCGAGGAGAGTGTGCGATTTTGACCAGCTTCTTGGGACACTTCGTTCCACGATCGAAATTGCGAGGGCACGATATGCATGGCTGGCTCAAGACGTGCTGCGCACGGATGCCGCCATTGGCTGTGAGACTGATACACAGCCCCGTAACCCCCATAGTGACCATCATTCTGCTCGGGTCGACCGCTTTTCCCCAATCGGATTCTGAGAGACTCGGAATGTCGGCTAACGAGCTGGCACGGAAAGTGGTGACCAACGAACTGAAAGTCCAAAATGAGGATCTCGGACACTGGATGTACCGACTCGAAGAAAAAGACGCCGGGAAGAAACAGGTCCAGGAAATCGTCGAGACGAAGGATGGTTCTCTCAGTCGCCTCCTCTCCACTGACGGTCGCCCCCTTGACGCCAAACAGCAGCAGAAAGAGAGCCGACGCATTCAGAGGCTTGTGAGCAATCCAGGTGAGCAACGGAAATTACAGCAGGCGAGCAGCAAGAAGGCAGAACAAGGGGAGCGATTGTTCAAGATTCTGCCTGATGTATTTGTCTTCGGCTACGCTGGTTGCGAGGGGGACCTCATAAAGCTAAGCTTCAGACCCAACCCGAATTTCCGGCCGCCTTCCATTGAAGCCCGCGTTTTCCAAAACATGGAAGGGGAGATGACGGTTGATAGCAAACAGGAGCGACTGGCAGCGATCAATGGCCATCTCATGGAGGACGTGAAATTCGGCGGCGGACTGTTAGGACACTTGGACAAGGGCGGCAAGTTTGAGGTCAGCCAGACAGAAGTTGCACCGGGGCACTGGGAAATGACTGCCCTGGATGTGGATATGAAAGGGAAAGTTCTCCTCCTCAAGACAATCAACGTGCAGGAGACCGAAAACCACAGCGATTTCCACCGGGTACCCGATGACCTGACCCTTGCCCAGGCGGCGGACATACTCAATAAACAGATAGTTATGGCAAGTAATCGGTAGGGGAAAAGAAGTCCCTAGCCATCTAAAAGGAGTGATACGTCAGGAGTCTTGACCGGGAGTTCTTCTGGAAATGGAAATCCCAGTTAAATCGTCGCCGCTGGAGCGCTGCGGGATCGCCAAGGCCGACGCGGAACAGCAAGCCGATGAATTCCTGAAATGACTCCGGTAGACCGGCAAGAAACATGAGAATCCGCGGGTACCCCCACGAATGAGGAAGACCGGCGCACAAGCAGGAGCTGCACCTCGGGCTTTACCCCAGAGGGCGGCAGCGTATGGTTCTGCACAAAGACAAAGTTGAAATCGAAAATTCCCTTTAAATGAGTGGAAGCGAATTCTCAGGAAGATATAAGCGAGCTAAGATAATTGCGAGGGTCGAATGGGGCAAGGAGGGCACACCGCGAGGCATCTTTTTGTGAGAGCTTTCGCCGTTGTCATGGCGTTTGTCCTGTCTTTGGGCTGGCCAAGCGAGTCCCCGGCCTATGCCGTCCTTGCGCATGAAGCGATCATTGACAGCACGTGGGACACCAACATACGCCCCTTACTGTTGAAGCGTTTTCCCGCTGCCACGCCGGAAGAACTCAAAGAAGCACACGGCTATGCGTACGGCGGGGCCATTATCCAGGACATGGGCTATTACCCGCACGGAAGTTTTTTCTTCAGCGACTTGACGCACTATGTGCGGAGCGGAGACTTTATCCTAGCTCTCCTCCGCGATTCCAAGGACCTCGACGGCTATGCCTTTGCGCTTGGGGCTCTGGCTCACTACGCCTCGGACAACGAAGGTCACCCCATCGGCACGAATCGCGCGGTCCCGCTCGTGTATCCCAAGTTGAAAACGAAATACGGCGACTCCGTGACGTATGAAGAAGACAAACTTGCGCACGTGAAGACGGAATTTGGATTCGATGTTCTGGAAGTAGCGCATGGACGTTACGCGCCGGATAGTTACCACGACTTCATCGGCTTTGGAGTTTCGGTTCCCCTGCTGGAACAAGCCTTTCAGGAAACCTACGGTCTAGATCTGAAAACAGTTCTTACTGACGAAGACAAGGTGCTCGGTTCCTACCGTCACGCTGTCAGCCAGCTTCTTCCCAAAGCCACGCGCATTGCCTGGAGTCTGAAGAAAGACGATATCCTCAAGGATCAGCCCAGCATGACGAGAAAGAAGTTTCTCTATAATCTCTCTCGCGCGAGCTACCAAAAGAACTGGGGAAAGAACTATCAACCGCCGACCCGTTGGGAGAGATTTCTCGCCTTTCTTACTCGGATTCTCCCCAAGGTCGGCCCCTTAAAAGTGCTGCAACTCAAAACACCTACGCCTGCAGCGGAAAAACTATTCGAAGCGAGCTTCAACGCGACGCTGGATCGCTACCGGCAGTTGCTAAGCCAGGTCGGCGTCGGCCAGCCGGACTTGCCCAACGACAATTTTGACACCGGTGCAATAACGGGGCCCGGAATATATCGACTCAACGATGAGACGCATGCAAAGTTGCTCGACGCCCTGGCGAAGCAGAATTTCAGTGGTGCTTCGCTGGAGGTTCGGGCCGAGCTTCTGGAATTCTATGGACATCCGGATGCTCCTTACGCGACGAGGCGAAAACCAAAGGACTGGGCAAGAGTTCAGGTCGAACTTGAACAATTGAAGAAAGCAGCTCCGCCAGTGGTTCCCACGGCCGCGGATGGTCCCGTCCAGCCAGTTCTCTCGTCCGAGTAAGGGGAAGGTCTTCTGTATTTTCTCAGCCGTGGAGGTTGAGGCTGTCTGTGGGAGATACGGCATGCAACCGAGTCCGGCTAAATTCTCGGCCCGCGCCATAAAGGCCTCCTGGTGGCTGGGGACGGCCTCGCTGGCTTTTGGCCTTTTTCTCAAGATCACTTCTGAACTGCTGGAGCACGAGGTGTCCGGCGTGGATCGTACGATCCTGATTGGTTTCGCAAAGGCACGAACTCCCTGGCTCACGGTGGTAGCCGTGGATTTGACGGCATTGGGATCGGTCACACTCGTAGTGCTTATTTCGACCATAGCTTTGTGTGTGCTGCTTCTCTTGAAAGACCGGCTGGGCGCCCTGCAACTGGTGGCAGCTTCCGTCGGTGCAGGGATTCTAACGACCACAGTAAAGGACTACGTTGACCGGCCTCGCCCTGAGGTAGTTACACAGCTGATCCAGGTTTCGGGCTTGTCCTATCCCAGCGGCCACTCGCTTGCGGCAGCATCCCTCTATTTGACAGTGGCCATCCTTGTGTGTCGGCATCTTCAAAGAACCGGGCATCAAATCGCGATCCTGGCGATGACGGTTGCGATCATACTGCTGGTGGGAATATCTCGCATCTACCTCGGAGTGCATTACCCAAGCGACGTCGCCAGTGGCATATCGCTTGGGGCGGCCTGGGCGCTTTTGCTGGCCGGGTGCTTTTCGTTTTTCCCCGTTCCCAAGGTCACCGGCCGCGGGCAATAGTCCTTTGGATCGAGCGGTTGCCAGTCCGTAGTGACTCCTGAACATGAGTGCGGCATTAGATGGATTAGGCGCGGCTGCGAAGGCGTCACAACCCTTGTCTTCATCGCGCCCCCGGCGGCTCTTGGGTGGTGGGAATTCCGACCATGTGGCGATAGAACGCAATGGCCCGGTTGACGGAGGAAGACTCATTTCCCGCGATCAGCCCGTTGGCGTTCTTTCCGGTGCGCACGATGCTGTAGTAGCGCCAGACGTTATCCGATTCGCGATCCAGGAAGTACATCGACTGCAGGTCACCCGGGTGAAGGATAGGGATGAGGAAATAGCGCATCGTACTGACGTTCTCGACATCGAAGACGAGCCGGTTCGCCGAAGCCTCTACAATGTGCATTCGGTAGACCGCTTTGCCAGAAAGGTTATCGACCTGTTCGAAGTAGAGGACCTTGCCTTCCTTCATCTCATCGGACGAGAAGTCTTCGCGCCGTTGACCAGACTGCGAGCCGGTCAGAGCATAGGCGTCCACAATTAACGTTCGCCACTGCTGGTGAGTGGTCGACCAGTAGCGCATGCCCGCGAATTCTGAAATTGCTCCGATGTGGCGAAGCAAGCCCCCAGCTTCCGAGGTATAGGGAAATCGCGCGGCTATGGTCACCAACGTCGTAAAGCCCACCGCAGCCCAACCGGTGCACGCAGGCGGTTTCCAGTCAGGGCCGAAGTCAGACTTGCTCCATGATTTCACGATGGCCAAATCACCCAAACCCGGATAGGGCGGAATGGGTTCCTTCCCGCATGGCGGCTGCGGTCCTAATTGCGAATAGCCGCGCGCCTGGCAGAGCAGCATTGCCAACAATAACAACCAAACGCGGTGCGGGGTCCAACTCCTGATAAGCGTCTGATAACACGGATCTGCGCTCATCTGACCAGCAGAGTTGTTGCCCGGGCCCTGGGTCTGGTACAGAAAATGAAGTCGAATACAACTTGATCGGCAAACAATCACGTCGTGTCCCCAACAACGGAGCGATCTCTTCTGCCTAGCTGCCTCAAGAGGGTACGTCAAGCCGTCTGGTGTGGCGGGCAAACTGCCCTTGGGACATCCATAGATTCGTTCACCCGCTTTCGCAATACTGTGCAAAATGGCTCTTTCATTCGGATGTGCCTGGGCGCTCCACTGGTGCCTACATCCCGGGGACAGAGGTGGGAGCTCGAATGTATCGTCTATGCACTCTTGCCGTAAGGGCAGACGGAAACTCGATGAGGCGTCACCGGTGCGGTAATAGTCCCGAGACAGTCGACCCTCACTGTTCGCTGTTGACCAGTTTTTGCGACTTTGCACTTCGATAATAGCGCGAAGCCTTGGCGGTGCCTTCGTCAAGCGCGTCAAGGAGCACTCTCGCTGGACGAATAACGTGGTTCGTCTTGTGCACCTGTCGACCGAAACGAGCACGCACTGCACATTTCTTCTCTGATTGGTTTCAGCGTTCGCCAGGCTGCCAGACAACACGCGAATCCGATTGTGGAAGAAGTCGCCACGAATGCACCGCCGACCAATGCCCCGGCACCAACCACTCTGCCGGTGACGTGCCAGGCACAGGCCTTGCGGGCCATCCTCTCGCGCTCCGCTGCATTAGCGTTTCTCCAGTTGTGGTCGCGTACCTCATTGACAGCGCTAACAACCTCGTTGATCGCGGGCTCAAGAAGCGAACGGGCTGGCTTGATGACGACCAGAATGGGCAGCACGATGAGCGCCGTGAAGGACACCAATGAAAATAGAACTACAGCAAGTATCTCGAGCATAGTTTCTCCTTGGGTGTATGTCGTTGGAACAATTTGGCCGATGACGCTTGGAGTTGGGAGGTGGATTGAGCTTCGGGACCACTAATCGGCAGCTATCGGTAGCTGGGAGAGAGGTGTGTATTCCGGCCCGGAGCTGCGCTCGTCGGTAGGATCCAACTGCTTCTGCCGAGCTCGTTCCAGTTGCTGCAAGGCCGCGCGAACGTCAGTCCTGTCTACGATCGCGTAGCGCTTGAAGACGCTGGACGTTTTCCATCCCGCGATGCGCATGATGATTTCCTCGGGGACGCCGGCAGCGCGCAGGTTGCGGGCCGCTGTCCGGCGCAGGTCATGGAAGAGCAAGCCCGGCACCTCGGCGGCAGTGCACAGGTTCTTCCAGAGCTTGCGGAAGTCACGTATCGCCTTATCCCCTCGCGTGAACACGTGATCCTCCGGGCGCTTGCCCTCCACGCACTGGCGAAGCAACTCGAGCAGTCGACCAGACTCGATCGTGACCTCACGACCTTCCCGGTTCTTGGTCGTGCCCGGTTCCAGCCGGATGGTGCGCGAGACGAGATCGACCTGATCGACGCGGAGATTGAGCAGTTCGCTTACCCGCCAACCGTAGTTATAGGCAGTCTCGAGCATCGCCTGCAGCCACAGGTGATGACAGTGGGCGACGAGTTTCCGATACTGCGCGGGAGTGACGAATCCTTGTCTTACGTTGGTCTCCTTCAGGTGCGGGAAATCTGGCACGCTCGCGACCCGCGGCGGGGTCGAGAAGTAGGCCAGTCGGTACATGCGTTTCAGGCAAGCCAGTTCCCGATTGATGGTGGCATTGCTGGCGTCCTCCTCGCGGCGCTCGTCGATGTAACGCGCGAGGAGCCGGGAGTCGAGTTGGTTTGCTGGGACCGCGCCGAAGAAAGGCTTCAGGTGGAGACGCCAGCGCGCCTGTACATCGTCGAGTGACCGATGTTGATTGATGCGGTAATCGCGAAACAGGTCATCGATGAGTTGTTCGATACGGATGCTTTCGGCCGGATCAGACGCGACCTCGGCCAAACGCTGGCGCAGGAACCGGGAAGCCTTTCCCGGGTCCCCGGTGCGAGTGGATTCTCGTATCGGCTTTCCTCGCCGGTAGTACTTGATCCAGAGGAAGGGACTGCGGGATCTCGTGTAGATCGATCCCTCTCCCCGACAACGTCGGTGTGGATATTCCATAGTAATGTCTCCTTATGACGATGGGTGGAACCGGTTGGAGTGCAGTTGGAATGCGGAGTTTGGGCACACTACGGTCACCCGGAGTGGCCGGACCCGCATCAGACGTGGGTGAGAACGCGGCGCAGCGGATCTCAAGTCCGCCGCGGAATTAGGCCCTCTTCGCAAAGCAGCGCAGAGCTAGCGCCTGCGAAGAGGGCAAGTGGAGTTGTCGAAGGGGAGTTAGAGCAGAGCGGCAACGATGGGATGGTTCAGCGGAGGATCAAATGCGGAGTTGTAGAGGCTTATTGCTAGTGCTTGTAGAAAACTACATCGCGGCCCAGCCTGGGTAGCTCATAGCAGAGGCCACAGGTCTCACAGTTTCCCGGACACCCAATGGCGTCCTCGGGTATGCGGGTTTCCGTTCCGTCCTGCATCCAGGCCACACGGTGGCGGTGAGGATTGTCGAACTTCATCCCCGGCCACGCCGAGAATACGATCACCAGGTTGGCAGGCACCGCCTCGCGGTCTTCGTAGCGGTTGACGATATCGAAGGCCTTGGTGAACGCCAGAAAGTGCGTTTGTGGATTGGCATCGGCGATCCGGCACATGCCGCGCAGGTAATCGGTGCTGAGGATGTCGCCGGCGACATGCCAGCGAAACAGACGCGGCCTGGCCTTGGCAACCTCTGCCGCAATCTGCCTGAAATAGGCGTCAGGATGACGCTTGGCGACGCGCTCGTTCCTGCGCCATGCCTTGCGGGTGGCGGGATAAAGCCGATAGGCCTTGAACGCGTAGCATCCTTTGCGGGCGCAAGGGACGCCCTCCGGACAACATCTCCGTGGAGACATCGAGATATTCATCACGCCGCCAAGTTTGCGATTTCCCGTGCTAATGGATACAAGCTGATTACGTTTCATGTGTTTCCTCCGGTTGGCCGAAAAATCGGCCGCATAGAAAAGGCCCGGAACCGTTGCCGATTCCGGGCCTGGGTTTGTTTGCGATCGAGTGATGGCTAGGGACTGCTAGGAAGAGTTACTGCAAGCGGATTTGAACGGCTGGGTGGTGGGAACTGCGGGATTGTTTCCGTCGTTAGAGGATCAACGGGCAGCAGTGAGGCAGGCGGGTGAGACGCGAGGCGTCAGCATGGCCAGCCTGCCTGCTCAATATCTCGACGGTTTCTAAGTTGAGCTGTTACTGCGAGGTTACAGAGAGCCTCGGCAGACAGCGCATCGGCGGCGATTACGGAAGGACGCTCCATGCAGACGTACTGAACAGCAGCCTGTTCGCATTGGGCGACCACGAAATCGTAATGCCACCTCTTTTGGTTGGCGTCATAACTGATGACGAGAAATCTCATGAGCGCACCTCCATAAAACAATCAGCGTCTTGACCCTGACCGCGCAGTTCCCACACGCGAGTGCGGATCTTGACGGTGCCGTCAGTTTCGTCCCCGAAGCAATGGGAGACCTCGAGCCGTGCCCACGTGATGGCGCAGGACTGGAAATCACCATCATTCGTGAGGTGCAGCAGGGCGTCTCGCAGGCAGGTGATTTCCATCGAGCGAGGCGCAATGCCCGGATAGGTGCGAGTCTTGCTGTTGCGTGGAATACGGGTTAGCTCGAGGTGAAACGTCTTGGTGCATTCGACAGCCGGCATCCAGATCTGGCCGGCGATCTCACCGTAGAACGCGATTTTCGTTCTCATGTCAGTTTTCCTCCATGCCGTAATACAGCCGGTTAATGCAGTCAGCGCAGACTTGGAAGTCGTACGACTCCGTATCCTCCAAGCTGCGGTAGCCCTGCAGGTCGTATACAGTTGCACCCAGTCCATCGGCGCAATGCTCACAGTCTTGCCAGCTGAAATGGGGTTCATCATCAAATAAGAAGAGACCAGAGCCGATCACTTGCTTGATCAGCTCTGGCGCACTCGGATGTTCTTGCGAGTTCGACATGGCGATTTCCTTTCGGTTGGTTTGCGGAAATGAAAAAGGGCAGCAGGTGGCTGCTGCCCTGAATCACGATTCCGTGCTGAGTTTCGTTAAAACTGCAGGTTAAGTGCCTTGGCACTTCGCTTTGCTCTGTCCAGCATCGGAAGCAGGACGTAAATGACCAGCACGTTGGTCAGTGTCCCGCCTAGGGCGAAGGTCACCCCCAGCGGATCTAACCCCGTGTGTGCGTAGTTGCAGAGCTCTGTCCCAATAAGGGAGGTACTCTTGTGGTTGCGTATCCAGCGGAGGCATCGGTCGGAACTGACCCAACGCTCGAAGCCGCCTGCCTTAGCAATCTCGTCGCCCTTGAACAGCAGAGCCCAGACGAGAACCCACAGACCGATTCCTGCGAGGAACATGCCACGCATGGTTGGAGTTACTTGCATATAGTGACCCTCCTTTGACTGTTGAGGTATTTGCTGCGACGTTTGATGGCCGTCCGAATCAGGTGTAGGACCAGATACTCGAACGACCGTGTGTGAACCGCTCGGCGACAGACCTCTGCCAGTTTGGAAGCAACGAACGTTTGGACTTTGCTTGCTCCCGCGGTCTTCCGCTTGAGGTATCGATCGACCAGCGGCAGCGCTCGGACCGAGTCCATGCTGTGGCCCATCAGCACCTGCTGTCTCCGCGATTGGCCCCGTTTAGACCGGGACGCGGAGTACAGCATGGCTTCGGCAGCTGCAATAAGCGCGATGAGTGCCATGGTCATCGCCCTCCCACAAGATGGAATCCAACGCTGACCAAGCCCGCCATGGCTCCTGTGAAGAACAGAGCCACCGGTATGGCGAGCATGCCGAAGCATGCAAGCCTGGCGTAATTCTTTGTCGGCGGTGGAACGGACAGGCCTGCCAACTTGGCCAGGCCAGGGATCCGCGCCCTGAGGAGGTCAACATCGAGTCCCCAGCGATCAGCGAACTGCGTGCAGAGCGAGTCCGCTTCAGTGCTGAGCAGTTGATAGTGGGAATTGCCGACGGGCGACGAATTGCCTTCGTGGCCGGCGGCGGCCCTGAGAATGCCTTCGAGCTTTGACTCGAATGCCCGTTTCTCGAGGAAGAAAAGAATCCACTTCCACTTGCGTTTGAGAAAACCGGTCTCCATGGAGACCGGAGTAGTGGTGAATTGAGTAATTTCTGACATGGTGCAGCTCCTTTGTTGTGAATTGAGGCGTGTGAAGGGGCACAGAAAAATGACCCCCGGGGCTCGAACCTGAAAGAAGACTCGAGCCCTGTTTCACATACCTGGGGCTGTTATCCGGAGAGAAAATCGGTCTCGCGTGTGGGTTGAAAACAGCGAGGGAGTCAAGCGAGCCTGCGTCCTTTACGTGGCACCGGCCCAGATCGCAGAGCGCTTTTTCGCAAATCTCGTTTGGGCATTCTAGGGCTGCCGCTGCAGAGCGTCATTTGCTTGAGGGGGTACTATGACCTGAGGGGATTTTGCTACACCCTGGCCTGGGGAGCGGCTGTTGACGCGGCGTTGCGGCGTGGGGGCGGCAGCGGAGTGGGGGTGCGCGGGGAGCGAACAGACGGCGCATCGCGTTCGGAAAAGCTTGGAAGAGGAGGAACTGTTAGTGAGATAAGCGAAACCTCTTATTGTCATCCAGCGGGTGCAAATCCCGCCTGATCAAAGTCGAGCTGACAGGTCAGTAGTGAGTCTTGCCATTCACCGGGCGACTGGTGGGTGCGAAGCGTAGACAACAAGGTAGCAGGCCGTGAGGATTCAGCCCCGAAATCTTGTAGCGTTGCGAGGCCGACGTGTTTGCGCCAGCGGAAGGCAGTATCTGGCG
>Ga0181536_10005598_pt1 | contig 12848 bp, 14 predicted proteins | sample PEATcosm2014_Bin_41_FD_121105 | JGI IMG/M metagenome (GOLD analysis project Ga0181536, IMG submission 121105) | Peatland microbial communities from MTU Mesocosm Facility, Houghton, MI, USA - PEATcosm2014_Bin17_60_metaG | ecosystem: Environmental > Terrestrial > Soil > Wetlands > Peat | place...
AACGCCGCCCACGACGCCGCCCACGACGCCGCCCACGACGCCGCCCACGACGCCGCCCACGACGCCGCCCACGACGCCGCCCACGACGCCGCCCTCGTCTGGGTGCGCACCTTCTTGTCGAGTCATGGGGTGCCCGAGGAGGAGATCGACCGCGCCGAAGCCGACGACACCCTCGATCTGCTCGTCGCCGATCGAGTCCTCGTACCCGGCGGGAACCGCTACACGCGTGCCGAAGTGTCCGAGCGGACAGGAATCTCCGTGGAGCTCGCCGAGCGGTTCTGGAGGGCATTGGGGTTTGCCGACGTGGGACCCGACGAACGCGAATTCACGGACCTCGACATCGAGGCCATCTTGATCTTCCAGTCCATGGTTGCCATGGGCGTGGCGGAAGTGGAGCCGGCCGTCCAGTTCGCCCGCGTGATCGGATCGTCGATGGCCCGCATCGCGGAAGCCGAGGTCTCGCCGGTCATCACGTCCGGCAACAAGGTGATCGGCACGACCCAAGGAGATGGCGACTCGGTCATCGAAGCCGAGCGTTTTGCCCGGATGGCCGACACCACCCTGCCGGCCATGGCCCGCGTGCTCGAGTTCGCGTGGCGGCGGCATGTCCAGGCGGCAACCCGCCGGGCCATGTTGCTGCGGACGCGCGGCGACAAGAGTGCGCTCCCGCGCCTGGCCGTGGGCTTTGCCGACATGGTGGGGTTCACCGTGCTCAGCCAGCACCTGGCGGAAGAGGAGCTGGCTGCGGTGGTGAGTCGATTCGAAGAGCTGGCGCACGACATCGTGACCGGTGGCCGTGGCCGCATCGTGAAGATGATCGGTGACGAAGTCATGTTCGTCACCGAGTCTGTGTTCGACGCCGCCCGCATCGGCCTCAACCTGGCCGAAGCCTACGCCGATGACGAGCTGCTCTCGGACGTACGTGTCGGCATGAGCGTGGGCTCGGTCCTCATCCAAGACGGCGACTACTTCGGACCCGTCGTCAACTTGGCCAGTCGGCTCGTGAACATCGGCGAGCCTGGTGCCGTCCTCGTCTCGGATGACTTCCACGACGAGCTCGAACGGGAGCTCCGACCCGAGGCCGCGGCCGGGGCCAAGGACGAGCAGGTCGGAACCGAGTCGCCGGAAGAAGAGGTCGTCTTCGTCGCGCTGCGACCACGAGTCCTCAAGGACTTCGGGCGCGTGCAGCTCTGGGCGCTTTATCGTAGCGGTGACGACCAGGTCAGGCTCGACCGACGCATGGGTCGGCGCTGGGAGCGACTCGCCGACGTCATCCGCGACTTGGAGGAGCTGCGGGTCAAGGGGGAACGCCTGTTCGCCGGCGCCCCGCGCGCCGACGCCGACGCCGACGCCGACGGCTCAGCGGCCGGGCAGGCGGACCGTGGCGATGCCGAACGGGCGGAGGGTGAAGCGACCGTCGACGAGGTGGAGCGGACGTCCTCGGAGGTCGACGAGCCAAGCTGAGGTTCCGATCGTCACCGTGGCCTCCTCGGCGGTCGGGTTGAACAGGCGCACCTCCAATGCCCCGCCGACGCGCCGGACGGCCGAGACCTCGCCGCCGCTGACCTCGAGTGCCGCGCCCTGCCGCGGTCGGTCGCCGCCGCCGGCGGCGTGGACGATCTCGAAGGGCGCGAAGACGTCGTCGACCATCGCGTAGGGGTCGTCGCAGGAGATCGCCAGTGCGTAGCGGGCCTCGACAACCCGACCCTGGAGCTCGAGGCCGTCGACCGGTGTCAATGGCCCGGCGGGCAGCGGCCGGTACGCCATACCCAGGCGCGACAACATCCCGGTCGAGCGCAGCAGGGTCAGCGCCAGTGCCCGAGCGCGCCCGTCGGCGACCTCGACCAACTCGTACTCGATCAGCCCTTCGTGGGCCACCGTGAGTCCACCGGCCGAGACGAATCGCCTCGACGGGAAGGTCGCCAGTCCGAGCTCGTCGACGCGACCCTCGGCTTCGAGGCCGCGGCGGACCACGGCGAATGCGCACTCGGCGTGGGAGTGGTCGGTCGGGGTCGGGAGGGGCAGGTGGACGCGGACCCGATGGTCGCGACTCGGATTGGTGAACGAGTTGTGGACACGCACGTAGCCTTCGTCGGCGCGCACCTCGATGTCGGTCACTATGACCACGCGCGCTTCGCCGACACGGGCCCGAGTACCGTCGTCGACGCGCTCGGGCCAGAGGTACGTGGCCTTGACGGTAGCGACGGCGCGGACGGGCCCGTGCTCGCGTACGGCGATCGACACGGCGACGGGTGTATCGACGACGGTGTCATGCAGCGGCGGTGAGAAGTTGTACGAGTCACCGTGGTCCCCGCTGTCGACGATCCGGCCGAATCCGGGAGTGCCGTCGACGGCGAATGTCCCGTTCGCCGGATCGACGGACACCGTCACCAGGCCGTTGCCGAGGACGACGGCGTCAGCCGTCTCGTCCACCGTGACGGGGTGGTCAAGAGGTGCCGGGGTGGCGCCGCACCAGCCGTACCCGGGTACCGACGCCACCCGGGCCAGCACCGCGGTCGTGGCCGGCTGGTCGATGAGGATGCGCACGACGGCGTCGGGACGCGCCCCGAGGCGCGTGTAGAGGTCCTGCTTGATCGAGGCGATGGGGACGTCGAAGCGCTCCTCGTTGCCGAAGGTGATGGTGATGTCGATGCCGCTGTCGTCCTCGACCACACGGACGTCTTGGATCCAGGTGTGGGTGTCGATCTGGCTGCCGTTGGGGAGCATCCCGAGGATCATGCGAACGGTCTGGGCGTCAAGGGTGAGTGGCCCGAGCCCGCGGGGGATCCCGAACGCTCCCGGTGCCACGGACAGTGCCTGTGTCGCCGACGGCGCCTCTTCACCGGGGAGCACCAGCTCGACGAGCCCGCTGCGTCGGCGTGACGACATGTTGACCACGTAGGTGCCGGCCTCGGCGAGCGAACGGCCGAAAGCGACGAGGGCCTGTTCGGCCACGCCGTCGCCGATGGCGCGGGCTTCGGCGTAGCGATGGAGCACGGCGTCGACGACGTCGTCGACGGAGCAGGCGCACACCGAGTCGTGAGCAGCGTTGCGCACCATCTCGCGCCAAGCTAGGTCCAACAGCCGAGCGGGCCACGCCTGGGGGCCCATGAACAGCGCGGCCAACGGCTCGGCGCGCCGTTCGAGGGCGCGCTCGGCGCGTGCCGCCGCCCGTTTCACGTCCACTCTGTTCGAGGCCACGCCCATGAGCACGTTGGCCCTGGCTCCCGAGCGTAGTTCGCCCTTCCATCGAGGTAGGTCGGCTGTGGGGGCACCGATCAGGTATTCGGCCAGGGTCGTGACCTCGAGGACGAAGTCGTCTTGCACCTCGTTGGCCTCGGTCACCACCCGCCCGAGCCAAGGTTGGGGCTCTTGGTGGTCGGTGCCGTTCATAAGGAGCATGTCGCCGACGAGGAAGCTCCCGATTTCCTTCTCGTGGTCGGCGATGCGTCGCACGAGGGCTTTGGCATCGTCGGGGATCGACGAGCCGTTCCCGTAGCCGGTGGGGAGGTACTCGGCTCGGACGGTCGAGCCGTCGGGTGCTTCCCACCAGAACCCGGTGCGATCGATCGACGACGGCACGCCCCGCCACACCACGGCGTGTTCGAAACCGGCCTGCTTCAGGATCTGCGGCATCTGGGCGATGTGACCGAACATGTCCGGGAGGTACCCCACCTCCATCACGCCGCCGAAGGCCGCGCCGCGGCGGATGCCGAGCTCGAGGTCGCGCACGATCGTCTCGCCCGAGACCAGGAACTCGTCCATGAGGACGTACCAGGGGCCCATCGTGAGTCGTCCGGCGGCGGCCAGCGCGCGAATCCGGTCCTCGGCCTCGGGGCGGACCTCGAGGTAGTCGTCGACCATGGCCATCTGTCCGTCGAGCATGAACCGGCCATACGACGGGTCGCGTTCGAGCAGCTCGAGAAGGGTATCGAGGAGCCGGACGAGCCGGAGTCGGAAGGTCTGGAACGGTTCGTACCATTCCCGGTCCCAGTGGGTGTGAGGCACGACGGCGACGCACCTTTGTGCCTTGTGACCTGCGGAGATTTCTTCCTCAGTAGTTCCCATCACCCTGCCTCAGTCCTCAGAAAGTCCTCAGCCGATCCGCCGAGGGTTTCGTCGATGATGGTACGCATCCGGTCCGCGCCTTTGCGGATCATGTGGGCGTAGGTCTCGGGGAGCGTGGCCACGGCCCGGACGACGGGTCGCCCGCTGTGGTGGGGCTCAGCGCCGAGGAGGGCGGCGGCCCGGACGTGCTCGGGAACGTGGTGACGAGCGCCTTCACCTCGTCGACCGTCAGGACGCTGGGAGGTGCAAACTGATCACTCTCCGATCCCGGCCGAATGGCGATGAAGAACCCCCTCGTAACCCAAGAGATGGTGCGGCGCATGGCCCGGCGGCGTCGTTGGTGGCGACGGATGCGCCGCACCCTCCTGGTCGCGTGTGCCGTCGTCGTCGCCGGTGGGTTGGCCTACGGCATGGACCGGCTCGTGATCGTGGGGCATCGGCTCTACGTGAAGGACGTGGAGCATGGGAACGGTGTCACTCAGGCGGTACCGACCTCCGCCCCGACGACCACGACGAGCACGATACCGGGTCCGCCCCTGTGCACCAGCCCGCAACTCAACGCCTACCTCGACCGCTGGCTGATCAGCGATGCCACGCTTTACGAAATCGTCGTGCTCACCAACATCTCGGAAGTGCCGTGTTCTTTGGTGGGTTACACGGGGCTCGGCGCGAGTGGGGAAAATGGCGTTGTGCTTTCCGCCCCGGTGAGCGACGTCGCAACGCTGGGTGCGGTTGCCGGCTCCGTTGCCTCGGCCTCGGTGGTCCTCGTCCCCGGCGCACAAGCCTGGTTCGAGGTGTCGTACTCGGTCGCTTGCTCCGTCGTGCTCGGTCCCGGTGAAGTGGCGACCGGCGCTCCCAACGAGTGCTACGCAGGCAGTGACCTCCAGGTCATCGTGCCCCAGGCGACCAGTGCCCTGCTGATCACCGAGCCGCTTCGCTTCACCTTTGGGACCGCCGGCTTCCAGGTGGGTCCCTTCCAGGGAGGCCCACCGCCGTCATCCCCGCCGCTGGGGTAGGAACGAGGACCGACCACCGGGACACGACCCACCACCTCCAGCGACAGGAAGTCGACGTCGTCGCCAAGGACCGCTGCGCCGATGTCAGTCGCTGCTTCTCGGTCATGGCGCAGCGGTCCATGGGCACCAGGAGTCCGATGGACCTCGCCGGCGGGGGTTCGAGGCCCGGTCACTCAGCGGCACGTGCCAATGTGATCTTCACTTGCCTTCGCCAGGGCACGGGCACCCGCCGGACGGTGCGTAGCCGCTGCGCCGCGAGCATCCCATCGAGGACGTCCGGCGTGTGCAACCGGCCCTCGTTCCGCCTGAAGGCGAAGGGCCACCGGAGCCAACGGCCGGCAAGCCCGTCGGTCAACACGAAGAGTCCACCGTTTCGAAGCACCCGACGAACCTCGTGGAGGCCCTGCTGTTGGTCGGCCCAGTGGTGGAAGCTGACGGTCGTCACGACGAGGTCGAAGTGGGCGTCAGAAAAGGGAAGCTTCTCGGCGCCTGCGATGATGAACTCGATGTGCCCTTCGGGAGCCGACGCTGCTTGGGCCTGACGGACCATCCCGGGAGCAGGGTCCACGCCGACGAGTTCGGCGTCAGGGTGCCGTTCGGCCAAGCGCCGGAGTAGTTGCCCGGTTCCGCAGCCCACGTCAAGCACGGCGTCGACGTCGCCGGATTCTCGGTCGACCTCGGCGATCGTGGCCTCTTGAATCGGGCCGAAGAAGAATCGCTGGAGGACCGAACGGTCGTAGCGGGAAGACCAGCGTTCGAAGTGACCAACATCGTGGTCGTCCATGGGATTTACGCTATCCGGGACAAGGAGGCGTCCCGGTCTACGGGATCGACGGCGACGGGCGCACCACCACCGGAGGGCTTGGCAAGGGAAGCAAGTTGTCACGACCACGGCGACCGTTCGTCAGGGGTCCGGGGGGAGACCACGGGCCAGAGGTCGTCATCGGGTCCGCGTGCAGTCGACCGCGGCCGGTCAGGCCCCCTCCGCATTCGGAGATCGACGGGCGAACCCCACCGTCGCACCCGGCCAGGGTGTGGTTTGAATACTGCGATCGGTAGGGCGTAGACCCTGGGTATGGTCGATCATCCATTTGCCCTTGAACCCCTTGCCGGGTTCCCCTACTCGAACGTGGTCGTATCGGGCGACCTCGTGGCTGTGGCCAGCCAGGTACCCTTCGGCGAGGGCCACCATCTCGTCGGGCGAGCGTTCGCCGAACAGGCCCACCAGGTCTTCGCCAACCTGCGCCAATGTTTGAAGGTGGCGGGGTGTGATCTGGTCGATGTCATCAAGGTGACCGGCCATCTCGCACGGCCTGATCTCATTGACGAGTACAACGAGATCTATAAGCAGTACTTCACGCCGCCATATCCCGCCCGAACGACGGTTGCCTGCGAGCTGGTCGTGCCCGGCATGCTCGTCCAGGTCGACGCTTTCGCCCGCGTCCCGACGCCCGGTTGAGCCTCCTTTCGCCTGACTCACGACGAGCAGAGCCAGCACCCGAATTGGTCAAGCGGCCAGGAGGGGATCGCCCAGCGAGAAAGGCGACATGCCGACTCGTGGGTCCGACGCCGGGGGCAAGGGTCGACCGTCACCGTGGCGGAACTCCAGGACGAATCGGCGAACTGGGTGCCGACGACGGTCAGACCAGAGACGAAGGCGGCTTCTCTGCGACCTACGACTGGACAATTCGACACTCGCTCCCCAACGCCGCCTCAAGCTCCCGGCCGGGGGTCCCCCGACGTGCTGACCGGTCGGTATGTTGGTGTCAGAGGGGGACAGCGATGGCGAAGACCGGTGAGTACGCACATTCGACCGGCGAGTACGCAGCCGATTGCATGCACTGGACCATTCACATGCGTGCGGGCTTAGAGTTCCCACCCTGTCCCCAGTGCCACCGAGTGGTGGAGTACAGGAAGATCGCCGGGGAATCCCCTGAACCGCAGGTGGTCCAAGCGCATGCGCACGGTTTCCGACACTTCGTGAGTGAGCGATGGTCGCAGCACCACGACGCTGCTGGCCGTCTTCGATTGTCGTCCCGGTGACGGTCACGAGCACGTCAGCCCGCCGTGCGAGTCCTCGCCGATGGACTTCGGGTCTGGTTCTCCGATAGCGGGGCCCGTACTGGCGTGGCCAGCTGTGCGGTCGACTCGATCTCGGTCCCGGCGGCTGGGCCGTCTTGGCCTGGTGCGGCGCTTCGGGCGGGGTGACACCCACATGTCCCGGATCGGTTGACCAAGAGTTGACCCTGCGGTGGCTTCGGGTTGATCTTGTGGGAGCAGCCTCGGAATCGTCGAGTGTTGCATTCGGGGCTACGACGGCAGCCCTGTGCAGGGGGACACATGTCAGAAAAGATCGCTGCGGGCATCGCCGTGATCATGGTGATCGTCCTCTTCGTCGGTCGAAGGTCGCGGCGGCATCTGCCAAGGTGACGCCCGACCCGGCGCCGGTCCCGAAGATGCATCATTGAGAGGGTGTGCCGACGAGCCGACCGTGGGAACCGCGTTCCAGCATTGCTCGCGTTGCTCGTCACGCCCTCGCTGACGGCGGCGTGTGCGAAGACGGTCACGGTGACAGTGCCGAGCGCCACGACGGAGGTGGCGAGCACGGCGCCGCCCACTCCCTCTCCACACGTGACCACCGTGAAAGTGACGGGAACGCCCCCCACGGCCAACTCGGTGACGATCGTGGACGGCGGTGGAGAGTCACAACGCGAGGGGGTGGCCCTCCCCTACATCGTGACTCTCTCGGATGATCCCTTGATCGTGCGGGTTACTGCACAGGCTGGCGGTGCACCGACAGCGACCATTACCTGCGAAGTCGATCAGCTTAGAAGGGACGTCACGAGCACCGCATCTGGAGCCTATGCCGTTGTGACCTGCTAAGGGGATGTCCTGGTCAGGTCGCCTTCCCCTTGCCCGCTCGGACCCCGAGACCCATCGAGCGCCCCGTCTCCAATCAACACGACGACCGGGACGATCACCTCACGACGAAGACGGAGAACGTCACGTGCACGCAGTCGTTCGCGGTGACAACGCCAGCCTGGCCTCGGGCGACGGCTACCGTGGTCCTGACAGGGAGGTCATCCATGAAGAAGCGAGAAAGCTGCCCACGATGTGGCGGTGGCCAGATCGACGAGTACACGCACGGCGACTGCCCACCCGGCTCGACTCCCGATGACCACCGGCACCTCGTCTGCGCCAACAAAGCCTGCGAGTATGAGTGGGTCGAGCCAGTTGCCCTGGCTTTCACGCCAGAGGGGGGTAGTTGATGCCAGAGGTCGGTGATCGGATTCGCATGCATGCGATCAAGGTCGACCAGCCGTCACGTGAGGGCGTTGTGACCAGCGTCAGCGGAGCGCTCCTGCGCATCCGATGGGCCACGGGCGACGAGACGACCATGGTGCCCGGCCCGGGCTCGGTGGAAGTCGTCGGGAAGGTGCGGAAGGCATCGGGCAAGAAGACCGGAACGAAGAGGCCCGCCCCGGTTGCCAAGAAGTCGACCAAGGCCCCGGCGACGAAGGCGAATAAACGAGCCAAGAAGTAGGGGTACGTGCCCAAGACCGGCGGGAAACCTCGCCTTCGGGTAGCGGCGTCAGGGGGCGCGATGAACGAAACGAGCGAAATCGAGATCACCTTCAGGGAAGACGGTGACCACACCGAGGCTCGGGCCTCGCTCGTCATCCGGGATGCCAGGTTCACTGCCTCGGGGCGGGCCAGTCGCAACCCCGCCGATGCCAAGCTGCCGATCGTCGGGGAGGAGCTTGCGGCCGCTCGTGCGCTCTCCGACCTGGCCCACCAGTTGGTCCAAGCCGCGACAGAGGCGATCAGCACGCGGGAAGGGTGACCTGTCGCCGAGGTGGACTTCAATGGAACTCGTCCAGCTTGTCGGGGGCCGACGAGGGTCAGACCTGCGGCTGGCGCACCATCACCCGGTCGCCTGTGCGTTCGAGGACCCGGACGAGCCGGAGCCGGAGGGTCTGGAACGGTCCGTACCCCTCCTGTCCCAGCGGGTGTGGGCGACGGCGACCACGTGACGGGCGACGGCGTCTGGCTGCGTGCAGCGCGGGGCCGACGCGAGCCGCTTGGTACCGTTCCCGACCGTGCGTCCTCGTCCCTGGCGTGACCATCTCCCAGCGGGGAGGGACTGGAACCCGGACGAGCTGACCGCCCGGGGCAGCCTCCCGGCGGCGTGGGAGGCCGTGTGGGCAAGGGACCCCGATCGGCCCATCCTGTACGACGCCGGCGCAGGCGACGAGGCCCGCTGGGTGACCGCGGCCGAGTTCGAGGAGCGCACCCGCCTCGCTGCCGAGCGCCTGATGGGCCTGGGACTGCAGCCGGGTGACCGGGTGCTGTGGAGCATGAGCTCGTCCCTGGATGCCGTGGTGGCCCACGTCGGGGCGTTGCGGACGGGCGTTTTGGTCGTCGTGCCGGCCAACCCCGGCTATGTGGAACGGGAGCTTGCGCACATCGTCGGGGATGTGCGCCCCGCTGCGGCCGTGGTCGACGACGTCCGGCGCGCTCGCTGGGTGCGAGACGCCTCGCGCTCGGCGATCCCGGTCCTCGATCCCACGCTCGCTCCGATCGCCGGCGCCGGGAACCCGGCACCGGCGCGGTGGAGGGCGCCCTCGCTCGGCGCCGCGTCGGGCGCGGCGCCGGCGCTCGTCGCCTACACCTCGGGTACGACCGGCGCCCCGAAGGGGGCGGTACTCACCCACGCCAACGTGTTGGCCAACAGTGAGTCGGTGGCCCTCGCATGGCGGTGGACGCCCGAGGATCGCCTGGTCCACGCGCTACCCGTCTTCCACGGACACGGACTGTGCGTGGCCTTGTACACGACTTTGCTCGCCGGTGCCTCTGCGGTGCTGCTCCCTGCATTCGACGTGACGGCGGTGCTCGACGCCTGTGAGGAGCACCGCGCATCCCTGTTCTTTGGCGTCCCGACCATGTTCCACCGGCTCGCGGCGTCGGGCCGGGCGTCGGAGTTGTCGCACCTGCGCCTCGCCGTATCGGGGTCAGCGCCACTACCGGCCGCGCTGCATCGCGCCATGGTCGAGCGCGCCGGAACGGTGGTGCTCGAGCGCTACGGGATGACCGAGACGCTCATGACCTTGTCGAACCCTTATGACGGCGAGCGCCGGGCGGGGACCGTCGGGTTCCCGTTCCCCGGGGTCGACGCCTGGATCGGAGCCGAGTCGCCACGGCCCGATCGCTCGGAGACCGACGACGAAGTCGACGACGAAGCGGACGTCCTCGCCGAGGCCGAGATCCTGGTCCGGGGCCCAACGGTGTTCGACGGCTACTGGGAGCGGCCGGCGGCCACAGCCGAACGCCTCGCGGCCGAGGGGTGGCTGCGCACCGGGGACATCGGGTCGGTCGACACCGACGGCTATGTCACGGTCCGCGGACGGCTCACCGACATGGTGATCTCGGGCGGCTACAACGTCTATCCCGCCGAGGTGGAGGACGTGCTCCTCGCCCATCCCGGCGTGGCCGAGGTGGCAGTGACCGGCACGCCGTCCGACGAGTGGGGCGAGGTGGTCACGGCCTGGGTGGTGGCGGACGGGCCCGAGCCCGATGCCCGCGCCCTGATGGCCTTCGCGGCCGAGCGCCTCGCCCCCTACAAGCGACCTCGCCTGGTTCGCTTCGTCGAGTCGCTACCGAGAAATGCGATGGGCAAGGTCACCCGCAGTCAGCTCGGTTGATCGGCGGGCGACCGGCGGTCAAGGTGGATTGATAGTTTCGACGTGTGCGCATCGCCTTCGGGACCGACCAGGAAACCGACGTGACCCGTTTCGCCGTGGGAGAGCTCGAGCGCCTCGGGCACGTCGTGGTGCGGGTCGCACCTGGTGAGGCGTGGCCCGAGGTCGGCCGCGGTGTCGGCGAAGCGGTGGCACGCGCCGCCGTCGATCGGGGCGTCGTGTGTTGTTGGACCGGCACCGGCGTGGCCATCGCCGCCAACAAAGTGCGTGGGGTGCGTGCCGCCTTGTGCACTGACGCGGCGACGGCGCAGGGGGCCAGGCGCTGGAACGACGCCAATGTGCTGGCCTTTGGCCTTCGGCTCACCTCGCAGGAGGTGGCCAGGGAGATGCTCGACGCATTCCTGCGCATCGATCCCGACGACACCGAGCGCGACGCGATCTCTCGAGTCGAATCGCACCTGGAGTAGCGTTCTCGGCCATGGCGACCTTCCTCATGCTGTCCACGCTAGGGCCCGAGGGCATGGCCACCTTGCGCCAGAACCCGGAGCGTCTCCGGGAAGTGAATACCGAAGTCGAGGCGATGGGGGTGCGCGTCGTGGCGCAATGGGCACTGCTTGGCCAATACGACTTCGCCACCGTCATCGAAGCACCCGACGAGCGGACGGTCATGCGTGTCGCCGTGGCCCTGGGTGCACGCGGCACGTTGAAGACGAAAACATTGTCGGCGATGTCGGTCGACGATTTCGTCGCCGCCGTTGCGGGTCCCTGACGCGGACTCGCCGGCTCAGGGGATGGGGTCGGGCGCCGGATGGCTCAGTACCACCAAAGGCCGTGCTTGCGCAGCTCGGGTCGGATCTCTTCGTCGGTGAGCACGTCGGGTAGAACGCTGCCATCCGACACGCGTCTGATCCGGTATCCACCGTCGACCGGCTCGTCGACCTCGAAGCCGTGGGCCCACGACCCCACGAACCGGCTGCGAACATCGACCCGAGTTCCGTGGGGAAGTCGCTCGTCCAACGCGCCATCGTTCACCATGTGCATCGCATTGACCACGTCCGGTCCCTCCTGCGACCCCCGCTCGCGGCGACGGTGCGATCGAGCTCCCCGCAAGCCATCATCGATCGGTAAGCAACGCGAAACAAGGGGTCGAATCACAAATCGCATGCACGACTGGAGCGCCGACGCACAGTGATACGAGAACCTGATCTCGTTACCGAACGCGCTCTGTGGCGATCAGGACATCGGGTGGTCGCCGGCGTGGACGAAGTCGGGCGAGGAGCGTGGGCCGGTCCGCTCACGGTCGGCGTCGCCGTCATCGGCGTGCCCGAGGCTTCGCGTGCCGAAGGTCACGACGGGCGGCTTCGCCCGCCGACCAGACGGCGAATCCCCACCGGGCTCCGAGACTCCAAGATGCTCGCCGAGGCGAGCCGCGAGCGCATGTTCCCCCTGGTCGCCAGGTGGTGCACGGCGTGGGCGGTGGGTCATGCCGAGCCCGCCGAGTGCGATGCCCTGGGCATGACGGCGGCTCTTCGGTTGGCCACGGCGCGGGCCTTTCGGAGCCTGCCCTGTGGACTGGCGCCCGACGCAGTGGTCGTCGACGGGCCCATGGACTTCGTGACCCCCCAAGCCCAGGGCACGCTCGCCACCGGAGACGACGCGATCGACTGTTGGTCGCCGGTGGTGCGAACCGAAGTCGACGGCGACGCGCGCTGCGCGTCGGTGGCGGCCGCTTCGGTGCTCGCGAAAGTCACGCGCGATCGAATCATGCGCGAGCAGGCGGCCTGCTACCCGGCTTTCGATTTCGACCGGAACAAGGGATACCCCTCTCCGGCACATCAGCGGGCGCTGTGCGGCTACGGGCTCACGGCGCTGCACCGCCGGTCGTGGGCCTTCGTCGACGATCTGCCCTGGCGCCCGAACTGGCCCCGGACCCCGCGTCCCTAGGTCGCCGCCGGCTCCTCACCGTCAGGTCGCCGCCGGCTCCTCACCGTCAGGTCGCCGCCGGCTCCTCACCGTCAGGTCGCCGCCGGCTCCTCACCGTCAGGTCGCCGCCGGCTCCTCACCG
>Ga0181536_10005603_pt1 | contig 12846 bp, 11 predicted proteins | sample PEATcosm2014_Bin_41_FD_121105 | JGI IMG/M metagenome (GOLD analysis project Ga0181536, IMG submission 121105) | Peatland microbial communities from MTU Mesocosm Facility, Houghton, MI, USA - PEATcosm2014_Bin17_60_metaG | ecosystem: Environmental > Terrestrial > Soil > Wetlands > Peat | place...
GGCCTAACTTTCTCGTGCTCTTCATCTTCGCGTTCATCATGGTTTCGGCCAGCGTCTGGCGCTTCCGGAAACAGCTCAGCTAGGACAAATGAAAAAACGAACCCAATTCCTCGGAATTTGCGCCGGCGCTTTCCTGGTTACCGCACTCTTTGAGACAGCCGCCTTCGCCCAGTTCGGCCCGCCGGGTGGTTCATCGACAGGCACCCAGGCAAATCAGGTGCCGCTCTCGGGCAGGACGGGTGAATCGGGTTCGGTCTCGGCCACTCAGTCGCCCGTCGCAGGCACGACGAACAGCGTAAACACCATCAATCCTTCGATCCAGACAACCGGACCTTATGCCGGCAGCTCGCTGAGCACGTCGAAGACACCGTTCTCCGGGAAACTTTCATTGAAAGAGGCCGTCGCGCGCGGGCTTGAATACAATCTCGGAACGGTCGGCATGAGTCTTGCCATGCAGCAGGCGCAGGGGCAGGCTCGGGTTGTCCGCAGCGCCCTGATGCCCAACATTAGCGGCACCCTGTCCGAAACGGTGCAGCAGACCGACCTGAAAGCGGCGGGCCTACGCTTCTCATCTCCTATTGCCGGCTTCGGAATTCCGTCCGTCGTGGGCCCGTTCAACTATTTCGACCTGCGTGCGCACCTGACGCAGACGGTCGCCGATCTCACCGCCTGGAACAATTACCGGTCCGCCAAAGAGGGCCTTCGCGCCAACGAATTCTTCGCGCAGGATTCGAAGGATCTGGTGGTGCTCGCCGTGGGTGGCGCCTACCTTCAGGTTATCGCCGCCCGGGCCCGCGTGGAATCGGCCAAAGCACAATTGGAAACGGCCAACGCCCTTTACGAACAGACCGCGCAGCAGCGCAGTGTCGGACTGCTCGCGCAGATCGACGTCAACAAAAGCCAGGTTCAGGTGCTGACCCAGAAGCAGCGCCTGGCCTCTCTGCAGAACGATCTCGCCAAGCAGAAAATCAATCTGGCCCGGCTGACCGGCCTGCCGCCGAACGATCGCTACGAGCTGTCCGACGATTTGCCTTTCGCCGGCGCGCCCGTGACCGGTGAAGAGGATGCCGTCGCGCAGGCATTGATGCAGCGCCCCGATATCAAAGCGGCGGACGCGCAGATTCGCGCCGCGGAACGCGCCCTTCTTGCGGCGCGCGCCGAACGCCTGCCGTCTTTATCGTTGAGCGCCGATTATGGCGTCATTGGGACCAATCCCGCGGAATCGCATGGGACATTCACGGTCTCCGGAACTCTGCGCGTTCCCATCTGGCAGGGGGGGAGGACCGAAGGCGATATCGAACAGGCGAATGCGGCGCTCGCACAGCGCCGGGCCGAAATGGAAGATCTGCGAAGCCGCGTGGAGAGCGAAGTACGAAATGCGTTTCTGGACTTACAGGCGGCCACCAGCCAGGTTGAGGTCGCCCGCCAGAACCTCGACGTCACCCGCGAGACTCTGACGCTGACTCGGCAGCGTTTCGACGCCGGCATCACGGATTCAGTCGAAGTCTCCCAGGCGCAGTCCTCCGTCGCTTCGGCGGAACTGGATTACATCAACAGCGTATTCGCGCATAACGTGGCAAAACTGAGTCTCGCCCGCGCGGCCGGCGGCGCCGTGGAGAGCCTTCCGCGATTCCTGAGGATGCAGTAGCTTTCCCGGACCGCTATTTCGACTTTGCCGGAGACTCACCGAAGTTCGCAACCAGGTATTCGACCACAGTCTTGAATTCTTCGTCGCTCAGGACCGCGCCCTTGTCGATCATCTTTTTGAGGACCGTCCGCCATTGCTCCTCGGACCAGGCTCTTCCGATAATCTGGTCCAGGCCGTGACATCCGTCGCAGGCCGCCTCGACGATGTCCTTACCTTTTCCGTCAGGCAGTTTTTGACCCTGCGCCGCCGAAGCGACAAACAGGCATCCCATTACAAGCCACGATTTCCGCATACACTCAATCTAATACTTTATGAGAGGATGCTTAAGGAGGTATTCATGATCAGCACAGCATCTATCGGCAAGACCATCGCTCTGGTCCTGGCAGGCCTGTTCGGCGCCACGCTCTACGCGGCCAATAAGCCGGTTACCGTGTCGTTGAAGGACGGGGACGGCAAAGACGTCGGTACCGCAAAGATCTCGGGCAAAGGCACGGGAGTCAAAATCGCGCTCGACCTCAAGAACCTTCCCCCCGGCGAACATGCCGTGCACATCCATCAGAACGCGAAGTGCGAAGGGCCGAAGTTCACCACGGCCGGCGGTCACTTCAATCCCGATATGAAAAAGCATGGCCTCGAAAATCCCGAAGGCCCCCACGCCGGCGATATGAAGAACTTCACGGTAAAACCCGACGGCACGGCTAAAGTGACAATGGAAGATCCGAGGGTAAATCTGGGCGATGGCGATCATTCGGTTTTTGCCGGCGGCGGCACTGCCCTCATGATTCACGCCAAGGCCGATGACCTGAAAAGCGACCCTGCCGGCAATGCGGGCGATCGCATCGCGTGCGGCGTCATTGTAAAGTAGCCCGGCAGCTGAACAATATTACTGCGTAGTACTCTTCGGCAGCGCGATGAGAAATTGCCTGACCGTCTGAAGCAGAATCGCCTTCGTGACCGGCTTCGGCAGGTAACTGGAGCAGCCGGAAGCGAAGATCCTGGCGACGTCGCCAACCGTGGATGACGCCGTCAGTGCTGTGATTGGGGTCGGCATGAGAGAATTCTCAATCTCCCAGCGCCGTATCGCCAGGGCGGCCTCGCAACCGTCGAGCACCGGCATCTGGATGTCCATCAGGACCAGGTCGAACGCGGAATCTTTGAATGCCTGAAAACCCTGCTCCCCGTCGCCTGAAACGGTCACCTGTATCCGGGGATCGTTCAGAAACGCCTTCGTAACGGCCACGCTGTCATGGCTGTCTTCGATCAGCAGCACTCTGTATTGCGCGGGAGCTGCGTCTCGTGTTGTTCGGTTCGATTCGGTTTTCATTGATAACCAATTGTTTGATCGTCGGAACGCCTGAAAAACATTAGGGCGCCTTTATACATCTTTGAGTGCAATCAGCTGTGTAAACACGGGCTCTTCGGTGCCGGATCGGGCTCAATCGCGAAAATTTTGAGGAATTGCTCTCCTCCAAACGGGACTCCCTGCCGAAGAGACTGTATGCGGGGCAGAGCGGATCAAAGGATTGCTTTCCCGGTCGTGGCGCTGATTCGGGCCGCCAGGGGCTGGGTGGGGCGGCTGATCCGGCCCGTCGGAGTACGAACCGGCGGGAATCGCTACCGGGCGATACTCGAATCCCTGCCGCAAATGGTGTGGACGCTCGATGCCGGCGGCAGGTGCGACTACCTCAGCCCGCAATGGAAGGAGTATGCCGGCCACGAAGCGGCGGAGACCGGCGACGGCTGGGCGGACCGTGTACATCCGGACGACAAGCGGAAATTCCTCGATCACCGAGCGCTCTGCCTCAGAACGGGCCAGCCTTACACGTTCGAATACCGTTTCCGGCGCGCGCCGGACCAGACTTGGCGGTGGCTTCTCGAACGAGGCGCGCTGATCTTCGACGCCAACCGACAGATCGCCGGTCTGAGCGGCACGTGCACCGACATAGAAGACTACAAACAAGCGACCGCCTCAATTGAAGAGCGAAGGGCCAAACTCCAGGACGTCCTTGATGCAGCGACCCAGGTGGCGATGATTGCGACGGACACGAACGGCCTCATTGAGATTTTCAACTCCGGGGCGCAGCGAATGCTGCAGTATCAGGCGTCGGAAATGGAAGGAGTCCGGACGCCGGAGATACTCCATGACAGCGCGGAATGCGCGGAACGGTCGCGGTTGCTTTCGAGCCGGTTCGGACAGCCTGTCGAAGGGTTCAATGCGATCCTCGAAAATGCCCGCCGGGGCAAATCGGAAGAACGCGAGTGGACGTACGTGCGCAAGGATGGCACCCGGCTCGACGTCAACCTTGCGGTAACGGCCGTCTGCAATCCGGAGGGCGCCCTGCAGGGATTCCTGTGCATCGCGACCGATATCACGGCCCGGAAGTCGCTGGAGAGGGAGTTCCGGCTGAACAACGAAAAACTGTTGGCGCAGACCCGGAACGCGGAGCAGGCCAATCTCGCCAAGAGCGATTTTCTGGCGGCGATGAGCCACGAAATACGCACTCCGATGAACGCGGTCATGGGCATGGCGGACTTGCTGTGGGAGTCTCAGCTGGACGCCGAGCAAAGTCAGTACGTCGATGTCGTCAGGCGCGCCGGTTCCAATCTTCTCGTGCTCATCGACGATATTCTCGATTTGTCGAAGATCGAGGCAGGCCATCTCGAGTTGGAGCACATCGGATTCCATCTCGAGAAGGTGGTTAGCGAGGCGGTCGCGCTGCTCAACCTGAAGGCGCGCGCCAAAGGCCTGAGCCTGGCGTGCCACATTTCACCCGATGTCGCCACCGCTCTGGCAGGCGATCCCAACCGGCTCAGACAGATTCTGGTCAATATATTGGGGAACGCCGTGAAGTTCACCGACTCGGGCGCGATTGAGTTAAGTGTCCGGAACCACGAATCGGGCAGGCGCGGGGAGATCGAGTTCGCAGTCTCCGACACCGGTATCGGGATTCCGGCGGATAAGCTGGAAGCGGTTTTCGACAATTTCACGCAGGCGGATGCGTCGACTACGCGAAGGTATGGAGGCTCGGGCCTCGGCCTCGGAATCAGCCGGCGGCTCGTCGAAACCATGGGAGGCCGGCTGACTGTGACCAGTTCAGTCGGCAAGGGGAGTACGTTCCGGTTTAACACGCTGTTCGAGTCGGCTCCAGTGGGGGGACAGCAGGTTCCCGTGACAAAAACGCAGCCGGAGCCCCTGGTGCATGGCGGCGAGCCTGCCGGGAAACCCGGGAAAGCGCTCCGTATATTGCTGGTAGAGGATTCGGGGGACAACCGGCTGCTGGTCCAGGCGTATATGAAGGGCACGCGACACCGGTTGGATATAGCCGAGGACGGAAAAGCCGCAGTGGATCGCTTTCGGGTGGAAAACTTCGATCTGATCCTGATGGACATGCAAATGCCCGTGATTGACGGGTTAACCGCGACGCACGCCATACGCTTAATCGAGCGGGAGCGGGGCACGGCTCCGGTCCCCATTGTTGCGATTACGGCAAATGCCCGCCCGAAAGACGTCGAACTGAGCTATCAGGCTGGATGCAATGCTCATCTGTCCAAGCCGATATCCAAACCCAATCTCCTCCACGTTATCGAGCAGCACGGGATTCCCGCGGCGCGGGAGGCAATCAGGATCGAGATGCAGCCGGGCCTTGAAGAGATAACGCCTGGCTATCTGGCGGCGCGCCGGGAGGAGGTTCCCGAGTTGATCGCACTACTCGCGGCTTCCGACTTTGAGCGCCTTACCAATCTGGCCCATAACATGAAAGGGTGCGGTACCTCGTTTGGCTTTGCGGATCTGAGCCGAATTGGCGCCGCGCTGGAGGTGGCCGCGAAACGAAGGGATTCCGGCGCCGCAGACACTCAGTTGCGGCAACTCAGCGACTATCTGGAGAAAGTCCAGGTAGTTCGGAAACCTGTTGAGTGCTAACCGGAGTTAGCATCAACAAAATTAACGACAGAAGTCTTACAAATCATAGTCGCGATCCCTGCTAGGCTTCAAATGCATGGTAAAGTCCATATCCGAGGCTGGAGAAGATCACTTCGGCCTCCCCGCTCGCGACGGTCTGAACTGGACGACAACGATCGCGTTCGGCCTTCTTCACGTCGGCGCAATCGCAGCGCTATTTATGTTCAGCTGGCGCAGCTTCTGGGTCGCCGTTTTTATCTATTGGATCGCCACTGGTCTGGGAATCAGCATGGGATATCACCGGTTGCATACGCATCGGGGATACAAATGCCCGGTGTGGCTGGAATACTTTTTCGCCCTTTGCGGGGCGCTGAGCCTCGAAGGCGGGCCGATTTTCTGGGTAGCGGTGCACCGCGTGCACCATCAGAAGTCCGATCAGCCCGGTGATCCCCATTCCCCCCGCCACAGCGGCTTTTTCTGGGCTCATGTCGGCTGGATCCTCTTCGGCGAAGGCAATCACAACAACACGAAGCTGATGTCGAAGTATGCGCCCGATCTGGCGAAGCATCGTTTCTATGTTTGGCTGAATAACTGGCACTGGGTTCCGCTGGCCGTGCTCGGCGTCATACTGTTCGCGATCGGCGGCCTGCCGATGATGCTCTGGGGCGTTTGCGTGCGCACGGTCTTCGGTCTGCACGCCACGTGGCTGGTCAATTCCGCCACCCACATGTGGGGTGGCCGCCGGTTTGCCACGCGGGACGACTCGCGGAACAACTGGTGGGTGGCTGCGCTTACGTTTGGCGAAGGCTGGCACAACAACCACCACGCCCATCCGACCTCGATTCGCCACGGGTTGGCCTGGTATGAGATCGATCATTCCTGGATTCTGGTGAACATCCTGAAGCGCGTCGGGCTCGTTTCCGATCTGAAAGTGGCCAAAGTGGACAGCCGGCTCATCGAGCGAGAAGCCGCTTAACGAACGCCTTCTGAAACTTTCACCGGCTGAAGCCTGTGCTGCCAAACGGGTAAGCTGGGACCATGGTCGGGACCGGGCGCAAGAAATCGATCGCTTTCTTCATCGCGCTGGGCGTTGGCCTCACCGTAGTCGTCATTCTTCTGTACGTGGGCTGGGTCCTGCTCGGCTGGCGCTCGGGCATCCTCCTGTTCCTGGGCATCGTGCTGCTGGCCCTTATCATTGCCGGAGTGGTCCTGAACACCACGTTTCTGGTGCGGGAAATTCGCCGGAATGAGCAGCACGACGCTTTCATCAACGCCGTTACTCATGAACTGAAGACCCCTGTCGCCTCCATCCGGCTGTATGTGGAAACACTCAAGACGCGCGCCGTCGAAGAAACGAAGCGGGACGAGTTTTACGGCATTATTCTCTCGGACAGCGATCGGCTTCTCGGCACCATCGAGCAGATTCTGCGAACCGGACGGGTCGGATCTTCCAGCCGAAAACCGCATCTTGCCCCGATGCGTCTCGATGAACTCGTAAGCGAATGCGTAGCCCGCGCCCGCATCCTGCACAGCATCCTTCCCGAGTCGCTGCAATATGAGCCCGGTCCGCCTTTGACTATTTTGGGAGATTACGACGAAGTGCATGCGGCGGTCTCGAACCTGATCGATAATGCGGTCAAATATTCCGGCACGGAGATGGGGATAGAAGTCGGGGCTTATGAGAGCGACGGACGGTTTGCCGAAGTCAGGGTCAAAGACAGGGGCGCCGGCATTCCCGGCCCAGAATTAAAGCGCATATTCAAGCGGTTTTACCGCATTCACGGACCCGGCGCGACGCGAGTCAAAGGCACCGGCCTGGGGCTTTACATTGTTCGCTCAGTGGCGAAAAGGCACGGCGGACGCGCGTGGGCCGAGAGCAGCGGCCCGGGACACGGAAGCACCTTTACACTACAGTTCCCAATCGCAAAATGAGCCGCGTACTGGTTGTGGAAGACGAACAGCACCTGGCTGAAGGCCTGCGCTTCAATCTGGAAGCCGAGGGTTACCAGGTCGAGGTGGTGGAAACGGGGGAGGCGGCGCTCGACCGGCTGCTCGGGCCGCCGCAGCCTTCCGGTAATGACCGGGCCTTCGATATTGTGGTTTTGGACGTCATGCTGCCGGGGAAAAACGGCTTCGAAGTCGTATCGGAGATGCGCCAGGCCGGGCAGTTCGTCCCCACCCTGATCCTCACCGCGCGGGGCCATTCCGGCGACGTGTTGCAGGGCTTCGCCGCGGGCGCGGACGATTACCTCACGAAGCCATTCGACCTCACAATCCTCATCGCACGGATTCAGGGCCTGCTGCGCCGCCGCGAGTGGTTGCGCCGTGCGCATGCGGAAGCGCCGAATGCAGCCGTTCAGGAGAGAAACCAGGCGCGAAATGACGTTTTCACGTTTGGCGACAAATCGGTCTATTTCGAGCTCCTCGAGCTGCGTGTGCGGGATCAGGTCTTTCCCCTGACCTTAATGGAAATGAACGTACTCCGGTACGTGATCCGCCACGAAGGCAAGCCTGTGTCCCGCAAAGCCATGCTCGAAGAAGTCTGGGGCCTGCACGAGGATACCGATACGCGCGCCATCGACAATTTCATCGTGCGCCTGCGGCGCTACATCGAAGACGACCCTACCAAGCCGCGGCATCTGCTCACGGTGCGCGGCGTGGGCTACCGGTTCATCGCGAACCCGCCTTCTGCGGGCTGAGCGCGGGTTTCGAATCCTGCGTTCCCACAATTCCCCGCCACGACAACTGCCCGCCAATGTAGACCAGCCAGACGCACAGCACCAGGCGCATCTTGCGCGGAGACAACACCGAAATTAACTGCGTTCCGATCAGCACTGCCGGAACTCCTCCCAGCAGCAGTTTCCCCAACATCGACCACGGGACTCCGCTCATACTGGCGTGAATTCCGCCCGCGAAAACCGACAGCAACAGGCCGAACGCAATGTCCGTCCCCACCACTTCAGCCGGCAGCAGAGAGGTGTAGCGCATCAGCACAATCGTCCCCAGCGCTCCCGCTCCCGCCGACGAGAACCCGACTTCGAAGCCTATCGGCGCGACGATCCACGGCAGCCACTTCAATGCCACCGGTCGTGCCTCGATTCTTGGCGTCAGGCTGCGCCAAAGCGTGGCGCCAGCCGTAACCAAAACCGTAAACCCGACGATTCCGAGGACTGGCCGGCTCATCGCTTTCTGATCGAGCGAGTTCAACACCAGGCTCCCGACCACCGCTGCCGGCAACCCGCCCAGTGCCGTGAACTTGAGGACGCGAAAGTTGACATGGCCGCGCGAGAGGTAAATCGGCGTAGCGATCAGCTTTACTACCGTACCGAATACCAGCGCCGTGGTCACCGCGGCTGTCGCCGACTGGTGGAAAAACAGGATCAGGATTGGCGCCGTGATACTGCCTGCTCCCACACCTGTAATGCCGATGGCGAGCGCAATAAGAAAGCCGGCGAGTATTTCCATGACGACAAGGTCCGAGGGACAGCTTATAGGATAACGCCCTTGTCGGGACAAAAGTACCAATCTCGATGGAAATGCTTGACAACGTGGATTTCCGATTGTACAGTAACTCTATCGACATAGTATAGTTTTATTCTTTGGACCGCTCGTGCATTCTCAATCAAGAACATCCGATCCCCGGCGAATTCTGCCGCTTGCGACGGAAACAGCAATTCCGGACGCGATCCGCAGCCTTGGAATACGGCTCCGTCGAGGTCACCGTGCACGAATCCCGTGTGGTCCAGATTGAATGTAGAAGCAAGATCCGATTTCAATCCCCAAATTTCAATTCCCCGGCTCTAAATCCCAAGGGTGGAACCAGCGAGCCCTGAGGGTTCATCAAGGGCCCCGACCAGTCAACTGGAGGCAAAAGAATGACTTACCAACTCAATAACAACATGGAGAAATTCAAGATGCGTTTTCGACACTTGTGGCCCGCGTTGGCCCTGATCGGTGTGCTGCAATCGACGGCGGTGTGGGCACAGCAGCTGACGCCCGACCAGCAGAAGATCCAGGAACTGGAGCGGAAGATCGAGGAACTGGACCGGCGTCTGAGCGCAGCCGAGGCCAAGACGGCAGGATCCCCAGCGCCCCCGCCTGCAGCCCCGGCAGCTCCCCCGCAAGCACTACCTGCACCCGCGCCATTGGCACAAACCGGCTCGCAGCGTCCCACCAACGCGGGAGTTGCGGCCGGTACTATTCCGGCAGTCCCATCGAATGAGGTGGGTCTGGTCACCGTCGGGCCCAGCGGATTCACGGTCCAATCCGCGGACGGAGATTTCCTGCTCAAAATCGGCGCCGATCTGCAAACGGACATTCGCACCTTTACGGGCAAGGGGAGCTCGTCCCTGACGGATCAGATCCTGCTGCGACGGGTGCGGCCCACGTTTTCGGGAACAGTATACAAGTACATCGGTTACTTCTTCCGGCCCGACTTCGGCCAAGGCTCGGTGGTTATCTACGACGCTTACGCGCAGATCAACTACATTCCCCACTTTGCGATCCGCGCGGGAAAATTCAAACCGGGTGTGGGGCTGGAGCGCCTGCAGTCCGACGACGATACGAGTTTCGTCGAGCGCGGATTACCCACGCTTCTGGTGCCCAGCCGTGCCATAGGCTTCCAGATTGCCGGCGATATCATCGACCATCGTCTGGGTTACCAGATGGGTGTATTCAACCCCGTGCCCGACAACAGTTTGGCCGACACCTCGGCCGCCAACAGCCGGGATTATACGGCTCGGCTCTTCGCTACGCCTTTTCAACCGAACGAGAATTTCCTGAGCAGCCTCGGATTGGGATTCGCCGCGCAGGGCGGCAATGTGGACGGAGTGGCGCTGCCGGCGTACAAGACGGTGGGCCAGAACACGTTCTTCAACTTCGCCTCGGGCGTCATCTCGGCGGGGCACCGGACGACGGTCGCTCCGCAGGCCTTTTACTACCTTGGGGCATTCGGCCTGCTGGCCGAGGACACGGTGACGGAAGAAGAATTCCAGAAGGCGACCGTGCGCAGGGACGTGGCGTTTCGCTCCTGGCAGGTTCAGGCGTCCTACATCCTGACCGGCGAGAAGAAAAGTTTTGGGAGCCCCAATCCGAAGCACCCGTTTGCGCCCTTCGATCACGGCTGGGGCGCTTGGGAAATCGCCGCGCGCACCGGAGACTTCAGAGTTGACGAGGGGCTGTTCGCCGCCGGATTTGCCAGTTTGAGCTCATCACCCAGCTTTGCGCGTGAATGGGTGGTGGGCGGGAACTGGTATTTGAACCGGATATTCAGGATTTCGGTGGACTACGGCCATACGAACTTTCTCGGTGGCGCGGTGAATGCGGATCGTGCCGCGGAACGGGTGATCCTGGCGCGGTTCCAGCTCAACTTTATTTAGAAGGCAAGACGCCGGGCGGAAGCCCGGCGGCAGGGCAGAAGCCCTGGCCCCACGAAAGGAGTAACAGGTGAAACTTAAGTCTCTATCGATTCCAGTCTTGGCGGCGACTGCGCTGGCCGCCGCGGGACCGGTGAAATTGCTCAATGTCTCCTACGATCCGACGCGTGAACTCTACCAGGACATCAACGCGGCCTTCGCCAAGCAGTGGAAGGCGAAGACCGGCGTGGTCGTCGAGATCGACCAGTCGCATGACGGTTCGGGTAAGCAGGCCCGCGCCGTAATCGACGGACTGCAGGCCGACGTGGTCACGCTGGGGCTGGCTTACGACATCGACGTGATATCGGAGAAGGCCGGTCTGCTGGCGAAAAACTGGCAGACACGCCTGCCGAACAACAGCGCTCCTTACACGTCGACCGTCGTCTTTCTGGTCCGGAAGGGTAATCCGAAACACATCAAAGACTGGGACGACCTCGTGAAGCCCGGGGTCGCCGTGATCACGCCGAATCCGAAGAGTTCGGGTGGCGCGCGATGGTCTTATCTCGCGGCATGGGGCTACGCGCTCAAGCACAATAACAACGACCAAAACAAGGCACGGGAGTTTGTCACGAAGCTGTACAAGAATGTGCCGGTGCTGGACTCCGGGGCGCGGGGTTCGACGACCACGTTTGCGCAGCGCGGCATTGGCGACGTGCTCCTGTCGTGGGAAAACGAAGCGTATCTGGCGCTCAACGAACTGGGCAAGGACAAAGTCGAGGTGGTGACGCCTTCCATCAGCATTCTGGCCGAACCTCCGGTCAGCGTGGTGGACAAAATCGCGGCCAAACACGGGACAACCGAAGTGGCGAAAGCCTATCTCGAATTCCTGTATTCGGAGCAGGGGCAGGAAATCGCGGCGCGTAACTACTACAGGCCGCGACTTGCGAGCGTGGCGGCGAAACATGCCGCTCAGTTCCCGAAGTTGGGTTTGTTTACGATCGACGAACTGTTCGGCGGTTGGCAGAAAGCCCAGAAGAAGCATTTCGACGACGGCGGGGTCTTTGACAAGATTTACACCCCGGGAGCATGAGAGAACCCGCGCGCCCGAAAAACGCGGCTGGTAGCCGCACGTCCCGGTTCAGGAATTCGAGCATCCTGCCGGGCTTCTGGCCGGCGTTCAGCTACACGATCCTCTATCTGAGCCTGATCGTGCTCATCCCGCTGAGCGCCGTTTTCCTTAAGTCGGTTTCTTCCAGCCCGGAGCATTTCTGGAAGACGATCAGCTCCCCGCAGGTGGTGGCGTCGTATCGTCTGAGCTTCGGCGCATCCTTGGTGGCCGGCCTGGTCAGTGTCGCGATCGGATTCCTCGTGGCATGGGTGCTGGTACGGTATGAGTTCCCGGGCAAAGCGCTGGCCGACGCGCTGGTCGACCTGCCGTTCGCTCTCCCCACGGCGGTTGCGGGGATCGCCCTCACCAGTTTGTACACGGAGAACGGCTGGCTGGGCCGCTATCTCGTTCCGCTTGGAATCAAGGTCGCGTTCACTCCGCTGGGCGTTGTGGTGGCGCTGACATTCATCGGACTTCCGTTCGTGGTCAGAAGCGTACAACCGGTGCTGGCGGACGCCGACCAGGAACTCGAAGAGGCGGCTTCCAGCCTTGGGGCGAGTCGATGGCAGATCTTCAGCCGGGTGATTTTCCCGCTGGTTCGGCCTGCCCTGCTCACCGGTTTTGCGCTGGCTTTCGCGCGGGCACTGGGGGAGTACGGATCGGTGATCTTCATTTCGGGAAACCTGCCGATGCGGACCGAAATCACGCCCGTGCTGATCGTCACCAAGCTCGAACAATACGACTATGCGGGCGCCACGGCGATTGCCGTCGTCATGCTGGTCACGTCGTTTCTGCTGCTGCTGGGCATCAATGCGGTACAGCGCAGAACCAGGAA
>Ga0181536_10005604_pt1 | contig 12845 bp, 12 predicted proteins | sample PEATcosm2014_Bin_41_FD_121105 | JGI IMG/M metagenome (GOLD analysis project Ga0181536, IMG submission 121105) | Peatland microbial communities from MTU Mesocosm Facility, Houghton, MI, USA - PEATcosm2014_Bin17_60_metaG | ecosystem: Environmental > Terrestrial > Soil > Wetlands > Peat | place...
CGGTGTTGCCGTCGCCGGACAACGCGACAGCGGAGCCTTGCTGAGCACCGTAAGGACTATTGACGGCGCCGGTGCCGACCAGCTTCGATCCTTGCTGAGTCCAGACGCCGCCGCTTCGGGTGAAGACCCACACCGCTCCGCCTTGGGGGGCTTGTTGTTGGTCGCAACATCCGCCAACAATCGCGGTGTTGCCGTCGGCGGACAGCGCGACGTGTGCTTGGAGGGCTTCCCCGACAGCGCCGCTGCCGACCAGCTTCGGCCCCTGCTGGGTGAACTGTGCCAGGGCCGGCGTGGCTACTGCCGCGGCCGCCGCCACCAGGACGATCACCGCCAGCAGCAAGCGTTGACATCGATTTTGCACGCGCAGCCCCCCTGGAAGCCCATCGCCCGCTTAGGGTGTGCGCTCTAATGATTACAACGAGGATAGGTCTTTGGCCAGAAACGTGCAACAGGGCCCGTCACGGCAGATTCAGTGCAGGTTTCGCGGACGCCGGCGATGACGAAACCAAAAATAATTCCTCCTAATCAAACACTCAAAAGTTATACGCGTTGCGCGAATTGCGTATAATTTTGTGGCTTGCCGGGCCGGAATCACTGCACGCCCGGCAGATATTTTTCGCTGATAAGCGACGGCATATCCGGCTCGCTCGGCAGCGTGCCCATCTCGACAAACGACCGCGCCAGCACGGCGAGCGCTTTGGGGTCGAATTTTCCGGTGCGATTGAACATCCCCATCAGTTCGTCGTAGTCGCGCGTGGCGAGGGCCGGCGAAACGTCGGCGCTGCGGCGCACGATATCGATGGTCTGGTCGCGGTGGTCGTGCATGTAGCTGATGGTGTCGAACCAGCCGGCAAGGAAAGCGCGCACCGCGTCGGGTTCGCTCTCGGCGAAGGCGCGCCGCGCGTAGAGGATATAAATGTGGAACGTCTTGATGCGGTCGCCGAATTGCACCAGCACGCGGCCGCTGCCGTCCTCTTCCAGGCGGTAACCGGCATTGGCCTCGACGATCATGCCGTCGATCTGGTGAGTTTTCAGCGCCGCGGTCTGCGTCGCCGTCGAGCCGAGCGGCGCGATGGTGAAGCCGGCGGTGCCCCAGCCGAGCTGCCGCGACAATTCCTGCGCCAGCCAGTAAGTGAGCGAGCCTTTGCTGGAAACGCTGACCGTCTTGCCCTGCAAATCCTCGGCGGTCTTGATCGGTGAATCCTTGAGCACGGCGAGCAGGACCGAGTAAGGTGCATCGGCCATCGCCGCGACGGCGAGCTCCGGCGCGCCCTTGACCTCGAGCGCCAGCTCCGGTCCCGAGCCGATCGCGATGTCGATCGAGCCCGCCGCCAGCGCTTGCTGCACGCGCGGGCCGCCGCCGAAATCGGTCACCTCGACGTCGATGCCATGCTGCTTGAAGATGCCGGCCTCGATGCCGACCTGCAGCGGAACGAACTGGAAAGTGCCGGCCTGCGGCTGTCCCACGCGCACGGTTGTCGCCGCCTGCGCCGCGCCGGGTGCGAGCGCACAAGCAAGCAGTAGTGCGGCAATCGATCTTTGCGGCATACATTCCTCCCTGACATGCGAGCGTAGCCCGGATGGAGCGCCAGCGAAATCCGGGATGAGGCGCGGCGAGCGGACGAGTATAACCTGGATGTCGCGGTGCTCCATCGCGGCTACGATCGGTGAAATGGCCGGTCGCGCAAACGGAGGGATTGATGGCGGCGAGGCGGACGGCGCTGGTGACGGGAGCATCCTATGGCGTGGGCGCGGCGACGGCGCTCGCGTTGGCGCGCGATGGCTTCGACGTCGCCGTCACGGCAACCAAAATGGAGAACCTCGCCGCGACGGTGAGAAACCTCGAGGCCGCGGGCGCCCGCGCCGTGCCGATCGCTCTCGATCTGTGCGTCGAGGCCAGCATCGAACAGGCGACGGCGGAAATCATCGCGGCCTTCGGTCAGCTCGACGTGCTCGTCAACAATGCCGGTGTCAATGTGCGCAAGCGTGCGACCGAGGTGACGCCGCAGGAATGGGATGCGGTCATGGCGGTCAACATCCGCGGCACCTTCTTGCTGACGCAGCAGGTCGGGCGACGGCTCATCGCAGCCGGGCGGGGAGGGTGCATCGTCAATATCGCCTCGACTCACGCACTGGTCGGCGCCGTCGAGCGCTCGACCTACGGCATTTCCAAAGGGGCGCTCATTCAAATGACGCGGATGCTGGCGGTGGAATGGGCCGAGTACGGTATCCGCGTCAACGCCATCGCGCCGGGGCGTCTCGATACGCCGTCGCCGTCACGCGCGGCAACGGGCGGCGATCGCGATTACATGGCCGCGATGCTCAAGCGCATTCCGCTGCACCGCCTGGCGAGCGCCGAGGAGGTTGCGGCGGCCGTTGTTTATCTCGCCAGTCCCGCTGCGCTCGCGATGACCGGCCAGGTTTTGGTGCTCGATGGCGGGCTGACGGCGGCGTAGCAACAACTCCCTCCCCCACTCGGGCGCGCGCAAGCGCGGCCCGGGTGGGGGAGGGGAACTACCAGCTGCGCGACTCGGCGGCAAGCGCCGGCAGGGCCTCGATCGCAGCCGCGAGCATTTTCGCGGCGCCGGCCTCGAGCGGCAAGAGCGGCGGGCGCGGGTTTCCGCAATCGCGTCCCATGGCGCGAACCGCCGCCTTGAGCGCGGCGACGCCGCCCGGCTTGACGATGTGGCGCAGCGCCGCGACTTCTTCTTGAAGCGCACGCGCTTCGTAAAACTTTTGCGCGCGGCAGAGATCGAACAGCTCGCGCACGAGCTTGGGCGCGATCGCCGCGAGCGCGGAAAATAGCCCGCTTGCCCCGATGGCGCCGGCCGACACCATCAATTCCGTTCCCGCAAGCAGCGCAAATTCCGGACGCAGGCGCGACGCTTCGGTCAAGACTTCGATCATGAATTGCCAATCGAGGCTGGAATCCACCACGCCGGTGAAATTGGGAAGTTTCGCGATCAGCTTGAGCGCGAGCGCGGCGTTGATTTTGCTGCCGGCCATATCCTCCGGCGCATTGAGGACGAAGAACGGAATGTCGACGGCCGCGCCGATCTGGAAAAAATGCTCCAGAATCATGCCCGGCGGCGGCGTCCAATAATAAGGCGTCGTGGCGACGATGGCGCTCGCGCCCGCGGCCTGCGCGTGTTTGGCGAGGGCTGCGGCGATGCCGGTGCCGGCGTCGCTGACATGGGCGATGACCGGCGCGCGTTTGTCCGCGCGCTCGACCGCGAATGCGATGAGGGAGCGGCGCTCGCCATCGCTGAGGCTCACCGATTCACCCGCGTGCATCGGCACCGCAAGCGAGTCCGCGCCATGACGCAGATGAAACTCGATCGATTTGGCATAAAGCTCGAAATCGATGCGTCCGTCGCTCAAGAACGGCGTCAGCGGCGTGTGTACCAAGCCTGGATTGAAGGACATTTTTCGCGGTCTCAAAAAATTACCAGCCGTGCGGTTCGCTGTCGAGGACGCCGAGCTCCTCGAGCTGCGTGCGGATATAGGCCTGGCGTTCGGCCGTCGCCGTCGGCAGCGGCGCGCGCGTCGGGCCGACCGGACGGCCCATGATCACCATGCCGCCCTTGAGCGAAGACGGGTATTGGTCCTTGAACAGGTGCCACAGCCGCGTCATTTTGAATTGCAGTTCTCGCGCGCGCGCCCATTCGCCGGCGATGCAGGTGTCGAACAGCGCGTTGCACAAATTCGGGCAGATCGAGCCCGCGGCAGAATAGGAACCGACGCCGCCGAGCGGCACCGACGGCAACAAAAACTCGACGCCGGTCAGCATCGCGAAGTTCGGACGCAGCGCCAGCGCGGCGCGGGAAATTTCCAGAAATTTCTCGCTGTTGAAGCTGGCTTCCTTGACGCCGACGAAGTTCGGCAGTTTTTCAATGAGGCACGCCATCAATTCACCGGTGATCTCGACGCCGGCGAGATAGCTCGGCGAGTTGTAGGACAGCACCGGCAGGTCGATCGATGTACACAGCCGCATGAAATAGGCCTCGATCGCCTCGAGCGTCGGCGTCCAGAAGTACGGCGTGATCGCCAATATGCCGTCGGCGCCGATTTTTTGGGCATGGCGCGCCAGCGCCATCGTGTCCTCGACCGCGAGCGCGCTGACGTGGATGGTGACCGGCACGCGGCCGCTCACAACCTTGACCGCCGCTTCGGCAAACAGCTTGCGCTCCTCGATCGTCAGATTAAGCGACTCGCCTTTGTGGTGCGGCCAGGAGATCGCCGGCGCGCCGGCGCGCACGTGAAAGTCGAGCAGCCGCTCGAACGTCGGCAGATCGAGGCTGAAGTCATCCTTGAGCGGCGTGACCGGGCTTTGCATCACGCCCCGGAATTTGTTTTGCATAGGTTGGTCTACCAGTCCTTGTGTCGTCAGAACCGCGGCGGCTCGCCGGCATAGGCTTGGCGAATGACTTCGGCAAGGTCCGCCTTCGAGACAGGCCTCGGGTGAGTGATCTTGACGGCCGCGACGATGTCGACGGCCTTGGCGAGGTCCTCCTCGCGCATGCCGAGGCCTTTGAGGCCGGTCGGCAGGCCGAGGCGGACGTTGAGGTCATAAAGGCCGCGCGCCGCGTCGGCTACGCCAAGCGCGCGCTTGATGCGCGCCATGGCCTCGGACGCTGCCGCGCTATTGAAGCCGATCGCGTAGGGGGTGGCGACGGCGTGGGTGTGGGCGTGGTCGAGATTGAACCATTGCCGCACCCGTTGCGCGATCGCGTGTTCAAGCCCGACCTCGGCGCGAAAATTCGCCGCCAGCCAGGCGCCGTAGAGCGCATCGCTGCGCGCCGCAATGTCACGCGGATTTTGCACCACGCGCGGCAGGCTCGATCCGAGTATTCGGACGGCTTCCTCGGCCATAGCCTGCACCACGGGATTGGTGTCGATGCCGTAGAGGCTCTCGACGGCATGCGCCATGGCGTTCATGCCGCTCGCCGCCGAAGTGCGTGCCGGAAGGTCGAGCGTCAGCGCGGGATCGTAGATCGCGGTTGCGGGCAGCGCGGCGCGGTCGCGGCCGCTGATGCGATTGTCGGCAGGTCCGGCATACCAATTCGCCGCCATCTCCGAGCCGGAATAGGTGGTGACGATGGCGATGTAGGGGACTTTGGTGGTCGCCGCGGCGGCCTTGGCGAGGCCGATGGGCGAGCCGCCGCCGACCACGACGAAACCATCGGCCTCAAGCCGCTTGAGGTCGGCGACAATCCGCTCGAACGCTTGGCGCGGCATGTTGGGCGCGGCGGCGTCGCAGCAGCCGACGCAGCGGTCCGCGATTGCAGCAGTGACGCGGCGTGCGAAACCGGCGCGCGACTTCGAGCACAGCACCATCAGCCGCGACATGTTGTGAAAATCGGCTTCCCCGCGCAACGCCGCGATGGTGCCAGCTCCGAATACGATGCGCACGGGGTCGCAGTGGTATGTGAAGTGGTTGACCATGACACCTGAACTCGTCATTCCGGTCGAGCCGCGATAGCGGCGAGGGCCGGAATCCATAACCACCGCCCGTGGATATGGATTCCGGGCTCGCGGGCTGTCGCCCGCGCCCCGGAATGACGCAAGAACCTTACTCCGCCTTCATGCCGGCTTTTTTGACGACGGGTCCCCACTTGGCGATTTCCGACTCGATGAATTTGCCGAATTCGGCCGAGCTCATATGGACCGGCGCCGCGCCCTCGTTGTCGAGATATTTCTTGGTCTCCGCCGAATTTAGGAGCTCGGCGATCGTATCATGCAGCTTGTCCACGATCGGCTGCGGTGTGCCGGCCGGCGCGATGATGCCCCACCAGTTGGTCGCCACATAGCCGGGAACGCCGGCCTCGGCGATCGTCGGCAGGTCGGGCAGGATGGGGCTGCGTTGTTCTCCACCGGTCGCAAGCGCCCGCAACTGGCCCGACTGGATGCTGGGCACGGTTTGCACGATCGAGCTGAACATAACCTCGTCTTCGCCGGCGATGACGGCGAGGAGCGACGGTCCGCCGCCCTTGTAGGGTACGTGGACGATGTCGACGCCGGCCATGAGCTTGAACAGCTCGCCGCTCAGATGCTGGAAGCTGCCGATTCCGGCGGAGGCATAGTTCAGGAACCCAGGCTTCTGTTTGGCGAGATCGATCAGCTCCTGCACCGAATGCACCGGGACGTTCGGATTGACGCTGAGCACGTTCGTCCCGGTAGCCAAAATGCTGACCGGGACAAAATCTTTGATTGGATCGTACGGCAGCTTGTAAAGCCAGGAATTGACGGCATGCGCGATGGAGATCACCAGCAGCGTGTAACCGTCGGGCGTTGCTTTTGCGGCAAGGTCCGAGCCGACGACACCGCCGGCGCCGCTGCGGTTGTCGACAAAAACCTGCTTGCCGAGTTTTTGACCGAGCTGATTGGCGATGATGCGCCCGACCACGTCGTTGCTGCCGCCGGGCGCGAACGGAATGATCAGCCGGATCGACCGGGTCGGATAATCTTCAGCGGCTGCGGGGGCGGCGAAAGCCGTCAGCGCGAGCAGGAGCCAGAGGCTGCCGACGATCCGTGCGCGAAATCTCGCCATTTGCATCCTCGCAAAACCCTGCTTTGATGGTGGTACTTATACGAATTCTCCCGATCCGTCATTGCAATCCCATCTCCTGCACTTCCTTGGCTTTTGCGGCGCAGGCCGCGAGCAGAAAGCCGAGGTCGGTGCCGGTTGAGACATAGCGCGCGTCCATGCGCACGAACTCGGCGGCAAGGTGCGGGCGCGAGGCGAGACCGCCGACGCCCACATGCTTGCCGTGCCGGCGGCACGCGGCGATGGTTTGGGCGTAGGCCTCGCGCACCCGCGGGTGCTCGTATTGCCCGGGAATGCCCCAGTCGGCGAGCAGATCATTGGTGTCGATGAGCACCATGTCGACGCCGGCAACGGCCGCGATCTCGTCCGCATGCTCGAGTGCTTCGGCGCTTTCGAACTGTACGATCACCATGGTTGCGGCATCGAGCGCGGCATTGGCTTCGGCGGCCGGAAACGAGCGGTATTGCAAGTGCGGCAGGGGGCCGGCATTCGAGCGGTCGCCGAGCGGCGGATATTTCGCCGCCGTCACGTATTCCCGCGCCTGCGCAGCGGACCGGACATGGGGCGCGATGATGCCGAGCGCCCCGCCATCCAGCGTTCGCGCCACCTCGGCGACGCCGGGCACGCGCACCAACGGTGTCACGCCGACTTCGAGCGCGGCGATGCAGATCTGGCCGGTGGTTTCGAGGGAAAAGCTCGAATGCTCCATGTCGACATAGAGGCTGTCGAAGCCGGCGGTCTTGGCGATGCGCGCGATCTCAACGCCGCGAACGAGCCGCACAGTCATGGAAGCGACCACTTCGCCGCGGCGAAGCTTTTCCTTCACGTGGTTGCGCAAAACGTCGGCAATCTTGACTGACATGGCACGCCCGGGGAGTTATGCTGAGGCGGAGAGGAAGGCCGCCCCGTGAATTATTCGACCGACTTTAAATCAATCCGCAACGACGTGTCCGCGCAAGAGTGGCAGACGAGAATTGATCTCGCCGCCTGCTACCGGCTGGTCGATGCCTACGAGATGACCGATCTCATCTACAACCACATCACCGCGCGCATTCCCGGGACCGAGCACCTTCTGATCAATCTCTATGGCCTGCTTTACAAGGAGATCACCGCGTCGAGCCTGGTGAAGATCGACGTCGAGGGCAACATCGTCTGGAAGCCGGACACCGACTACGGCATCAACGTTTCCGGCTACGTCATCCATGGCGCCATCCACAAGGCGCGGCCGGACGTGGCCTGCGTGTTGCACACCCACACCCGCGCCGGCATGGCGGTCGCGGCGATGAAATGCGGGCTCTTGCCGCTGTCGCAGACCGCCATTCGTTTCGTCGGCCATATCGGCGAGCACGATTACGAGGGACCGGCCATCGACGTCGCCGAGCGCGAGCGGCTGGTGCGCGATCTCGGGCCGCATGACGCCATGATCTTGCGCAACCATGGTCTGCTGACCTGCGGCGCGACGATCCAGCAGGCCCTCAATACAATGTATCAGCTCGAATTGTCGTGCCGTTCCCAAGTCGACGCCATGGCGGCGCGCACGGAGCTTGCCATGCCGGGCGAGAACGTGCTGGCCCACACCGCGCATCTCTATCAGCCGGGCACACGGCGGCCTTATGGCGTGCTCGAATGGCCGGCCATGCTGCGCCTGCTCGCGGCGAACGAGCGCAATTCGGGCTATCCGCCACACTGGCATTGAGCGCGTTTCATGCCGCAACTCAGCGCCATCGTGATCACCCGCAACGAGGCGGCGAATATCGGCGCGTGTCTTGACAGTCTCGCGTTCTGCGACGAGCGGATCGTGGTCGATGACGGCAGCACCGACGCCACCGTCGATATCGCGAAGGCGAAGGGCGCCCGCGTCGCGTTTCACGAATGGCGCGGCTTTGGCCCGCAAAAGAACTATGCGCTCTCGCTCGCGACCGGAACTTGGGTGCTGTCGATCGATGCCGACGAGCGCGTCACCCCGGAGCTTGCCGGCGCGATCAAGGCTGCGCTTGCCGACGCCGGCGCGGACGGCTTCGAGTTGCCGCGCCGCTCGAGTTTTTGCGGCCGGCAGATGCGGCATTCCGGGTGGTGCCCCGACTATGTGTTGCGGTTGTTCCGTCGCGGTAAAGCCAGGTTCGACGACGCCATCGTTCATGAGCGCGTGATCTGCGACGGCAAAGTGCAAAGGCTCGACCAGCCGCTGATTCATCACCCCGTCTTGAGGCTCGAAGACGCACTCTCGCGCATGGACCGCTATTCGACCGCGAGTGCGCAAGCGCTCGTTGCGTCAGGGCGCAAGGTGTCGTTTCTCGCCGGCATCGGCCACGGGTTTTACGCCTTCCTGCGCAGCTACGTGCTGCGCGCCGGATTTCTCGATGGCGCGGAAGGATTTTTGCTCGCGGTGGCCAATGCCGAGGGCAGTTATTACCGCTACATGAAGGCCTGGCTCGCCGCGCGCGAGCGCAAGTAAGCAAGTAAGATTGTCCGATTATCTGCGGCTTGCTTGCGCCTTGGCGGTAGTTTTATCGCCGGTCCGTTCGCGAAGCAGGCTCTCCATCCTTTCGATGACGGCGCCGGCGGAAACCTGCTGCATACAGGCATGTCCGTGCCTGCAGCGGCTGAGCTGGCGCAGATAGCAGGGCGAGCAGGGCAACTCTACCCGCAGCACCGCGCTGGCGCGACGGTACGGGCCGGCCCAGACCGGATCGGTCGGGCCAAACACGCTCACGACCGGGCGGCCGAGCGCGACGGCAAGATGCATCGGCCCGGAATCGTTGGTCACGCCGATCGCCGAGCGGCGAATCAGCGCCGCAAGCTCGCTGAGCGTTGTTTCGCCGGCGAGGTTCACGGCCCCCGGTGCAAGCTTGGCGACGTCATCGCAAACCGCGCGCTCGCGGTCCGATCCGATCAGCGTCACGGCAAAGCCTTTTTGTAGAAAATGGCGCGCCACCTCGGCGAAGGCGTCGCTTCGCCACTCTTTGGTCTGCCAGATCGTGCCAGGCGCCATGGCGACGAGTTTCGCTTTGGCAATGCCGTAGTAGTCCATCAGTGCATCGATCCGGTCGGGCGCCTGCTTTGGAATGGGAAACGAAAAATCGGCAGCGCCGTCGTCGAGGCCGAGCATCGGGCCGACGCTGAGGTAACGATCGACGGCGTGCACGTCGATTGTCGGCCCCGGGATGCGATTCGTATAGGCGAGCCAGCTGCCCTCGCGGGCGCCCTGCCAGGCGTGCTGGCGTGCTTCCTTGGAGAATTTTCGCGTCGACGCCTGCCACGCTTGCGCACGCGGTTTATCAAAACCGATCCGCACCGGCGTGCCGGTTAAGCGGGCGAATATCGCGCTGCGTAATTGACCCTGCAGGTCGAGCACCAGATCATAATTGGCGCGCCGGAGTTTTGCCGCAAGCCGCGCGAAACTCACAAACGGCGCCAACCGCCAAGGTGTCGACCATTCCTCTCGAGAAAATTCGATGACGTTGCTGATTGCCGGGTTGTGCTGCAACAGCTCGGCGATGGCCGGCGTCACCAGCCAATCTATTTGCGCCGCCGGATAACGCCGCCGTAACTTGTTCAAGACCGGGATGGTCTGCACGACGTCGCCCACGGCCGACAATTTGATCAGCAGAATCTTGCGAAAATCGCGGTCGCGAAGATTTGCAGGTTGCACGGTCGAATCGGCTCCTGTTGGGCGAGACAATTCATCGCCACCATCCATCGCCGGCGTCTTGAATGACTGAAACTTATCTAGCACCATGCCAATCCGATTGTAAATCAATGCTCCCTCGCTGAGGGACGAGATTCGATCGCGGGGGAGGGAATCATGAAGCAGATCGCTATCGCCGCCGCCATTGCCGTTGGCGTCGTGGCATCGAGTGCAGCCAGTTTGCCGGCTCGCGCCGCCGATCCCGCGCCGGTCACTATCGTGGTGTTCAATCCGCCCTCGCTCGGCGCAGTGTTTCCATCCGTCATCAAGCAGCAGAAATTCGATATTGCCAACGGCATCGACATCACCTTCGTCGAACGGCCGCCGGATGCCTATGCGGCGCAGTTCAATACCGGCGAGTTCCAAGTCGGCGGCAGCGCTTCCGTGCTTATCGTTGGCCTCGGCACCACGCGCGGCATCAAGGCGAGCTATCTGTTCAACATTTTCGATTATTGGGGTACGGTCGTCACCAGCCGGCCGGACATCAACACGATCGCCGATCTCAAAGGCAAGCAGCTTGTCGCCGCCAAGGGCACCACGAACTACACGATGTTCGAGTGGTTTGCCAAGCAGCAGGGCATCGATCCGGACTCGTTCCAGGTGGTCAATACGGCAACGCCCGGGCTCGTCGGCTATGCCGTCGCCGATCGCGCCGACGCGGTGCAGCTATGGGAGCCGGCCTATACCCTGGTCAAGGCCGTGAAGCCGGACATCCGGATGGTCGACCTCAATATCGCAAAGGTATGGCAGGCGTTTGCCGGCGGCAGCGTGATCCCCTATCTCGGGATAGCGGCGCACCAGGAATGGATCGACACCCATCGCGATCTCATTGCGCCGCTCTATCGCGCGTACAAACAGGCTGCCGCGTGGGTGGCGGCCAATCCGGACGCGGCGGCGCCGTTGGTCGCGACGCTCAAGGACGACGCCGAACGGCAAGCGATTGTAGCCTTGATCCGCGATAATTCCCGGCTGGCCTTGAACCTCAAGCCGGCGGGAAAGATCACCAAGGAAATAGAGGCGACCTACCGGGCCGGCCTCGACGTCGGCCTTTTCAAGGAGTTGCCGCCCGCTACATCGATCTACAGCGGCGAGATGGAGTGATGACGTTGGCAGAGGGCGAGCCGTCAGACGGCGCGCGGCGCGCCGGCAATCGCTTTGCTTTCACGGGATTTCGTTATGAGGGGTTCGCCGCGCTCGCCGGCCTCGCCATCGTCTGGGAGATCGTCTCGTTCTTCGTTCCGCATTTCCTGTTTCCCTCGGTGCCGGAAATCGCCGAACGCTTGCTTGCCATCTTCACGTCCTGGAAATCCATCGCCGACGCGCTGGCGACCAGCGCCCGGATTCTCGCCGGGCTCGGCGGCGCCTTCGTGCTCGGCACGATTTTGGCCATGCCGATGGCGCGCTCGGCGACGTTCGCGCGCTACACCTACCCGCTGTTGAACTTCAATCAAGGCATTCCGGCGCTGTCCTGGGTGGTGATCGCCATCATCTGGTTTCGCGGCATCGAGTTCCGCATTTTCTTCATCATGGTGATGACGACGCTGCCGGCGTTCACCTTCCAGGTGCTCGACGCCTATCGCGCCATGTCGAAGGACCTGTTCGAGATGACGCTGTCATTCCGCCCGACGCGGCTCGACCTGTTCCGCACCCTGATCTGGCCGACGGTGCTGCCCGGCATCCTCACCGCGTGGAAGGTCAATCTCGGCAACGCCTCGCGCGTGGTGGTGGTCGCGGAGCTGGTCGGTGCGACCGGCGGGGTGGGCTATGAACTGCTTCAACAGCAGCAGATTTTCGACATGGCCGGCGCCGTAGCCTGGACGCTCGTGCTGGTCATTTTCGTGCTGGTCGTGCAAGGTGTCATCACGCTTATCGAGACGCGCGCGCTGCGCTATCGCGCGTTTGCCGAGCATGCCCTGTGAGCGCGCCGGCGGAAATCCTCTTCGAGCACGTCAGCAAGGCGTTTTCGCGCGCCGACGGCGGCACGTCGTTCGATGCGGTTCACGAGTTGAGCTTCACCGTTGGCCGCGGCGAGCTGGTGGCGATTTTGGGCAAAACCGGCTGCGGCAAGTCGACGACGTTCAATCTGATCTCTGGCTTGCTGCGGCCATCGGCCGGCCGTGTTGTGGTGCAGGGCCACGATCCGTTCGCCGATTTCGCCTGGTTCCGCGGCAAGATCGGCATCATCTTTCAGAACGACCGCCTGATGCCATGGCGCACGGCGATCGAGAACGTGGCGCTCGGCCTCGAACTCAACAAGATTCCGCAGCCGCAGCGGCTTAAGATCGCCGCCTCATGGCTGGCGCGGCTTGGGCTGTCCGGCCATGAGCACGAGTATCCTCATGCGCTTTCCGGCGGCATGCGCCAGCGCGTCTCGATCGCGCGGGCATTCGCCGGCAAGCCAGATATATTATTGTGCGACGAGCCGTTCAGCGCGCTCGACGAGCACACCGGCAATGCGCTGCGCGAAGAATTTCGCGAACTGTTGCGGCAGACCGGCGCCACCTCGATTTTCATTACCCATTCGATCGAGGAGGCGCTCGAGCTCGGCGAGCGGCTCATGGTGTTCGAGCGTCCGGCGCGCATTGCCTACGAGGCGACGTTGCGCGCGGA
>Ga0181536_10005605_pt1 | contig 12841 bp, 8 predicted proteins | sample PEATcosm2014_Bin_41_FD_121105 | JGI IMG/M metagenome (GOLD analysis project Ga0181536, IMG submission 121105) | Peatland microbial communities from MTU Mesocosm Facility, Houghton, MI, USA - PEATcosm2014_Bin17_60_metaG | ecosystem: Environmental > Terrestrial > Soil > Wetlands > Peat | place...
GAAAACGAATTTTATATTCCGGCGATTTCAGAACCCACGGCCGCAAGTCCGCGCTGACAAGAAGATTGATAGCTGCGCCGCCCAAAAACGTCGATGTTTTGTTGATGGAGGGAACCAACCTCAGCAGCGATAAACCGTGTACCACCGAGAGCAATCTGGAGGACGCTTTCGTGAATCTCTTCCGATCTACAGCCGGCCGAGTTTTTGTCGCCTGGTCCGCTCAGAACGTCGATCGCACTGTGACTCTCTATCGATCCTGTCTGAAGTCCGGAAGAACATTGGTCATTGATCTCTACACGGCTGAAGTGATGGAAGCGCTTGCCGGGTTTGGAAAGCTGCCGCGGCCCGGTTGGAAGAATCTGAAGGTGGTTGTCACCAGCGCGTTTACCCGGTTGTATCGACGGACCAGCCGCGAAGCCTTTGTCGAGCAAATGGTGCCACACGGTATTTCCGCCGCTAAGCTCGCGGAGACTCCGGAGAAGTGGGTGGTGATGGTACGCCCATCGCTCATCCGCGACTATGTGCCCAAATACGTCACGCCGAATCCGGACGACACGTGGAGCTGGTCGATGTGGCGCGGATATCTGGAGAATAAGGATGGTGCACTGGTCAGCAAGTGGTTCGAAGACGGAGGGAGTCGCGCCAACCACATTCATACGAGCGGCCATGCGTCTCTCGCTGTTTTGCGATCGTTCGCCCATGCGATGAATGCCAAAGAATTGGTGCCCATCCACGGGGCTGCATGGGACGAGAACATTGCGGGGTTCCCGTCCATCAGGCGCCTGGCCGACGGAGAGTCGATGACACTTTAACGGCTTTAGACAGGCAGGATGGGCTGGTCCGGCCGAAAACGACGCGCACGGAAATAGGTCCCCGGCTACCGGGAAGTTGCTCCTCGAGTCTCAGTATTTCGAGCAGAGCTCGACATTCGCGAGTTGTGCTCGCGCGGTGGATGGGCTGAGTCTAAAATCGACGACTGGATTGCTAGAAAGATTACTGAGAGCCGGAGGCTGTCTCCCGAGAATGGCTGACCTCTAAAACCCTAACAGGCTATCAGAGAGAGTCCTCGTTCGAAGTCACCGCGACGCTCTAAGAAATCCTCAGGAAAGCAATCAAATTCAGGCTTCAGCTAGCAGACGCAAGGCTCGTATGCTCCTCAGCCGTGCTCGCCCTCTGAGTGTGCATCCGGCCACCAGTGCTGCCGCAAGATCTCGATGCATTCCTGAAGCGACCCGCTGTTGCCAAAAAGCATGTGGTATGCGACGTGGTGCCGTTTGTTTACATGCTTGAGGATAAATCGCCCCGCGCGCCGCGGAGGAATATGATGGACGGAGAATTTGGCTTTGGGCTTCCATGACTTCAATTTCTTTGGCGGCGTGTCGGTCGGACAGGTGTTCCGCTTTTGCCGGCCGGAATCGGTGTTCTTCGCCAGTTCGGCGGCTGCAGGCGTGACGGGCAAGGTTCGCGGAACGAGTTCTGCGCTCTTGGCCGCGCGCTCTGCGAAAATCGCCCTCTCGAAATTCGCGTGCTGGAAGTCCCTCGCGAGCGCGGCAAATCGTTTTTGGATCGTCGCTCGTTGTCCTTTTGGGGGCGCCCAAACCATACTTATCCTCCTTTGGGATTTCTCTCCTTCTTGCGGGGGACACGTCCTACAGCTTACGGCGCAGGATGCGCCTCCTTCGATTCCGGTGGATCTTGGATGAGAACCAGCTTCTGCATTGCACCGGATACGAACGCCTGGCGCAGAACACCGTGGACCGTCACGTGCGTTCCGGCGAGGGGTACGCCTTGACTCGAAATGACGGTCAACGTACTTCCGTCCTCGCCGGTGATCTCATAACCACCGACACCGAGGATTGCGATGCTGTTCCCTGCAACGCCTGATACGGTCGCTTCTCTGCCGATGAGTTGAGGCGCGTGGGCGACGACGTCACGTACACTTCGAGCGCCGTCTGCAACGCGGTACCAGAGCAAGACGCCGCAGGTGACCGCGAATATGACAAGTAGAAACTTCTTCACATCCCACCTCCTTTGCCGCGCGGTATCCTCGCGGCAGTACAACCTCACGCCGCATCGATTTCGGCGCGGAACTTTTCAAGGGACTTGACCCATGCCTGATTAAATGTGCGCTGAAAGTCAGCAACACGTTCCTCGCAGGCGCGGCGCTCCTCTTCTGTCCTAATTTGTGCGACTATGCGCTCGAGATCCCGGAGCTGCTCCTGGAACTGCCTAAATTCGTGGGAGTGTTCCTGGAGAAGTTCGTTCACTGCCTGGAGGGTTGCAGCCATTGTTTTTTTGCTGGTTTCGTAGTTGAGGCGCTCATGATGGAGAGCCTGACCGTGGGTAGTTACCCAATCCACCGTTGCATCGCGTTCGGCACGAGCATGAGCCCGCACTGCGGCAAGAGCGACATCGCGTTGCTCTTCGTATTCCCCCGGAGGCATGAGCGCCTTGAAGAGCAGCGCAATGCTGTCAAGGAGCACAAGTAGGAGGATTACGAAACGATGCGCTGCTCGAATGACGAGGTTTCTTTCTTCTACCTCCCCGAGCGCGCGCTTCTGAGTGGCAAAATCTGTGGACGGTTTTTCCGCTAAAGCATTGGTCCGGAGGCGCTGGCCCTCATCGAGGGCCGCGCCGACGCTGCTGCTGTCGATACTGCTCATCCTGGCCTGCATCGTCTGCCTGATGTTGCGAATGTCGGCGTCAAGCTGGTCACGCGCCGCAATATCGACTCGGCATTGCGCTTTGCATCCCTCCTTGCCGGAGACAAAGCCGCACACGGTGCCGTCGCGGCCCTTGACCGGCGTCCCGGCCGCTACGCCCCCCGCCATTTCCAGCGAGACGAGCGCATTCATGCATTCCCACTGGTCGGTTTTTCGCGCAAGCTGAGCCGAGAGGTCACGCGTGGCGTCACCCCTCTCCTTTTCAAGCCCGGCGTAGGCCTGAGAGCGTAGTGCGTCCGCCTTCTCAAAGGCGGCTTCCTCGCGCATATGCGCGTCGTCCTCTATCTGCTGCATGATCGGGCCCTGGAACATGAGCATGGTTACCGGCTCTGCGAAGCCGTAGCTCAGGACGGCAGAGAAGAGTACTCGCGCAATGGCAACGCCCCAAAACGATAGCCTAGACTCTAGTGAGGACTTGTGAAAGCTCAAGAGAAGAAGGCGGTCAAGCCACACAATGATGCCGGCCCCGAGAGCGCCGAACGCTACGGCGAAGCGCCAGTTCTCAACGAAGGTATACGCGGCATACCCCCACGCGGCGAAGGCGATCGTGGCGGGGATGCAGACCGTGCCACCTATCGCGATCAAGCGCTGCCGCTCCGACTGGGGAAGACGGGAGCACTTCGCCAGCAGGTCGGTGTCGGCGCCCGCAAACCAAAGCAGCAGCTTCGTTAACATACCTAGTCCTTTCCGGCAACCTTTGCCTGTAATGCAGCGGTGAAGTTTTCGCGCAGTGTCTCAACGAAGTTCAGGAATGAACGAATCTCCTGTGCGCAGGATTGACGCGAGAGTTCGAAGATTTCGGGGATGTCGCGGTACCCTTCGAGGCTCCGCCAGTGTTCCGCGGCCCTCGCGTAAAACTCGTCCTTGCTTGCGAAGAGCGAGCGGGTGAGGTCGTCCATCTTCAACGTGGCAAATGCGGCGAGTTTCGATTGAAGATCGACGCTGGTCGCGACGACGAGAGCGTCGCCGCGGCGCCTCGCGATCTCGACCTGAGTGGAGACAAACGCGTCGAGAAGGGCGCGCCGGTCCTTGTATGCCGTTCGGAGTTGGTCGAGCGCAATCTTGTCTTGTTCGCGATCGAAAGCGTTGGGGATGATCTTCCGCCACAATGACGGAGCCTTGTTCATGCGCGCGACGGTCATGGCAAGGATTGCGTCGCTGTCGCTGTCGATGTACTCCTTCATGCTGTTGCTGACGACCGCCAAGTCGTCGAGAAGGCTCCCTTTGGGGGGAAGAGTTTGCATTTGTAGCTGCATTGGATTGCTCCTTTCCCTGTTGATGGTGCGGTTTAACTACCGATTCACGCCGACCGGGCGCGAATGCTGTCTTACTGCTGTTCGGTAGGGCAGTCGTTTCCTGCCCTACCGGATTGGTTCCACTCCACTGCGAAGGCAGGTTCTCCTGACCTTATGGAGCGTGAAGCCCACCGACTGCGGCTACACTGGTTGGTGCGAACGCCGACGGTAATCGCCGCCGAATCCGCCCGCTCGAAAGTCGATTAGGAGACTTGCTCTTCACCTGCTTAAAGAGCGGACTACCTCGCAGAGGGCGAATGCGCCTCTCGTTGCCGAGAGAGAACTCGGGCCGATCACCTACTTAAAGAGCGGACTGCCACCGCAGGGATCTGGCTCGCTTCAAGTGTGCGAACTCGGGATGGAAACGCGGAGTAGTCTTTGTATGCGGTTTCGAGCCACGAGCCTTGGGAAGGGGTGGAAGAATTTGATTAGAGGAAACGATCTATGCAGAATCCTGCCGGGGCAATACAGCCTGCGGTTCAGCAAACAAGCCGTAGGATACGAATGATGCCATTGTTGCCCAACCGTCTCGACTGCCTCGTCCATACGACCTTCGAGCCGCTGTAGCGAAAGGCGATTGTTGCGGAATCGGATTGTCGCACGCCGAGAGGAATTTGCTGATCCATTGAGCAGCGATTTCAGGCGTCACTCGATATAGGCAGGTTGTGACATGACCCGCACCGCAGACAACCAGACTCAGGGCAAGACCGGGCGCAGTGCTAATTGCAACGCGAGACGGTCTGCCAGCATCGCAGGCTGCGATGACCCAATCGCTGCCGCTCAGATCCAACTTTTGCCCAGATCCGATACCACCCGCGATCCGATGAATGTCGTCAGCCAGGAGTCTGCCGCCGCCCCAAAGATTCAGCCGAGTTCGACCCGGTCGCGCCTCGTCAAGCTGGCCGTGGCAGCAGACAATCGCTTGGTCCGCCATCGCCGCTTCGCGAAGAAATCCTTCGATTCCAAGTCTTTCCCGGCCCCATTGGTTGCTGCCGTCTGTCCAATTCGCAAGGATGGAAGCCTTTCCATGCATCTCATCAGTGTCAACCGCCGACCAACGTTTCGTTGGCATTCTATGAATGCTGCTTGTACGGCCGAGCAAGTCGACAATGTGTGCCGTCTTCAGCGCATAAGATACGTCGAAGCCTACACTTAACGGACACCGTCCTTCCAAAGGTAGAGGGAAAGCATGGATGGGAATCTGGAACAACTGGCGGTGCGGGCACAGATATACCTTTCGAAAACCTCTTAATTCATACAACAGTTTTCCGGGGAATAATCGATCAGAAAGTTCCTTTAGAGCACTACCGAAATCTCCCTCAAACTTGGATGGCCATGTAACAAGATCGTTCCGCAATCCACCAGCGTGATTGTTCGCTTCTTGTTCAGAGGCTCCGTCGATAACCTGCCGAAGCAAATCCTCAGGTACATCAAGATAGATCGGCCGGACGACTAAGTCGTTGGCTCCAGCTTTGACAACGAAGCATACCGTGCCCCAGCCGGCAGCAATCGCTTGTTGCCAGTCAGCAGCGTTCCAACTAGGATTTGTGATGAAATCAAGGATCACCGCATCATGCGTGCGTAAGTGCTCCAATAGGCGACGTTTTGCAGGTCCCTCCAATGCAACATCTACAAGCAGATCTTCGCGATCGAAGATATCGGGAGTAGTAGACCAATTGATTACATTATCAGCAATTGATTGTGTAGAGGAGTCTTCGTCTGCATCCTCGGGTACCGCCCTGTTTAATTGCCCATAGTTGAATGCTTTCAGCTGCTGGGTCAATGCGAACCGCTTGGCAAGGACCTGGTCGGAATTCAAGCCAACGCACGAACGAAATGATAGGGCCCAAGGCTTCATTACCGAGCTTAAACTACGTTCCGTACGAATTATCGCGCGGTTCCGGCGACATATTAGTGCGGTACTGCGCGCACGATCTTCATCAATCCTCAACATTTGCGTCGTGAAGTCCGCGATAAGCTTGGAGTGTCGGTCTCGTAATTGCTCCAAGCGCTGGCGTGCGTCGAGACACCTGTAAAGGCTAGATGTACGGCTGTGCCTCCGTGCCAACTCGCGCCCCCGATCCGCCCATTCAATTCCGCTTTTGACCCAATCCGCGTCTGACAGGCCGTGAGTCATGAGAACCTTGGATGAGTCACCTTGCTTTACACTTCGTAGAATTCGGCAGATATGGTATGCAGCGAAGGCCATTGAAGCGAAGATCGGAATTGGGTCCAGTTCCGGGGCGTCTTTGAGTGCAACTTCAGTCTTTAGTATTTGTTCGCAATCTGCGAAGAAGTTCCTCACAATTGGATCGCTACTGTCAGCTCGAAACTCGGGATAGCGCATCGAACTCTTGTATGAGTCCGCCCATCTCCTCACCGTCGTCAATTCGCCGTCAATCTCGAGTTTAGAGGCACCTCTCCAGCGTCCTTCGATTGGATCCAGCTTGGAGCGCAAGTCCGAGCCCATCAGCGCCTCGCCGAATAGAAGCTGATTTATGTTTACTGCACTGTTGCGCACAACAGCGTCAGTTGCTTCGACATTCAGAACGCGCTGCAAATAACCGGCCACCTCAATTAGCTTCTCCGAAAGGGAATCAAAGCCGAGTTTGTCGAGGAAGAGGTGATGCCCCTCAAGTGTCAGTTGGTCGATCAGCATCTGCCACTCACCATACAGCGCGTACACTGCTAGGACACGCTCCAGCTCGGCGAATGCAAGATCAATGTTTTCGTCGCTACGGACCTTCATTGCTCGACACGTACAACCAATGCCCACTAAGATTCCGACCTTTGGTTCGTGACGATATTGTTCGAGGGCTTTTTCAACCACTTCGAGAAATGCTTGGCTCAACACAGAAGAAGGGTTGTTTGCGAAAGACCTTCCGAGCCATAAGGTCGCGACATCATTGTATAGGCGACTAATCTCTGTTTCGTTTTCCTTGCAGCGCAAGAGTTGCTCATACGCTGCAAAGTAGTTCTCCTTCAAGAGGGGCCTGATATTGTCCATCAATGAGGCAATGACCTCGCTCTGCACGGGATCTGGAGCTTCGACTTCTTCGACCTGTTGCATCAGTCGGTATCGCATCCTATTGATGGCAATGATCGTCCTACGTTGTTCGGCGAGACGAGGTTCGGATTCCACCAGCGCGTCGGCCGTGAGGAGCATTTCTTCAGCGACATCGACCCCGTTGCAGAGGATTGCATCTTGCCCGAGCAGGTAACAAATACCAATACGGTCTAGGCATCGGAATACTGGGAGTGTTGCAAATGCCGCGCCAAGCTTTAACCTACTTGCGCGCAGTATGTCTCGGCGAACAGACAGCGGTATCCGATAGACCTGCTTCGCACCGTGAAAGTACAGGCCAGGTGGTACGGCGGCTGTCGGCAATGAAAGCAACTCGGTCAGCAAATTGCCAGGGACTGCCCAGTTCGCTTCTTTGCCAAATCCTGCCTTGACCGCATCGATAATGCGGCGGTAGAGGCACATCGATCGAATACTCTGTACTTCAACATCTTCGGGTGGCAGCTCTCGTAATGCATTCTCCAATTCCGTAAGGTGCTTCGCGGAGGCTGCAAACGCCGCTTGGCGAAGGCGCTTCGCAGTGTAGAGTCCTGCACATGAGTGCGAGAAACTCGACCATTGCGCGAGTAAACGAATCAAGTCGATCTTTGAGAATGCTCGCTGGCGGGCGGTAATGAGGCTCAAGCGTACTAAGCGCTTCAGGTTCTTTTGACGTCGCAAGTACTCCGGGTGATTTTCAGTCCAATAAGTCGACGGGCCATCCTCCTCAATGACCGAACGTTCCTTCTCTTCGATTATTTCCGCTTGTATGCGACCGTGCGCCGCAGAAACGAACATCAACAGACGCTCTACCGGCGTTGGGGCGGGCGATGGTTTGGTCAATTCGTCGGCGAAATGGATAAACTCGGAGCGTCGAAGATCTCGCGAACCACGGTGCGGGCCCTCAAGTAGAGTGTTGAGGATTTCGCGAAGGCGTCGCTGTGGAACTGCGTCGGCACAAACCTCGCTGAGCATCATTTGCCATTGCTTGCGATAGCTCATGCGACCAAAGATCGAGCTAGGCATCGGATTCTACCTCGACATCAGGCGGCTTCTCGAAGACAACGAGCTTCACCTGTCCGTTGAAATGCTCGAGATCGAACTCTCTGTCGATACGAATAAACTGAGACCGTTTCTTGCCGCCCGGAACTATACGCATTGGATGGCGAGATAGGAAGGCGCCGTCGCTTCCGAGAAGTCGAACTTCAAACCCCATCGGAGGCACAATGCCTTCTGGCAAAGAATCACGCGGCTCCAAAATGACCGCAACTTGGTTCGAATCGCCTGTTTTGAGAATAATCTTGAAAGATGCGAAATCTGATGCAAGCCCCAATTCAGTAAGCAGGTCGGAAACGTTGAGTTCGTATGTGCTGCTCGATTCGCCGAGAACCGCACCAGTCTCCTCTACGAGTCGAAATTCACTGCCGGAGAATGGGCGTAACCACTGCGGTCTTTTGAGGATGTCGAATTTCCGTTGCGCCCATTCTCCACGGAACTTTCGAGGGATCCTGAGGTACCACGCTTCTTGCCCATCCGATTGAGGTTGCGGCGCTTCCGGCGACGCATACAAGTCGAGCTCAACATCAGTAGCCAATTTGAGGACCTCTCCAGGAGCAGGTCTGATAACCACATCAAGGAATCCATCGCGTTCAAAGCTGGCACTCCAATTGCCTACGTGCAGATGACCGCGCCCGAGGATGGCGCCCGACCACTGTTGCCCATCACGAGCGGCCTGGGCTAATATCAGCCGATCTCCTCGAAGATTCATCATCAATTGATCGAGCCACGAAGCTACCGCTTCGTACTCTTTGGGTCCGTGATATGGAACTTGGACAGAAACCTCACTGTTCTCTGCGTTTTCCAGCGAAACCATCGTGGCCGGATCTTCGCCACCCGCTACGAGACGACTCCAAGTAGGAAGCGTAGCGCTCAGGATCGGTGTCGTCATCCATTCGTCAAGGACAGACACATCGGTGTGGAAACGCGCGGTCCGATTCTCGCTCGTAAGTATCAGGGTGGGAAGGAGTCGCCCGGGTGTGGAAAGCGGAAGGGACAATCGCCATTGTTCGGGGAGACCATCCCCCTCGGTGCTCACTTCTGCCTCGACATCGTTTTCCCAAAATCTCAATGACACGCGCCAAGTGCTGAGTCCAATTCCGGGCTGGTCCATTGTCCAACCCAAGTTGGCGCGATCTCCATTCCAGCGGAACCGTGCCGATGCCGCCCTTCCCACCACTATCTCGCTACTATCGGGGAATTCCGGCCATTCCATGGCGGCCGCCAATCGCCCGGCGCAAAGGTCGCAATCTTCGAGGTGCGGCTCGACTTCACGGAGGACAAGTGCGCGTTCGTCGATACTCACCGCATCATTTGCCAGTGCGAGGATTGTGGCGTCAGCCAAATGCGCACTCTCGACGGCCTCATTCAACGATGCCTTAGGCCGATTCAACAGGCTTAGATAGATTCCGCAATTCGAGCATTGCGACGCGTGATGGGCAAACCTGCTGCGTTGAAGCGCGTCAAGATCGTCGACGCCATGGCGCGAAATCCAATAAGCAGCAAGTTCACACCACTGTTCAGATTGAGTGCTGAATGTCATATCTGCCAACCTTTACTGATCTTCCGATTCCTGAATACGCCGGTCTGAGTACCGTTCGGCATCTAGTTCGCGATAACGAACTGTAGCAGCGAACAGAGCATCCAGCGTGGTTGAGCGCAATGGGAAAGGTCTATCAAGTTGATTGAAAAACCAGAGGAGCAGTTTCCTGTAACTATCCTGCCCGATGCCCCGTACTCCCAGGACCCCTGACGCCTTGTTCAGGCTCTCTTCGAGCGAGCGCTCTCTGAGGTGGTGTTCAGGAGTGATTGTGAAATCCAAATGTTCTTTGGCGCCTTCACGGGTGAGGTAGCGGCGCTCGGTCGCCCGCACTGCATTTGCCGGGAGGGCGCCTTGCGGATGGAGCCGGCGCTGCCGCCAGATTTCAATCCCGTCAGTTGTACTCAGGCGCAAATACTCGACAAGTTCTCCGTTTTCAGACATGCGGCGGCGGGCTTTTCCCCCTGAGTCCGCGGCTCTGAACAACTCGGACCGCGCTCCGCAATCGCGTGCATATCGCTCCCCAAACGACCCAAACCTATTCCACCGACCGTGAAAGCACCACGCCCCGAAACTTCGCGGCTCGTTGCCCACCTTTCGCGCATGATCAGCGTATCCGAGATACGCTGTTGCGGCCGCGCAGGCTGCGGGATGTTCCGAGCCGGGCAACGTGAGGAAGTTTCTTAGCTCATGACGTAAGCGAGCGGGTTCGAGCATTTCGTTAAGAACCTGCTTGGGCACGTGGAATCGTGCCACTACTTTTCGTAATGCTCTCTTTGCATCTTCAAGCATCCATTGCACTAACGCTTCGCAGGCCCCGAGCGCTTCGTCGCTCTGAAGTGACAGTCCGGATTGCAGCGATCGAAGCCATTCCTCCACTAGAGCGTCGCTGGTGCGCCCCCTCCAATTGCCGGCGAGTTGCTCTGAGTCGCCCGTCATGTGCATTGTGGCCATCCGCTTGGATAAAGAGCGGACAAGTCGAAGCTTCTTGGCGAACTGGACCGTAAATCGACTGGTTGCAAAACTGTACGATTTGCCCGCCAGCCCGATTGCGGAATCAGGTTGATACGTTCATTGCCCTGGTGATCTACGACGCAGACCGGTCGAACGTCCTTTACCCCCAAACGTCGCACCAACATGCCCACACCGCTTGGCGCCGGTAGACGCTTCCCGCGCGACAAGACGAGTGGGAAAAAGGCGGAGGGCAGAAGAGTTGCAGGTAATGCCGAGACGCCCTTTGTAGCCAGCGCTGCTTCTGTGAAAAGGCGGAGGCGATGACCCGCAAACGTGCGGTGGTCCCAAGTCACTGTATGGGTGGAGCCGCTGCAAGAAGGAGGATGGGCATTCTGAGTCTCTTCTGGACAGTACTGGCCTCGTCCAAGACAAGGCGCACACAATTCCAACGTCCCGGCCGCAGCTGCATCGCGCACCCACAACATTTTTAGAAGATGTTGTGAGTTTACTGGTTCCAAGATTATCAATACGCCCACAATGGAAAGCAACGAGCTAATCCGGTTCAACAAAGGACGCAATTGACTATCCAAAGCCGATCGCGTAATTGCTTTCCATTGGTAGGTTTCACAGACCACGTGACCCAGCAGAACCAAATCAAATGACCCTTCTGGGAGTATCGTCCAAAGATCCCCTATTCTGCTCATGCAGTTGATCTCTAGGTGGGGCCACGCCATATTGGTCCGCGCTGCACCGATGAGGCTGAGGGCTACGCTAAGAGAACTCTCATGTTGATCGTAGAGAATCACGTCAACTTGTCTATTAGTTCCAAGCTCTGAACATGCATTCTCTAATTCGAACAAGCACGCAATAGTCGTTAGCCCGGTCCCTGCGCCAATATCTAGAACACGAATGACGCCAGATTGCAGTTGCAGGAGATTCCTCAAGTCGAGGCCAGCCGCCTTGAGCGCGTGTCTCAAACGAGGAGTATAGCGGGGTGCAAAGTAGGGTAAATATGCAAACGGGCGGAGCTGGTCGTACACCTCAGGAAACCGCAAGAAGTCGCCCGAGGTGTAGGCCTTTTTCAATGCTTCAGCGGCCCCGACGAGATCCACCCACCACTGAGAAATGCCTGGGGCAAGTGAAGCGACCTCGTCGATGGCAGCCACCAATTCGCTTGGGACCTTATCCAGTTCGCTTTTCACGCTGTAGTCTCTGTCCTGGGCTCAACGGTGCACGTACTGCATTAGAACACAGCAGGAGCGCCCCTTAAGCCGACCTTTGCCCAACCGTCGCCAAGGCCCGGATTACAAGCGATAGCTTTGTCCTCCCTGCACTAATTCCGCGGACTCCCCCTCGAATGGTTGGTATGTTGGCCGACCTAATTCTGAAACGCACCGTATTCTTGTGGCTCGACTACATCGCCTGGGAAAACTGTTGAAGAGAACGCGCTCCGTCTCGATGCGGCGACAGAGCCGCATACGTTCCGCTAACGCTTCAGGAAGCGGGACCTGTAGGAATAGACGAATTCGGAAACGCTTTCAAAACGGGCTGCCTATTCGAGCAGTGGTTCCAGATTCGAATGTCGAGAGAATGATCTCGGGGGTCAGCACCCTTCAGCACCCTAAAACAAGGGCAGAAAGAAGAGGTCACTAAATTAAGCCATTTATTTTAAGTGATTTATGGTAGGCACGACTGGATTCGAACCAGCGACCTCTTCCGTGTCAAGGAAGCGCTCTAACCAACTGAGCTACGCGCCTATGCTGCGACAACATTCAGTTTATCAAGAGCGCGGGGGCAGGGGAAGGTGCGAGGGAAGCGGAGTTGCATCTTTCGCAAACCTGTAGGATTTGACCTAGTTTCTGAGAAAATGATCACCGTACAGGGCGGGGCCTGCCCGGAAGCAAAACTTAGTGATATGAGGAAATGGCGGGACTTTTTTAGGAGTGCCGGGCCCTGCTTCTATCGTTGCAGCTCCGCAATGTAGACGAAGCGATTTGGAGCCGAGGTCCTGATCGAGTCGGACGCTGGCCACATTTTGCGTTTTCAAAGAGAGGTTCCAATGAAGAGACTCGCCTTGGCCGCATGGCTCCTCGCGTGGGCTGCGGCAAGCTGCGCCGCGCAATTGGCCGGCTCCAATCCCCTCGCCACGACGCGGGTCTTCTCTTCCGACGAAATGCCCGCGAAGACCGCGCCCCACGGCACCGTAGGGCGC
>Ga0181536_10005606_pt1 | contig 12838 bp, 9 predicted proteins | sample PEATcosm2014_Bin_41_FD_121105 | JGI IMG/M metagenome (GOLD analysis project Ga0181536, IMG submission 121105) | Peatland microbial communities from MTU Mesocosm Facility, Houghton, MI, USA - PEATcosm2014_Bin17_60_metaG | ecosystem: Environmental > Terrestrial > Soil > Wetlands > Peat | place...
CCGAGGATTTCGGTGCGGAAATCCTGCGGCCGGTCGGACCAGCGAATGCCGCCGCGCGCCACTTTGCCGAAGCGCAGATGCACGCCCTCGACGCGCGGCGAATAAACGAAAATCTCGTAGAGCGGCCGCGGCAACGGCATAGTGTCGACCTTGCGGCTCGAGAACTTGATGGCGATAAGCTCCTTGGTGCGCCCGTCGCGGTCGAGCTGATAGAGATTGGTGCGGATCGCGGACTGCACCGCATTGACGAAGTGGCGAATGATGCGGTCCTCGTCGAGGCTCTCGACCGTCTGCAATGCGGACTCGATTGCGGATGCGATCTCGGCCTCGCGCGCCGCGCGCTCCTCATTCGACACTTTGAGATGCGGATCGAACCGCGTGTGAAACAGCGACACGATCTGTGCGGCGATGGCGGCGTGCTTGCGCAGCGTCGCCCACATGTAATCTTGCGAATAGGGGACGCGAATCTGACGCAAGAAACGGGAGATGGTGCGGATCAGCGCGATGTCGCGCCAGCCGAGGCCGATTGCGAGCACGAGCGCGTTGTAGCCGTCGCTCTCGGCCGTTTTACCCATCACGACGAGGAAGCAGGACTCCAGCCGCTCCTTGAGCGCGGCAAGGTCGAAGCCCTGGCCCAACGCGCTTTCGAGCGTCATGTCGTGGAACCAGACCTCCGCGGCGTGCGTAGGCCGGATGTAGTAGGTGCGCTCGTCGACCACGCGGAAGCCCATGTTTTCCAACACCGGCACGCGCTCCGAGAGCGGGATCGGGCGGTTGTGGCTAAAAACCTTCAATCCGGCGCACATCGGCGCATCGCCGGGCTTGCGATAGAGTTCGACGCCGAGCGGGCGCTCCGGCATCAACGCCTCGATCACGCCGATATCGGCAAGCGCCGTCGTGGGCGGATAGACCTCGCGGTAATCGACTGGGAAGGCATCGCGATAGCGCGCGAACAGCGCGCGACCCTTTTCCGGCTCGCGCGCGGCCAGCACCTCATCGAGGCCGTCGGTCCAGCTCCGCACGATCGCTTCGACCGCGCGGTCGAGACTGCCGCGATCGGGGTTCGGCGTCTCGCCGTCGTAGCGCCCGATGATGAAATGGACCCGCACCAGCGGGCCTTCCGGGAAGAACGGATGGTATGCGCTCAGGCGCCCATGGAATGTCGCGGCGAGATAGTCGCCAATCGCCGCCCTGATCCGGCTGTCGTAGCGCTCGCGCGGAACGTAGACCAGGACCGACACGAAGCGGTCGAAGCGGTCGCGCCGCGGCAGCACGCGGACGCGGGGACGCTCGTCGAGCTGTAAAATGGCAAGCGCGAAGTGATAGAGCGTCTCTTCGTCGATCTGAAACAACTCGTCGCGCGGATAGGTCTCCAGCACGTTGACCAGGGCCTTGCCGGAATGGCTGTTCGGATCGAATCCGGCGCGGCGGATGACGCTGTCGACCTTGCGCCGCAGATAGGGAATGGCGCGGGTCGAACGCGTGTAGGCGGTCGAGGTGAACAGGCCGCAGAACGTGCATTCGCCGACCAGCTCGCCCTCGCGGTCGAAGCGCTTGACCCCGATGAAATCCAAATGAACGCGCCGGTGCACGCGCGAGCGCACCGCCGCCTTGGCAACGATGAGCAGTCTCGGCTCTTTGAGGAACTCGCGGATCTCGGGCGTGATGGTCACGAGCTGGCTGCCGCGGCGTAACAGCCGCATTTCCGGCGACCGCAGCAGGCCGAGACCGGTCTCGAACCTCGGCTTGAGCGCTTCCTCGCTGTCCGTGAAGGCATAGTCGCGTGCGCCGAGCAGCGTGAAATTTTCGCCTACGACCCATTCGAGAAACTGGATCGCTTCGGCAATCTCCTCGACCAGCAGCGGCGGCGGATTATTTCGCAAATCGGCGATGACATCGCGCGCCCGCGCCAGCATGGGCTGCCAATCCTGCACGCAGACGCGCACGTCGGCGAGAACGTCCTCGATCGCGCGCACGACTTCCGCCCGTTGCGCCGCATCCTCGATGCCGTCGATATGGATGTGAATGAAGCTTTCGCGCGCGCCGTCGCCGTTGCGCGCGGCCTTGAAGCCGACCAGGGTTCCCGCCGCGTCGCGCTCGACAGAGAATACCGGATGAACCAGCAAGCGGATGTCGAGACCGCGTTCGTTGAGCTCGCTGACGACCGAATCGACGAGGAACGGCATGTCGTCGTTGACGATTTCAAGCACCGACACGCCGCGCGTCATGGCAGCCGACTCGAAGCGCACCTTGGGCGCACCGGACTTGCGCTCAGCGAGGAACGCCCACGATTGTGCCGCGATGGCGGCGAGCTGTTCCGGTCCGTAGCGCTCCAGATCGTCGGGCACCGCAAGACCGAACAGCGCGGCGAGGAAATCCGCTGGAATGTCGGGCTTGGCCGTTGCCAGCACCGCCGCGGCCGCGCCAATCAGCGGCTGGCTCGTGCCGTCATCCCCGATGCGGGGAATATCCTGGACGTTCATGCTTCCCCCTGTCGGCTTGTGGCGCGATTCGCTCGATATTACCGGCGTGACGCGCACATCCGCTACCGGAACATCTATAATGTCACTCTATCCACCGCCGCGACACCAGCATGACGGAATCGACCGCCAAAGGGGATAACCATGGCCAAGCGCACCAGCACAGTTGATCCGGGCAATCGCGCGAACAAGGCGCGCGCCAGTGCCGCGTCCGGTGACGACGGCAAGATCACCGCGCTCGCGCTTGGGCCGGCGCCGCTTTCCCCCGAGATGGCCGCCTATTTTGCCAAATGCGAGGAGAAGCTCGGCTTCGTGCCCAACGTGCTCAAGGCCTATGCCTTCGACAGCGCGAAGCTCGCGGCCTTCGTCGCCATGTACAACGATTTGATGCTGGCGCCATCGGGCCTGAGCAAGCTCGAGCGCGAGATGATCGCGGTCGCGGTGTCGGCGCATAACCGCTGCTATTACTGCCTCGTCGCCCACGGCGCCGGCGTCCGCCAGCTTTCCGGCGATCCCGTCCTCGGCGAATTGATGGCGATGAATTATCGCGCGGCGCGATTGTCGAAACGCGAGCGCGCCATGCTCGACTTCGCGGTGAAGCTTACTGCCGAGCCGGCGCTGATCGAGGAGGACGATCGCGCCCGGCTGCGCCGCTCAGGCTTTGCCGACCGCGATATCTGGGACATCGCCGCCGTCGCCGGCTTCTTCAACATGTCCAACCGGGTCGCATCCGCCACCGACATGCGGCCGAACAGCGTGTATCATGGGCAGCGTCGGTGAGATCGTCTGTTTCCCGGGCGCAGCGCAGCACGAAGCGCGTTCACGCGCGTCTTCGACGCGCTTTGGCGCAGCGGAGTGGTGCGCTGCAGACCCGGGACCTTTACGGCCGCTGAGTCTGCGACGGTCCCGGATCAGCAGTGCAGCACTGCGCTTTGCTTCGTGCTGCACTGCATCCGGGACACGAGTTATGAATGCGCCGAGAGATCGTGAATCGTCGCGTTCTCGCCGGTCAGCGGATTCGCCGGATCCCACGCATAGCGCAACGTCGCAAAGCGCATGGCGCGGGCGTCGAGCATGATGAGGCGGCCGACCAGATTCTCGCCGAACCCGACAATTTCGCGAATGACTTCAAGCGCCGCCATCGAGCCGATGACGCCGGCCAGCGCGCCAAGAATCCCGGCCTCCGCGCAAGCGGGGACCGTGCCGGGTGGCGGCGGTTCCGGAAACAGACACCGATAGGTCGGATTCGGCTTGCCGTCGGCGCCGCGCTCGTGGGCGCGGATCGTGGTGAGCGTGCCGTCGAAGGTGCTGAGCGCCGCGGTGACCAGCGGCTTGCGCGCGAAATAGCAAGCGTCAGAGACGAGGTAGCGCGTGGCGAAATTGTCGGAGCCGTCGGCGACGATGTCGTAGCGGCCGATGAGAGCAAGAGCGTTCCGCGCGTCAAGCCGCATGCCGTGCTGCGCCACGGCGACGTGGGGGTTGAGCCGGCGGATCGTCGCCGCGGCGCTGTCGACCTTTGGCATGCCGATGTCCGGGGTGGCGTGGATCACCTGCCGCTGCAGGTTCGACAGCGTGACCACGTCATCGTCAATGACGCCCAATGTGCCGACGCCGGCGGCGGCGAGATAAAGCAGGATCGGCGCGCCGAGTCCGCCCGCACCGATCACCAGCACGCGGGCGCGGCCGAGGGCGGCCTGTCCGGGGCCGCCCACCTCGCGCAACACGATGTGGCGTGCATAGCGTTCAAGCTCGTCGGCGCTCAGCATGGTGACACCATAGACCGGAACGGAGCGCCGGACGACCGTCGAGCCGGAACTTGTCAAGTCGGAACTAGTCAAGCCGGAACTTGTCAAGCCGGAACTCCTGCACGTTGCCTTCGCGCGCCGTTCGGCTACGTTGAACCGATAGCGGTGGGTGCGGCGATGGGCATGAAGGTTGCGGGCATCGTCATCGGCCTGCTGGCGGCGGCGGCGGCGACGGCGGGCTTGCCGGCACTCGTTCAGGAGTCGGCGGCCAAGCCGGCGCCGAAAAAAGCCCACATCGCAGCACGAACCGAAACCGCCAAGCCCGCCGACCAGACCGGCAGGGTGAGCCGCCGCAAAGGCACGTCCGGTGCAAAAGGCGACCGCGCAGCCGCGCTCGCGAACGCGGCCATCCCGGAAGCCGATCGTCTTGCCATCCAGTCCGATCTTGCCTGGCTGGGCGATTACGCGGGCACTGCCGGCGGGGATTTCGATGAACGCACGATCACGGCGATCAAGGCGTTCCAGAAGCGCAACGGGGGCAAGGAAACCGGCGTTCTCAACGAGCAAGAGCGCGCCCTGCTGGCCGCCGCAGCGCGAGCGCCCGAGGCGACCGTCGGGTGGCGCGTGATCGACGATCCGGCAACCGGTGCGCGGTTCGGCCTGCCGAGCGCGCTCGTGCCGCGGACCGCGCTCGCCCGCAACGGCAGCCGCTGGACTTCGGCGCATGGCCAAATCGAGGTCGAGACCTTCCGCCTGCACGAAGCGGCGTTGCCGGCACTGTTCGACGACGAAAAGAAGACGCCGCGCCACCGCACCGTCGAGTACAGCGCGCTCAAGCCGGATTCCTTTGTCATGTCCGGGACCCAGGGACTGAAGAAATTTATCGTCCGCGTCCAGTCGAGCGGCGGCGAGCTGCGTGGCATCACCATTCTTTACGATCAGGCCACCGAAGGCATCATGGCCCCGGTCGCGATCGCGATGGCCGATACATTCCAGGGCTTTCCCGATCCGAACAGCGGTCCACCGCCGGGAATAAGGCGGGGTGTGGAATACGGTACTGCCATCGTGGTGAGTAGCCGGGGTCACCTTATCGCGGCGGCGCAGGTCATGGACCAATGCCAGTCCATCACGGTTGCGGGCCTCGGCCACGCCGAGCGTATCGCCGAGGACACGACCGCCGATCTCGCGCTCATCCGCCTTTATGGCGCGCAAGGCCTGGCCGCGGCGGCTCTCGCCGGCGAAAGCAGCGCAGCAGGCGAACTCACGCTGATCGGCATCGCCGACCCGCTGGCGCAGGCCGGCGCAGGCGCCGTGACGCGCGCGTCTGCGCACCTGACTGTGCAGGGCGTCGATCCGGCGCCAAAACTCGGCTTTTCCGGTGCGGCGGCGATCGATCCGCAAGGCCGGTTCGCCGGCATGGTGGACTTGAAGTCGCCGGTCGTCGCCGGCGCGGGTGCCGTCAGCCAGGCGACGCTCGTGCCTGCCGAAACCGTTCGCGCCTTTCTCGCAGCGCAGGGGATCACATTGGCCGCCGGCCACGCCGCAATGGATCAATCCGTCGTGCGCGTGATCTGCGTGAGGAAATAGCGAGCGTCATTCCGGGACACGGGCGGAGCCCGCGGGCCCGGAATCCATAACCCCTGCGCTGGGGGTATGGATTCCGAGCTCCTCGCTTCGCTCGGCCCCGGAATGACGGCGTCTTATTTGTTCTCGAACTTGGCCGGCCGTTTGGCGATGAAGGCCGCCATTCCTTCCTTCTGGTCGATGGTCGCGAACAGCGAATGAAAGATGCGCCGCTCGAAGCGCACGCCTTCCGCCAGCGAGATCTCGAACGCGCGATTGACCGCCTCCTTCGCCGCCAGCACCGACGGCAGCGACATCGCGGCGATCGTCTCGGCGACTTTGCTGGCTTCCTCGGTGAGGCTCGCCAACGGTACGACGCGGGCGACCAGGCCTGAGCGCTCGGCTTCCGCGGCGTCCATCATCCGGCCGGTCAGGATGAGGTCCATCGCCTTCGCCTTGCCGACCGCGTGCGTGAGCCGCTGCGTGCCGCCGATGCCGGGAATGACGCCGAGCTTGATTTCCGGCTGGCCGAACTTGGCATTGTCGGCGGCAATGATGAGGTCGCAGTGCATGGCAAGCTCGCAGCCGCCGCCCAGCGCGAAACCCGCGACCGCGGCGATGACCGGCTTGCGCGCATGCGCCACGCGGTCCCAGGTCGCCGCGAAATTGCCGAGGAAGACGTCGGCAAAATCCTTGTCGGCCATCTCCTTGATGTCCGCGCCGGCCGCAAACGCCTTGTCCGAGCCGGTGATGACCACGCAGCCGATGTTGCCGTCAGCCTCGAACGCGTCGATGGCCTGGCCGAGCTCGCGCATCAGCGCGCTGTTGAGCGCGTTGAGCGCTTGCGGGCGATTGAGCCGGATCCAACCGACCCGGCCGCGGGTCTCGACAATGATGGTCTCGTTGCTCATTGGCATTCTCTCGGTTGTTTGGGAAACAAATCACTTCTGGCACGCCGGACAATAAAACGTCGAGCGGCCGTTCTGCACAATGCGCTTGACGGTGCCGCGGCAGCCGGGCGTCGGGCACTTTTGGCCTTCGCGATCGTAGACACGGAAGTGATGCTGGAAGGTGCCGAGCTCGCCGTCGGTGCGCTTGTGATCGCGCAGCGAGGAGCCGCCGGCCTTGATCGCGTCCTTGAGCACCGCCTTGATGGCCTCGACCAGGCGCTCGGCGCGCTCGTTGGGCACGCCGTTCCTGCTGGCGATGGTCGAGGCCATGCGTTTGGACGAGAGTAGCGCGCGGTGCAGCGCCTCGCAGACGTAGATGTTGCCGAGCCCGGCCACGACGCGCTGGTCCGACAACGCTGCCTTGAGGCTCGTCTTCTTGCCTTTGCAGGCTTGCGCCAGCATGGCGGCGTCGAACTCGTTGCCGAGCGGCTCGGGGCCGAGCCCGTTGAGCAGCGGCTCCGCATCGAGTTTTTTCCGCGCGACGATCTTCATGAATCCGAAGCGGCGCGGATCGTTGAAGGTCACGATCGCGCCCGAGGACATGTGAAAGATGACATGGTCGTGGGCGACGTGCTGCGAGCGCTCGTGATAGTAGCGGCCCGGCGTTTCGTCGCCGTTCTGCTCTGGCGAGCGAACTTGCCCTTCACGAAAAACATAGAACGAGCCCGACATGCCGAGGTGCATGAGCAGCACGTCGCCGGACGACAGGTCGGTGAGAAGATACTTTGCCCGGCGGCCGATGCCGGTCACCGTCTTGCCTTCGAGACGCTGCGCAAAATCCTTCGGCAGCGGCCAGCGCAGATCGCCGCGGTGAACCTCGACCTTGACAAAGCGCGCGCCGTCCATCGCCGGCTCGAGGCCGCGGCGCACCGTCTCGACTTCGGGCAGTTCGGGCATCGCTCGATCCGGAATTGCGTTTGAGCATGATCTTTTCCGAAAACCGGCAGCCACTTTTCGGGATCATGCTCTGGGCGCAGCAATATGGTTAATTGCAACACATAGCGTCGCTTGCGCCGCCGCGCTATGGTTTGGCGCAGAAGGAAACCAGCGATGGCAGAGGCCGCTCATTTCGGTTCACGCCAAGTGCCGCTTAAGGACAAGCAGGCACTGGTCGATGACGTGTTCCGCAGCGTGGCGCAACGCTACGACCTGATGAACGACCTGATGTCGTTCGGGCTGCATCGGGCCTGGAAAGATGCGCTGGTCACCGCCGTCAATCCGCCGAAAAACCGGCCGTTCGCGCTGCTCGACATCGCCGGCGGCACCGGCGACGTCGCGCTGCGCGCGATCGAAGCCGGCGGCGAGCTCACGCGGGCGACGGTCTGCGATATCAATCCCGACATGCTCGCCATCGGACGCGAGCGCGCCGCCGCACTGTCCCTCGGCGACGCCGTCACGTTCACGAAAGCCAATGCCGAGGCGCTGCCGTTTGCGGACCGCAGCTTCGATGCCGCAACCATCGCCTTTGGCATCCGCAACGTGCCGCGCATCGATGCGGCGCTTGCCGAGGCGTTTCGCGTCCTCAAGATCGGCGGAAAATTCCTGTGCCTCGAATTCTCCGCCGTGGACGTTCCCGGCCTCGACCGGCTCTACGACTTCTACTCGTTCAATGTCATCCCGGTGCTCGGCCGCATGGTCGCCGGCGACGCCGAATCCTATCGTTATCTCGTCGAATCGATCCGCCGCTTTCCGAACCCGCAAGCTTTTTCCGCCATGCTGCGCACGGCCGGCTTCGCGCGGGTTTCGTTTCAGCCGATGACCGGCGGCATCGTGGCGCTGCATTGCGGCTGGCGTTTGTGATTTCCGCTCTCGCGCACCTCGTTCGTCTCTGCCGCGCCGGCTACGTGTTCGCCCGCGAGGGCGTTTTCGGCGCCATCGATCCCGCGATGGTGCCGGTTCAGGCGCGGCCGTTGCTGCGCATCGCCCGCCTTATCGAGCGGCGATCGGGCGGCGCGACGGACACGCGATTGTCGGCCGCGCTGACGCGGCTCGGGCCGAGCTATGTCAAGCTCGGCCAGTTCCTGGCGACGCGGCCGGACGTGGTCGGCCCGGCATTCGCCCGCGATCTTGAGCAGTTGCAAGACCGCATGCCGCCGTTCCCGCAAGCCGAGGCGGAGGCGGCGGTCGCCGCCTCGTTCGGCAGGCCGATCAAATCGGTCTTTTTAAGCTTCGGTCCACCGGTCGCCGCCGCCTCGATCGCGCAGGTGCATCGGGCCCAGGTCGCAACGGCAACCGAGCCGCGCGCCGTCGCCGTCAAACTGCTGCGACCCGGCATCGAGCGGCGCTTCCATGCCGACCTCGGCGATTTCACCTTCGCCGCGCGTCACGCCGAGAATCTTTCCGCCGAGGCGCGGCGGCTGCGGCTCGTCGAAGTGGTCGATACCTTGCAGCGCTCCGTCATGGTCGAAATGGATTTCCGCCTGGAGGCGGCGGCGCTCTCGGAAATGGCCGACAACACCAAGGACGATGCGGATTTCCGCGTGCCGGCGGTCGACTGGGACCGCACCACCAAGGAAGTCCTCACGCTCGAATGGATCGATGCAACGCCGCTGTCCGACCGCGCCCGCCTGCAAGCCAAAGGCTTCGACCTGCCGAAGCTTGCCCGCGCCCTGATCCAGACATTTCTCCGCCACGCGCTGCGCGACGGCTTTTTTCACGCCGATATGCACCCGGGAAATCTGTTCGTCGACGACGACGGCTGCATCATTGCCGTCGACTTCGGCATCATGGGCCGGCTCGGGGCGAAGGAGCGTTTGTTTCTTGCGGAAATTCTCCACGGCTTCATCACGCGCGATTATTACCGCGCCGCCGAGATTCATTTCGAAGCCGGCTATGTGCCGCCGCAACACTCGGTTGAAAGCTTCGCCCAGGCGATCCGCGCTATCGGCGAGCCGATCCACAACCGCACCGCCGAAGATATCTCGATGGCCAAGCTGCTCACGCTGCTGTTCGAGGTGACCGGCCTGTTCGACATGCGCACCCGACCGGAATTGCTGCTGTTGCAGAAGACCATGGTGGTGGTGGAAGGCGTGGCGCGCTCGCTCGATCCCAAGCTCGACATGTGGCACACCGCCGAGCCGGTCGTGCGTGAATGGATGACGCGCAATCTCGGTCCGGCCGGCAAGCTCGAAAACGCGGCGCAGGGCGCCGCCGAGGTCGGACGTTTCATCGGCAGCGCGCCGGGCTTGCTGACGCGCGGCGCGCGCGTGATCAATCAACTCGACGACATCACCCGCGACGGTCTCGTGCTGTCGCCGCAGACCATTGCCGAGATCGACAAAGCCGAAGGCCGCCGCAACCGCTGGACTGTCGCGGCGCTCTGGGTCATCGCCGCGCTGCTGCTCTGGATCGCCCTCTTGATCCGGTGATCGCATTGATTGCAATGCAATCAATGCCATGGTAAATATCCCGATATCTTTGAGGAAGCACCGATGGCCAGCCTCACCGTCCGGCAGCTCGACGACAAGCTGAAGCAGCTGCTTCGCCTGCGCGCGGCGCGGCACGGCCGATCGATGGAGGACGAGGTCCGCGTCATCTTAAGGCAAGCGGCGCAGGAAACCGGCCGCGAAGCGCTCGACCTTGTCAATCCGCCGACACAGCCGACACGACGGAAAGCGCGCGCCGTCGCAGCGGACGACAATCGCATTCTTCTCATCATCGGCGGCGGCATTGCCGCGTACAAGTCGCTCGAACTCATCAGGCGCTTACAGGACCGCAACGCGCAGGTGCGCTGTATTCTCACCAGCGCCGCGCAGCACTTCGTAACGCCGATTGCCGTCGGCGCGCTCGCCGGCGAGCGCGCCTATAGCGATCTGTTCGATCCGCAGAGCGAGTTCGACGTCGGCCATATTCGCATGGCGCGCGACAGCGACGTCATCGTCGTCGCGCCGGCGACGGCCGACCTGTTGGCGAAGCTGGCGGGAGGCCACGCCGATGATCTCGCGACCGCCGTATTGCTTGCAACCGACAAGCCGATCCTGGTCGCGCCGGCGATGAACCCGCAGATGTGGGCGGCCAAGGCGACACGGCGCAATGTCGCGCAGCTTATGGCCGATGGCGCGCACATCGTCGGTCCAAACGCGGGCGAAATGGCCGAGCGCGGCGAAGCCGGCATCGGCCGCATGGCCGAGCCGCTTGAAATCGTCGCCGCGGTCGAGGCGATCATGCGCAGGACGGGACCGCTCACCGGCAAGCGCATGCTCGTTACGTCGGGACCGACCCATGAGCCGATCGACCCGGTGCGCTTTATCGCCAACCGTTCATCGGGCAAGCAGGGTCACGCCATCGCCGCGGCCGCCGCCGCCGCCGGCGCCGACGTGGTGCTGGTCAGCGGCCCCGTCAATCTGCCCGATCCGCCCGGACTGTCGGTGGTGAAGGTCGAAACGGCGCGGCAAATGCTCGAGGCGGTCGACCAGGCGCTGCCGGTCGATGTCGCGGTATTTGCGGCAGCCGTTGCCGATTGGCGCGCGCAACGGCCAAGCGAAACCAAGGTCAAGAAGCAGCCGGGTCGGACTCCAACGCTCGCGCTGACCGAAAATCCCGATATCCTGTCGACGATCGCTCACCGCAGCTCCGGCCGTCCGCGGCTGGTCATCGGATTTGCCGCAGAGACCGATCACGTCATCGCCAATGCCAAGGCGAAGCTCGCCAGAAAAGGCTGCGACTGGATTGTTGCCAACGACGTTTCGCCGGGGACCGGCATCATGGGCGGCGATGCCAACACAATTCACCTGATCACCGCTGCCGGCGTCGAATCCTGGCCGCCGCAATCGAAGGATGACGTGGCGCGTGCCCTGGTCGAGCGGATCGCCACTGCGCTCGAGGATACCAAGCGGTGAGCGAGGAGACTCACGTCGAGGTGCGCATCGTGCGGCTGCCGCACGCTGCGGATCTGCCGTTGCCGCAATACCAAAGCGCGCTTGCCGCCGGGCTTGATCTCGTCGCCGCGGTGCCGGCCGATGCAGCGGTCGAGATCGCCCCTGGCGGCCGCGTCATGATTCCGACCGGCGTCGCGATTGCATTGCCGCGCGGCAGCGAAGGCCAGATCAGGCCGCGATCGGGATTGGCCGCCCGCTATGGCGTCACCGTCCTCAACGCGCCCGGAACGATCGATGCCGACTACCGCGGAGAAATACAAGTTATCCTGGTCAATATTGGGTCCGAATCCTTCGTCGTTCGGCGCGGCATGCGCATCGCGCAGCTCGTCATCGCGCCAATTCAACATGCGAAACTTGTTGAATGGAGCAGTCTAGACTCGACTGAGCGTGCCGCCGGCGGGCTTGGTTCCACCGGAACCGAATCGAAGATTGTCGACCAGTGCGAATAATGCAGATCAACGGGACCTCACGTTGGATGTAAGATACTACCTGAGCCCTCGGCTCATTCGACATTCACGTTCACGATCTGGACTCTTTCGGCGCGATTCCGCTTGAGAGTAAAGTCGAGCGATTCGCCGGCTCGCTTCCCCCTCCCTTCCCTCCCCCGCAAGCGGGGGAAGGAAGGGAGGGGGCTGGCGCAATGGCGGTGGCAGCCGGTAGAGGCAACGGGGCATGCCGGACACGATCCGGATCAGCGGGGGCTGCGCTCATCCGTGGCAAGGCGGACTCCTTGCAGGCATTGGCACCATCCTGGGCGCCATCCAGCCGGTGCCGGCCCGCGCCGATCAACCTTCCCTCGCCCTGCACGAACTTGTGCTGAGCGCGCAAGGCAGCATCGACCAGCACCAGATCGCCGTGCTCGTGCTGGTGCTCGGGCTCATGTTGTTTGCGGTCGTCACCGCCATCATGCTGCTGCGCACGCTGACCCGCGCGGCGCGACTGGAATCCTGGTCGCGCGACGAGATCGCCGCGTTGCGCTACGACCTTGACCGCGCCAACGCGCTGCTGTTGTCGGAACCGCAGGTGATGGTGGATTGGCCGGCGGCATCAGACCACCCCAGCATCGACGGCGATCCTGCGATCGTCGGCGTTGCCGCCGCCCATCGCGTGCTTGCGTTCGGGACCTGGCTCGAAGCCGGCAAGGCGCGCACCATGGAGCAAGCGGTCGAGGCCTTGCGCACGCGCGGCGAAGCTTTCTCCACGACGCTCACGACGCTGCAAGG
>Ga0181536_10005614_pt1 | contig 12825 bp, 10 predicted proteins | sample PEATcosm2014_Bin_41_FD_121105 | JGI IMG/M metagenome (GOLD analysis project Ga0181536, IMG submission 121105) | Peatland microbial communities from MTU Mesocosm Facility, Houghton, MI, USA - PEATcosm2014_Bin17_60_metaG | ecosystem: Environmental > Terrestrial > Soil > Wetlands > Peat | place...
ATGCGCGGCATCGCGCCCGGTCAAGAGCTTCCCGGTCAAGAGCAGCACTTCGCCCGGCTTCCACGTAGCAGCTTCCTCGCGCGTCACTGCGTCCAGATTCACCCGCCGCGCCGCTGAAACATCGTAAGTCAGCTTCGGCCAGTTATCCAGGCTCGGCGGATCGAGATACACCGGACCCGACCCATCCAGCACAAAGTGCGCGTGCCGCGTAGCCGCGCAGTTGGGAATCATGGCCACCGGCAAGTTGGCGGCGTGGGTGGGATAGTCGCGCACCTTCACGTCCAGCACGGTCGTCAGCCCGCCCAACCCCTGCGCGCCGATCCCCAGCCTATTCACCTTGTCGTATAACTCGATCCGCAGTTCTTCGGCGCGATTCGCCGGCCCGCGCGCGATCAGTTCCTGAATATCGATCGGGTCCATCAGCGATTCCTTGGCCAGCAGCATCGCCTTCTCCGCCGTGCCGCCGATGCCGATCCCCAGCATCCCCGGCGGGCACCAGCCCGCGCCCATGGTCGGCACGGTCTTGAGCACCCACTCGACGATGGAGTCGGACGGGTTGAGCATGATGAACTTGGCCTTGGCCTCCGACCCGCCGCCCTTGGCCGCCACAGTCACCTCCACCGTCGCGCCCTTCACCAGCTCCACGTTTACGCAGGCCGGCGTGTTGTCTTTGGTATTGGTCCGCTTGCCCGCCGGATCGGCCAGAATCGAAGCCCGCAGCTTGTTGTCCGCGTCGAGATACGCCCGCCGCACACCCTCGTCTACCATCTGCTGCACGTCCTTGCACTCTTCACCGGCGTCAGGCTCAAAGCGCGCGTCCATCCCCACCTTGAGAAATGCGGTCACAATCCCCGTGTCCTGGCAGATGGGCCGATGCCCCTCGGCGCACATTCGGCTGTTAATAAGAATCTGCGCAATCGCATCCCGCGCCGCCGGCGACTGCTCCAGTTCGTATGCCTTGTTCAGGCTGGCGATGAAGTTCACCGGATGGTAATAGCTGATGTACTGCAACGCCGCTGCAACGCTGGCGATAAAATCTTCCTGCCGGATGACGGCCATGGAGCCTCCATTTTGAATATTTAGAACTGTTTTTCGAGTGCGCGCCGAATCTCAGGCGTGCAGGAAGGGTCTTGGTCGTTAATTCCGCACAGGGTCATCTTGAGACTCGCCGTGCGCATGATCGTCAGCAGTGTAAGCCATGAACTGGGATCAGTCGATGGATAATGCAGTTTGGCAAAGGTAACCCAGGCGTCGCGGTACTTGAGCCAGACGCGCTCGGTTCGTTGAATGCCTTCGGGCTGAATAGCACCATCATCGGCCTCTTTGGGAACCTTGGCGGCAGCGATCACTTTGCGGTACATGAGATTCAGTTCCGCATCCGCTTTGGCCCAATCGCTAGCTGTGCCGTTGGGCAGATGACCGCCTTCAAAGGTCTTCACAGCAGCCAGAAACCTGTCACGCTGCTGCTCTTCAACATTATCCACACGAAGGTTACGTATCGTCCCGCCCAAATAAGTCTCATCTTTTCCAAGTGACAACACATAATCTTCATTTGCCTGCTGTAACAGCTTAAATGCCGCTTGGTGCTCCTTGGGCCAACGGGAAGAAAAGGTCTCTAGCACATCATCCCGCCTCTGTGCAGCAATCTCCGCCTCATACTCCGCGCAAAAGTTCATCTCAAATGTCGTAAAAGCTTCACCGCAGTATATGAACTTCTTGCCTGTCCGAACAGGATTAGACGGAAGCGCGTCGATATCGTTCAGCCCGTTCTCATTTAAGCCCGCCTCACAGCCAAAGCGAAGGGCAAGGGGCTTGTTTTGCGCTACGCCCTCTCCGTTGGCATAGAGGACAGCCAGCATTGCTGGCCCGCCAAAGAGACTGGCGACGGTATATTTCGGTTGGAAATCGGCCTGGATTGCGAGCCTCTCGGCCCAGGCACACTTCCGAGCCGCGGCATAGTCCGCCTTTACTCCGATACCGGAATAGAGCTTAGGAGAGTTGCACTCCGGCCAACTCTTCGGTGCGGGTATTAGCGCAGCCTCGGACGGAAGCGGCGTCTTCAGGTATTCCTTGCACGTTGCCGATGTTGTGTCATCCGCATCATCTGTATGTGCAAATAGATGCGCGTCGAGGGCCATCAACAGAAAAACGAATAAGCAGAACTTCTTCATGCCAAGAAGAATAACGTAAAACTCCCAGGAGCGCGCGGTGTTAGTCCCAAGTCGCTGACATCCGCGCAAGAGTTGGTTGAAACTATCTCTAGCGACGACTTTCCGCTGGATAAATGCCCAATCGAGAGAGTAGGACGAGACCATGCAATTAGCTCTTCAAAACGTATCTTTACCCGCGCGAATGCGTCCGCCTGCGCCCTTGTCCGATGATGAACTGATCGCCTTTTCGCAGGCAAACAAAATGAACGACCTCGCCGCAAGCGGCGAGGTATCCTGAAAACCCGATTTGACTTTACGCCGCAAGCGGCGGGGAATCAGACCCGGAAGAGATTGAATAATCATCATGCATCTTGCGATATTTCAAGAAAATTGAATAAACTTTGACCGCATTTTCATAGAGGTCCGGCGCTCCGCAACCTCCAAGGAATCAACGCGAAAGGAGGAAATCCCTGGCCCCCGCATAGGGGTTTCGTCCACCGCCGAGGGCTGCGATCTTCGCTCCGAGGGACGCAACGGGGACAAATCCTCGTAGAATGAAGATATGGGTCGTGCTTCAAGAACGAAATCCCCGGAGGTACTGATGGCGAATACTCTTGAGCAAGAGGTGGAACGCGGCAACGATTTTGTGAGCGAGGACGAACGGCGCGTGGCAGACAAGCACCGCACCGAACGCGAACGCCAGAAGCAGGCGCTCAATTTGCAACGGAATAACATTCTTGCGCAAAAAACTTCGCATCCGGCGCGGCGCACAGCCCTGGTGGCGGCGTTGGCGCAGATCGAGGCGCAGATCGCGCACATGGGCTAACGGACCGGCGGCGGTTCGTAGCTGACTCCCTGGAGCTAAGGTTCGCGGTGGAAGAGCAGGGAGTTGGCTTGGTGAACCGAGGTCAGCAGCACCCGCGCCACGTTTACATGCGCAGGCCGGCTGACGGCCCATCGAATTGCATCGGCCACGTCTTCCGGGTTCAGCGGCGTAAGGCCGTTGTAAACCTTGGCCGCCCGATCCGCGTCGCCATGGAAGCGCACCAGACTGAATTCGGTCTCCACCATGCCGGGGTCGATTGTCGTAACCCGCACCGGCGTTCCCAGCAAGTCCTGGCGGAGACCGTCGTTGATGGCCCGTTCGGCTGCCTTCGAGGCGCAGTAGACCGCTCCATTGGGATAAGTCAGCTCTCCAGCCGTCGAACCGAGATTGACCACGTGGCCGCGGCCGCGCTCGACCATCCCCGGTACTACGGCGCGCGTGACGTAGAGCAGGCCCTTCACGTTGGTATCGATCATCTCTTCCCAGTCTTCGATCTTGCCTTGGTATAACTTATCCAGTCCGCGGCTGAGTCCCGCGCTGTTGACCAGCACGTCGATCCGTGCCCACTCGGCGGATAGTTCGTCGATGGCCTGCTGAACGGCGTTGCGGTCGCGCACGTCGAGGTTGATGGTGCGGACAGCGGCTGCGCCACGCTCCATGGCCAGGGCTGCCACCTCGACCAGCTTGGCGGCGCGGCGGGCAGCCAGCAGCAGCCGCGCCCCTTTAGCAGCGAAGGCCAGCGCCGTAGCCGCGCCGATGCCGGAACTGGCTCCGGTAATGAGAACGATCTTTCCCTTGAGACTCATGGCTCCATCTTAATCAAACGGCAGAGGCCGGTTCAAAGCCTCGCCTGGGAAGCGCGGATTGAGGTTACCCACCGATATGCGCGATGAAATTCAAGCTGGAAACCTGCCCTGAACGTAGCCGAAGGGGTGGTGTAACTGAGCCATATCGGGCCGGGACTGTTCGCGTCAGTGCCCAATAACCAGCACCTGAAAGCTGCCCTCTGCCGGAACGGTCTGGAGGGTGCCGATGCCTCCCGGCTGGGTGAGGTTCACGCCCAGAAGATCCGTAACCAGGTAGATCTCGCCGGTGGCCGGATTGACCGCCAGCGTCCGCGCACGCTGCCGCGTGGGAAGGTTCTGAATCACCGCATACGCGTCGTTCACATCCTGGCGAATAATGGTCAGGCTTCCGTTGGCGCCTCCGTTGGCGGCATAGATGAGGCCGCGATCCGGGTCATAGCCGATGGCATCGGTGCCTGGGCCGGTAGGCAGGGAAGCGACCAACTCGCCCGTGGCGGCGTTCAGCACATCCAACTTCATGTTGCCGCAAGCGGCAAAGAGCCGCAGATGGCCGGCATCGACGGCCAGCCCGCGCAGTTCGCGGCACTCCGGCCCGAGGGCGAAGAAGCGAACCCGGTTGCCGGAAGACTGGGTTGGGTGGGGAACGGCGCTCCAGTCCAGCGTTATCTCCGCGCCAGCCGGTTTTGCGGGGCTGGGCTGGCCCGATTCCGCGCGGGTGATTTCGGCTTTGCCGGGCGCTCCGTGCAAGCGCGCCTCGATCTCTGTCGCGTCAATCCAGGCTATCTCGTTCCGGTCCACGATGCTGACAAACACCTGGCCTGCGCCGCCGGCCTGCGCAAAGCCCAGCTTGCCGGGCAGCAGTATGGTGCCTATCGCCGTTCGTGTCTGGCCGTCGATGACCGTGATCGCCGACTTGATCTCCTCTTTGACGCTGGTTTGCGCGCCGCCTTGCTTGTCCGAAGCGGACTTCTGAGGCTGCGGATCGGCGCTCACCGCGAAGATCAGCCCGGTCTGGGGTTCCAAAACAATGGCGCGGGGATTGGGGCCGGTGGGTATGCCGGCTACAACCTTGAACGAGCGCCGGTCGAAGACCTTCACCTGATCGGCCGGTCCGTCGCTGATGTAGCCGAAGTCGCCGGAGTTGTCCAGCGCAATGGCATGGGCGTCGCGCAACCCGGAAATCTCTGCGGTGACGGAGCCGGCGGCCACGTCCACCACCTGCGCCACGGCGCCGTGAGCAATGAAAAGCTGGAGCGAGGCGGGGTCCAGCGTCAGGTAATCCCAGTTGCCCACTCCGCCGATCACCCAGGTCTTTTTGATGAAGAAGGCATCGCCGGGCAGTTCGGTGGGCGCGGGAATATTCTGCGCGGTGAGGGCAGCGCAGGCGAGCAAGCAGAGGGTCGAGAGAATCTTCATCGGGGACGGCTCCAGATGAGTATATGCGCTAACGGATGATAACGCTTGCCGTTTACGCAATTCGGATGCGCTTACCGCTTACCATAGAGACTCGCGGTCTCCCACCCTTTCCGCGATGAGACCGCTTTTTCCCCGATGATACCGCGCAAAGGATGGGGCGCCCTCATCATCGAAAGACAAAGACGGGGCACCCGGCGACACAGGTCCCTTCAATATGCCGCTCTCATATCATCAAGGAATCGACGTAAAACCTCTTCGATACTACCGAGAGGCGGGTATTTCGCAAAATGCTCTTCAATCCGTTTAACGATTCGCTCCTCTGGCTCCGCATCGCTCATCTTCGGATCGCGGTGAGCCCAATCGCGCCCCTGGTGCAGGGTATCCCAAGGCGAACGCGTGTTGCCTCGCGTCGCTGGATCATCGCCATGCTTGCCAAATCCGTAGCAAATTTTGGTTTCTTTGTTCCATATCGGTTTGAATAGGTCGATCAAGTAACTCTCAGCAGCCTCCTGCCACCCGGTCTGCACAACGAGCGCGCGATATTCAAAGTCCTCCAAGCGCAAAGTTTCCTTCGCCTTGCCAATGGTCCTGCGATGGTCTTTGAGTCGCCCGGTCAGTTGGGATCCTTGTTCCACCACCGTTTTGCTTTGCAGGCTTTTGGGGTCCGCCTTACCCACGTAAATAGGATGTTCTTGATTGGATATTGCCGTGTATGGAGAAAAATTGCCTATATAGTACAAAGCATAAATTCCTGAGCCATAGAAATGTTCAACGTTGGCAAGCGGCTTTCTTGGGCGAACAATCAACGCAATTCCCGCCACTCGACCGGCAATGTTCGGATTCGATGGATCGAATACGAAACCATGGTCCTTGTAGGGATCAAGGTTATCCATGACAGCCTTTAGCTTATCGTATGCTTCGGTGATCGTCTTGCGAACCATTATTGCTCCGCGCGCCGAGAGATGCGCAGCTTCTTCCTTAACCATCTCATCTGTTAATTCTCTGAGTTGGTCAGCAAACTGATTCAGTTTGTCTTTTTTGGGTGCCATTTGCTAATTCCTTTTTTCGGCGCGGAGCAGTGTTATAGCAACTGACCGGGCCACTGTCTCCGCTAAACGCACCGGAACGGCATTACCCAATTGTCTCATGGCCTCGGTCCAGGCTCCTCGGAATAGATAGTTGTCAGGGAAAGTCTGTAGACGCGCCGCTTCACGGACGGTGAAGTAGCGAACCGATCCATCCACGCGCGCAAGCATATTTTCGCCACCAGGCACACCGTGGTCGCCCGCCTTCAAGGTCTTCGCGGGTTCGTCAATTGGGCTGCCGGTATGGCCCGTGTAAGTTCGCGCACCAGGATTGAAGATGTGATTGGAGACGCAGTTCCGCAGGTTTTTCTCCGGGTCTGGCAGGTTCCCAATTGCGTCCCTCACTGTCAACCATGAGAGCTTGTCGGAATCAAGGAGTGAGTTTCTGCGAAGCCTTTCAACGCGAATTGCTTGGCGAATGTCGAGTTGAGGCCTTTGACAATTCGCAATCTTATGCCGGTCCCAATACTCCCCGGTGACCCACTGAGAGTACAGCAATTTATCCTCCGAATGGGTAGTTTCAGGGAAACTCCACTCAATACCGAGGTCTGAGCGAAAGCCAACGAGGAAAACACGCTCACGGCGTTGCGGAACACCATAATTCGCGGCGTTGAGCAGTCGGAAAACAACGTTGTATTCCGTGCGATCCCGCATAGAAGTGTGTCGCTTTTCCAGTCTGATCCGGTGTTCCTTCCAGCTTTCCGACTTACGCCTGGTAAAACTCGGATGCATGAGTTGAAGTTGGATGTATTCGAAATAGTCGGAGAATGTTTCGCGCAAGAGGCCCTTGACATTCTCGAAGATGAAGGCTTTGGGATTTAGCTCTCGCACAGCGCGAACCGCTTGTGGAAACATATCTCTTGTATCCATGTACCCGCGATGCTTCCCACCCATCGAGAATGGTTGACATGGCGGGCCGCCTGAAACAACCACAACGTCTTTCAGTTGGCTATAGTCGTATTCCCTCACATCGCCTTCAAATAACGGCCACTTTTCAACAAACTGGAAGTCGTCCCGCTGGTTTTCGCGGAAGGTCTCACAAGAGTCGTGGTCCCACTCGATGACAGCGGCGTGATGAAATCCCGCGTTGGACATTCCAATTGCGAGGCCTCCGGCACCGGCAAACAATTCAACGCTCCGCATCAAGAAACCTCCTTATCTTGTCTTGCAAACTCTCGGCGTCATTGAGTTGGCATTCCCAAATCGTCAGCACTTTCCATTCCTCCCGCGCGAGCCTCTCCATGTTCTCGGCATCCCGCCGCTTATTCCCCTCCAGTTTCGGCCCCCAGAATTCCGGACGCGATTTCGGCATCCGTGCGAGAGCACAATTTTGGTGCCGGTGCCAAAAGCAGCCGTGAACAAAAATGACCTTTTGGCGTGAACGGAACACGAGATCGGGACACCCAGGCAATTCCTTAGCGTGGAGCCGGTATCGATACCCCATGGCGAAGACAAGTCTGCGCACAAGTAACTCAGGCCGAGTGTCTTTGGAGCGAACCAGCGCCATAACCTCGGAGCGCTTGGATGAGGGGACGGTATCCACACGTTCTACATTTCTCCAGACTGTCCTAAGTGCGACGGATTGTCCTCATTACAGCACGATGACGCATTCTTCAGCCTGTGCAAATTGTGGCCGGAACCCAATAAGGAACTATGCCGGGGAGCGCTACTCCCGGCTTGGGAATCGGAGAACAGGCGGGTAGCCAACCCTCAAAATTACCACAGAAGTTTTGGTGCCCATCCTTCCCGCTCTACGCGCAGGGTAGGATGCGAGAATTCCAACTCGGTATCCCTCTCTGGGATACCACGAACCCTGTGGCGCGCAAGCGCCGCCTGCCCTACCGCAGGGTAAGGGAGTCTGGAGCATGACTGCGGATACTCTGTTCCAGAATTCCTTTTTCACGCTACAATCATGATGTGGAGATCGCGTTCGACCCGCGGAAGAGCGAGCGCAATCTTCATGAGCGCAACCTCGGTTTTGAGCAAGCCGCTGAATTTGATTTCACTTCGGCTTCTTATTTCAGCGAAGTGCGCAATGGAGAGCATCGCCTGCTTGCCGTGGGCTATTTGAACCGGCGGCTGCACATCCTCTGTTTTCTGCCGAGATTTGACGGAATACGAGTGATCAGCTTCCGCAAAGCGAATGATCGGGAGGCGAGCAAATATGGCAGACCCAAGGCCATTGACGAATGATGAAGGCGAAGTCCGCGAGTTGACGGAAGAAGATTTCGCTCGTTTTGTGCGCTTCTACGCGCTGCCCTCCGAGTTGCAGACGTTGCTCTCCTCGCCGAAGAACGTCACTCCCAATGTGGAAACCCCGTCAGCTCGCAAGCCCGCGGCCTGATACTCCAGTTGTATTTCCTTCAAGTCCTAGAAATGCGGCTGGTGGCCCACCCTTTGAATCACAAGCAAGACTGTGTGCCCCATCCTTGCGACGTTCTTGTTTTTGTCACAAGGGTGGGAAGCCGATACCGTTGGTTCGACGTGCCGAAGGCAGTTGGCCCCACCGCAGATGGTTGCAGAAAATAACCTCCCGCCGGCGCATTATTGGAATAGAAAGGCAGAGCGGAGAGGCCAAGCCGGGGTTCCCGGCGACCCGGTCCTGATCGCTGGGGGTGGTAAGCCGCGCCGCCGTGCATGAAATCGTGAAAAATATGGCTGCCGCGTTTTCGCTAACCAGAATCCCTTCAAGCTCTTACTCCTATATCAATGGAAGAAAATGCAGATTATTTTGCGTTTTTGCCGTGAAACTGTGGAGCCGCATCTAACCAAATTGGAATCAATTGGTTGCGCAGGCCTACCTCACAGGAGTCGATTAACTGTTAAACTGTGAAATCGTGGAACTACCGCTAACTGGCCTGGAATCAATTATATATACAGGGTTACTTCACAGAAACGTATAAATTGTGTTTTTGTGAGACTTGCGCCCGCTTCCCTCTCGCCGTCGCATCCTCTTTGCCGGAACAAAATCGATATTCGTCTCAGATTACTCGATGGCGGTGGAGGCGACTTCGTGCAGCCAGCCGGGAGCTTTTAGCAGTTCGCGAGGGCGGGAGCCGTCGGCGGGGCCAACCAAGCCGTCGCGCTCCATTAAGTCGATCAGGTGGGCGGCGCGGCCGTAGCCGATTCTCAGGCGGCGCTGGAGCAGCGACGTGGAGGCTTTGCCGAACTCGAAGACCAACTGCACCGCGTCGTTGAAGAGCGGGTCGTTCTCGTCGGGGTCGGCATTCGAGCCTTCGACGTTTTCGCGCTCGTCCTTGGGCGATTCGAGGAAGCCTTCGACATACTCGGCCTCTCCTTGCTCCTTCCAGAAACCGACGACGGCGGCGGTCTCTTTCTCGCTGACGAAGGGAGCGTGGAGGCGCATCAGGCGGCTGGTTCCGGGGGGCAGGAAGAGCAAATCGCCGCGGCCCAGCAGCGCCTCGGCTCCGTTGGTGTCGAGAATGGTGCGCGAATCGACCTTGGTGGCCAAGCGGAAGCTGATGCGGGTGGGGACGTTGGCCTTGATGAGTCCGGTGATGACGTCGACGCTGGGGCGCTGGGTGGCCAGGATGAGATGAATGCCGACGGCGCGGGCCATCTGCGCAAGGCGGGTGACGGACTCCTCAACGTTGGCGCGGTCGAGCATCATCAGGTCGGCCAGTTCGTCGATGATGATGACGATGAAGGGAAGCGGCTGCTCGTCTTCGGGGTTGTCGAAGAGCGAGGGCATGGCGGCGTCGAAGAGCTTGTTGTACTGGTCTATGTTGCGGACGCTGCGCGAAGCCAGCAGCTTGAGGCGGCGTTCCATTTCTCTCACCGCGTTGCGCAGGGCGTTGGCAGCCAGCTTGGGGTCGGTGATGATGGGCGTGAAGAGGTGGGGAATGCCTTCGTACATTCCCAGTTCCACGCGCTTGGGATCGACCAGGATGAGCCGGACCTGCGCGGGCGTGGTGCGGAAGAGCAGACTCATAATCATGGCGTTGATGGCTACGGATTTGCCGGAGCCGGTGCTGCCGGCGATAAGCACGTGGGGCATGGCGGCCAGATCTGCCGTGACGATGCGGCCGTTGATGTCCTTGCCCATTGCCAGGGTGAGGCGGGACTTGGCCTTGGCGAATGTCTCCGACTCGAGCACGTCGCGCAGATGGATGGTTTCGCGCTCGTGGTTGGGCACTTGAATGCCGACGGTGCTTTTGCCGGCCATGCGCTCGATGAGGATGCTTTCAGCGCGCATGGCGAGGCAGAGGTCGTCGGCGAGGCCGGTGACGCGGCTGTATTTCACGCCGGCGTCGGGCTTGAACTCGAAGGTGGTGACCATGGGTCCGGGGTTGATCTGGACCACTTGGCCGCGCACATCGAACTCACCGCATTTTTGGACCAGGACTTTAGCTTCCTCGCGCAGCGCTTCCTCGCGTATGGTCTGCGGAGCCTCGCCGGCGTGGAGCAGAGTGCTGGGCGGCAGCTTGAAGCCGCTTACGTGCTTGGGGGCAACGGGCGCGGCGCGCAGGTCGGCGTCGGCGCGTTCGTGGATGGCGATTTCACCGGAAGGCCGCGGGGCGTATGGCTCGGCAAACCGGAAGGGCGCGGGGCGCGGTTCTGCTGGACGGGCGGCGGCTGCCAGAGGCTCGATGGGCAAGACATTGGTTGCGGCGGGAACCGGGTTTGGAAGAGGAACCGCGACGGATGGAGCAGGCGCGGAATCGGACGCTGTGCGCTCCCAGATGCTGGTTCTGCGCACCGGAGCGGCGATGGGGATGGCTTCTTCCACCGGCTCCACAGGGGTGCGCTGGTAGGCGGGAATCGCATCCAGCGGGTCAAGCTCGGACGCGCGGTTGCGGCGATGGAAGAGGGCGGCAAAACGGCTGGGGCGATGCTCGGCTTCGGCTGGCTCGGACTCGGCCTCTTCGGCTTCGCGCTCGGCTCTCCGTTCAGCGCGGTCGGCGCGCCAGTCGCGCCAGCGGTCATAGAGGGAGGCAAGCTGACGCCAGCGGTTCTCGATGCCTTCCTTGAGCGCCCAGAAGCTGATGGCCGAGGCCAGATAAAGTCCAGCGGCGGCCAGCGTGCCGGCCACCAGCCATGCGCCCTGCAGATTGAGGTAGCGCGCCAGCAGGCTGGCCATCTGGATGCCTACGACGCCTTCGACGTGGACCATGTGCTGCAAGCGCCAGTGCCAGGGCAGCAGGCCGAAGACGGCTGGAACAAAGGCGAGCGCCAGCAGCGTGCCCAGGCCGCGCAGCCACATCGACCCGCCGGAACGAGAGTGCATCCAGGTCCAGCCCAGGCCGCCGATCCACAGGGGTAGCAAAAAGGCCGTCAGACCCAGCGATTGCAGCAGCAGGTCGCTAAACGTTGCGCCGAAGAGGCCGATCCAGTTGCGCACCGCATTGGGGCCAGCCTCGCCTGAGGCCGTGTTCAGTGAAGGATCGGTCGCGTGCCAGGTGGCCAGCGCCAGCAGCAGCAGCGTGGAGACCAGCAGCAGCATGAGTCCCAGAAGGACATTCAGGGAGCGGCTGCGCGTAGGCGAGAGAACGATGCGAATTGGCTTCATGGCGGGAGCGCTCCAGCGCGTTTGCCGCTCGGGAACCTGCCGCGAGCGAACCAATGGAGCGGACGAAGAGTCCCAGAGCAATTCCCATTATCCGCGTCGGCGGGGCTGTTTTCCGCCAAAAACAAAGCGGGAGGAACCTTGCTGTGGACCCCCCGGCCTGCCTCCCGAATAAGTTTTCCGCAACCTGTAAAGCCGTACCCTTTTGGCTCATAAGAACCTATCAGTAAATTGAGAAAGGAATGTAGCGCCGGTCTCCAGACCGGCTGTACTGGCGGCGTCCACGCCGCCAGACGCCTCCTGTGGGTCTGGAGACCCACAGGACAGCCGACCTGGAGGTCGGCGCTACCAATTTACGGATAGGCTCATAAGTCTCCGGACGAGCTAATTCCCGATATACCTGATTCCCCAGATCAGCAGAGCCGCGCCGAGTAGGATGCGATAAATGGCGAAGATGGTAAAGCCGTGCTTGCGCACCCACATGAGGAACCACTCGACTACGCCCAGGGCCACGATGAAGGAAACGCCGGTGCCGATCAGCAGCACGATCCAGCGTTCCGAGTTCATAACTACGTGGGCGGCGGTTCCGGCGGCAAGGGCGGCCTTGCCGGGGTGAATCTCTTTGATGAGGTCCCATCCGGTGGCGGCGATCATGGTGGGAATGGAGAGCAGAAAGCTGAACTCCAGCGCGGCGGGGCGATCCATGCCCACAATCTGACCGGCGGCGATGGTGGACATGGAGCGCGAGGTTCCGGGAAAGATGGCCGAAAGCGTCTGGCAGAGGCCGATCCAGATAGCCTGGCCGAGGCCCATCTCCTCCACGTCGCGGATGACAGGATCCTGGCGGCTGCTGCGGGCATCGATAATCCACATCACGATGCCGCCGATGAGCAGCGCCCATGCGATTGCCTGGATGCTGCCCAGGTTCTTCTCGCTCCACTTATGTAGCAGCAGCGCGGGCGCGGAGGTGAAGGCAAAGGCGATCAGCGTGAGCGAGATGGGATGCGTGAGCCAG
>Ga0181536_10005615_pt1 | contig 12818 bp, 12 predicted proteins | sample PEATcosm2014_Bin_41_FD_121105 | JGI IMG/M metagenome (GOLD analysis project Ga0181536, IMG submission 121105) | Peatland microbial communities from MTU Mesocosm Facility, Houghton, MI, USA - PEATcosm2014_Bin17_60_metaG | ecosystem: Environmental > Terrestrial > Soil > Wetlands > Peat | place...
CCAGGCGAACACGCGCGCTTTCTTCGTGGCGAGCGTGGCGGCTAGCGATGGGTTGGCGAGCGTCGCCGCGTCGACGCGGCCGGCGAGCAGGGCAGCCGACGCCGCCGACGGCGAGAGCTCGATATAGCGGACGGCGCTCGAATCGCCCCCGTGTTCGTCGATCCACTTCATCAGCGCGATTTGCAGAAAACCTTTTAGGCTCTGCACGGAAACGGTTTTGCCGCTCAGGTCGGCGGCCGTGCGGATCCCGGCGTCGCTGCGCACGAGCGTTCCCGCAACCGGCGCGGCCGAACTGTACATCGAGGCGGGGGCGATCAGCGTGAACGGAACGCCCTTCGCGTACCCCGCGATCAGGCCGAGCAGACTGGCCTTACCGATGTCGATCGAACCGCCGACGACGCCGTTCGAGATCGCGGCGCCGCTGTTGGCCGCGGTGAGGGTCACGTCGAGGCCGTAGCGCCGGAAGATCCCGCTGCTGATGCCGTACAGGCAGGCCACGGCGTCCTCATCCGGTGACGTCGCAACGCTGAGCGGCGTCAGCGTTTGCGCCCCGGCGAACGACGGCGCGCAGGCAAGGGCCGCGGTGCCGGCCAGAAACGAACGGCGAATCATCGTTGCGCGTTCACGCGGTGGAGAAAGGAACTCCTTTCCGGCCGAGGCAACCTGGTCGCCGTCGGGACGGGAGCCAACGGTGTTCACCAAGATCAATCATCTCGCGATCATCAGCGACAACTACACGGCGTCGGCGAAGTTTTACGAAGCGATGTTCGGCATGCGCACCTCGCCCGGCACGCGTTCCGAGCGCGCGATGACCGTCGGTGACGGCTACCTCGGCCTCAACATCAACCCGCGCAGCACCGGACGGCCGGCGCGGCTCGATCACTTCGGCGTCGAAGTCGAGGACGTCGAGCGCGTCTTCGCCGCGCTCCGGCGCAGCTATCCGGCGGTGCACTGGCTGCAGCGCCCGTCGAACCGGCCGTTCGCCGGCATCACGACCCACGATCCCGACGGCAACGTCTTCGATCTCTCGCAACGCGACATGACCAATCGCGCCGGCGTGTATGCCGAAGCCTCGACTGGCACGCACGAACGCCACGTCGATCACTTTGCGATTCGCACGCTGCGGCCCGACGCGCTCGCCGCGTTCTATACCGAGGTCCTCGCGCTCGAAGCGGCGCCCGGCGCGGCCGGCGATCCCAGCCACTACCTGACCGACGGCACCATCACGCTGGTCATTTCGCCCTGGGACATCGCGGATTACGCGGGTACGAGCATCACGGCGCCCTGCTTGGACCACATCGGCTTCAGCGTCGGCGACGTCGACGCGTTTCTGGCGCACGTCGACCGGCTGGCATCCGAAAACCGCCAGCTCGCGCCTTACCCGGTCGGCAGCGGTCCCGAGGGGCGGGCGCGGCTCGAGCTGGCCCAGCGCAACTGCCGCCTGTGCACGCGCTTCATGGCCGACACCGATACGGTGCTGCTGGGCTTACGCGCCTAACGGTGCGGCTGGACGCCGAGCGGCCGGACGGCCAGCGGCGGATCGCCGACGGCGGAATAGTTCCGGGCGCTCAACCAATCCAGCTCGGCCTGCGGCAAGTTGGCGGCGATCCAATCTTTGTGAACGCGCATCACCAGCAGCCGGTCGTTGGGACGTAACACCGTGACCAGCTTTTCCGAAATCTCGGTGTTCGTGAGTTCGGTCTCGACGATCCAGGCCTGCTTCTGGAACTGGTAGGCGTCACCCATCTCCTTGATCGCGTTGACGAGCTTCCCGGTCTCGTCAGGAAGACGAATCCCAGCCATCTCGAGCGCAATGTAGTGGACCACCGGCGCACCGCCTTTCGCTCGCCCTTTTCTCCGCCGGACGTGGAATTCCGGGTGCGCGAGGGCACCTCGCAACGACGGCACACCAATCGTGAAGCTCGTCACGGGCCCTCGCTCGTCTTGCTTTTTCACCGCTTCAAGGCAACGGCGATGTGGGACGCGAATGGTCGGCGGTTCGGTCGCGGGGGCATAGCTCAGCTGGTAGAGCACTTGCATGGCATGCAAGGGGTCAGGAGTTCGAGTCTCCTTGCCTCCACCATCGAATCGCGAAGTTCGCCGGGTCATCGCGACGAGTCGTTCGTCGAGGAAAGTCCGGGCTTCACTGGGCAGGGTGCAGGATAACGTCCTGTCGGGGCGACTCGAAGGAAAGTGCCACAGAAACATACAGGGTAAGAACAGACGCCGAATTTCGAAAGAAATGCGGCTCTGCGTTGGAGCGAGCGAAAGCGAGTCCCAACACCTAACGGTGAAATCGTGAGGTAAGAGCTCACGGCGATTCACGGTGACGTGATCGCGCGGTAAACCCCACCCGAAGCAAGATCGCTCGCATGCCGCGCCTCGCGCGCGGGGGCCGGCCCGGCCCAACGAGCCCCATCGCACCGAGGTCACCGGTAACGGCGGCCCCAGAGAGATGATGACCACCGCCTGGCGGGACAGAATCCGGCTTACAGGCGAACTTCGCGTTATGCCGACCAGCCTGTGGCGGATCGCGGCGCTGACCGGTGCGTTGATCGTGCTGGGCTTCGTCGTGGTCGAAACGGTCGACGTTTCCGCCTACACCGACCCCAACGTAGCGTGGACGCAGGTCGATGGGCACAGCTACGCGCGCTTGCGCGTGACGGCGGTAACGGGAACGCCGCAGGAAAACGGCGGGCTTCAGCCCGGCGACGTCATCGTAGCGGTGAATGGGCTGCCGTTGCGGCTGCGCTACGGCGCCGCACCGGCCGGCTTCACGCAGCGCTGGAACGTCACGCGCGGCGCGCAGCACTTCACGACGACCACCGAGGTCACACCGATCGCCCCGCGCGACCTGGTGCTGTTCGAGATCTTCAACGTCGTGCGGCTGGCGATGGTGCTGGTCGCGATGCTGGTCGCGCTGCGCCGCCCCGACGACCCCGCCGCGCGCGCACTCGTCACGTTCCTCGTGCTGATGGGCCTGGCGCTGGTGCCCTTCGGAGCGTGGCTGCCGGACGCGCTCTTCCGCGTCGCAAACCTGCTGCGCGGGCCGCTCGAGATCCTCAGCCTCTCGCAGGCCTTGCTGTACGCGTGCCTGTTCCCGGCGCCTTCTCCGAGCGGGCAGCGAGCCCGGCTGCGCGCGATCAATCCCTGGTACACGCTGGTCACGGCGACGGCCGCATTCGTGCTCAATGCCGGGGACCAGAGCGCGACCGGCTTGCCGGATTTGGGTCCGCTCACGCCGCTCGTCGAGTGGTCGCCGATGCTCTACTTCTTCGCCATGTTCCGCGCGTTCGCACTCGGCGCGCGCGACGCATCGCCGCGCGACCGGCAGCGCTTGGCCTGGGTCGGCCGCTCGATCGGAATCGGTTTCTCCGGACCCCTGGCCGCCGCGGTGCTGGCCGTTGCGTTGGGCCGCACCGACGAGTGGATCGGTTTTCTTCCCGTGACGCTGGTCGCGATGCCGCTCGGGCTCGCCTACACGATCCTGCGCCACCGCACCGTCGACGTGGGGTTCGTCATCAGCCGCGCGCTCGTGCTCACGGTGATGTCATTCCTGATCGTCGGCGCCTTCGGCTTGGCCGAACGCATGCTCGGGAAGCTGCTGATCGATGCCTCGCACGTGGCCAGCCGTTCGGTCGAGATCGCGCTGGCGCTGGGGCTGGGTTTCTCGCTGCGCAGCCTGCACGCCCAAATCGAACGCGGCGTCGACCGTATCTTCTTCCGCCGCCGGCAACGCGCGCTGTTCGCGCTGAAGGCGTTCGCCAACGATGTCTACTTCATCACCGATCCCGACGTCGCGATCGAACGGACCGTCGACGTGGTCAATCGTTGCGCCGATGCGCCGAATACGGCGCTGTACCTGATCGCCGACCGCGTCTTCGGCTGCGCCGCGGCCATCGACCCCGGCGGCTACCCCAGCGAAATCAGTGAGAACGATCCGCTGTTCGTGCGGATGCGCGCCTCCCGCCAGCCGGAGCTCGTACGCGATGCCGGCAGCGACCTCGACGCCGAGATCGCCTTTCCGATGTTCGTGCGCGCTACGCTCGTCGGGGCGCTCGTTCTCAGCGGAAAGCGGACCGGTGAAGCCTACGATCCCGAGGAGACGGCACTCTTGACGGACCTGGCCCAGCGCGTCGGCCTAGCACTCGACGCGTTGCAAACCATTGCGGTTCGGCGCGAGCTCGAAGCGCTTACGGCGCGGCCGCACCAGCATACATCACCCTCTTGACGGAACGGGAAAGCCGGCCGCGCCATGACGCGAGCCTGCGAGCGAGCCCTTGCCCACCAATATGCGAGCCGAGAGGCCCAAGCCTGCAACCGGCGGGGCGGCCCCGGCGTTCCAACGAAATGAAGATCATGCCGCATTTCGACAAGAGCCAGACCGTTGAACAGGCGTTCAAGACCCATGCCGGCGCGCGCCGCGTGTTCGCCCGCTTCCATCTCGGCGGCTGCTTCAACTGTTCCACCAGCGAGACCGAGACGATCGAACAGGTGAGTGAAGGCTACGGCATTCCGCTGGCGATGCTGATGGACGATCTCGAGAAGCTGTTCGATCAGCCGGCGCTCGAAGTCGGCGACGCAGTGCGGCTGCCCGATGAGATCCGCTCGAAGATCCCGCAGTTGGCCGGCGTTCCGGAGTTGGGCAAAGTCACCGATTTTGCGGCCGGGGCCTACACGGTCGAGTTCGGCGACGTCCGCCTCCAGGGTCTCGCCGAGGACTTCATCAAGGCCGAGACCGCCGAAGCTTGATCGCTGTCCCCCTGATCGCTGTCCCTCGACAAGCTCGGGATGACAGGGAGGAAGAGCCGCTGTACAGCGGCTCTTCGATTTAGTCGAGCAGCTTACGATCCATGAACGACTCGTCCGTCCCGTGCCAGTGCGAGAGCTGGGCTTCGCCCGCTTTCCAGCACAAATAGATCGGCCGTCCTTCCCGGATGGAGGGGAAGTCCAGCAATCCCAGGTCGATGTCTTTCACGACGCAGCCGTAGGCCTCGATCCGGTTGATGAGGTGCACCACTTCGGCCTTCAGATCGGTGAAGCGGCGCGCCGGACGCCGCGCCGGGACGTTCCGCGCAGCACGCAGCGCCGGATCGCTCTCGAGCAGCCGAATGGCGAGCTCGCGGCGCTTCTCCCACAGCTGCTCGACCAGCGGCGTGAGGACCGGGATGAGGGCGTTGGCTCGTTCAGGCGAAAAGACATGCATATGCGGCGTCTCGTCATCGTAACGGGGCTTTCAGGTGCAGGCAAGAGCCAAGCTATGAAATCGTTCGAAGATTTCGGCTTTGCTTGCCTGGACAATGTGCCCCCGGTACTTGCTCCGGCATTCGTCGACCTGGTCCGCGCCAGCGATCGCGATGCCGCTGCCCTGGCCTTCGACGTGCGCTCCGGCGGTGCATTCGGCGAGGCCACGACCACGCTCGAAGAGCTCCTCAACGCCGGGCTTCACCCTGAGGTGCTCTTCCTCGACGCCGACGACGAGACGCTGGTGCGCCGCTACAGCGAGACCCGGCGCCGCCACCCCCTCTACGGCACGGCCTCGACGCTGATCGAGGCGATTGCCGCGGAGCGGGCGACTCTGGCGGAGCTGCGCCTGCGCGCCGACTTCCTCTGGGATACGACGAACTTCACCCAAGCCACGCTCAAGGAGCACATCGCCGCAACGTTCGTAGGCAACGGCCTGCGCCACACGCGCACGACGATCATCGCCTTCGGCTTCAAGTTCGGCGTGCCGCTCGACGCCGACTGGACGTTCGACGTGCGCTTTCTGCCGAACCCGCACTACCAGCTCGCGCTGCGCCCGCTCAACGGCAACGATCCCGACGTCGCCGCGTTCCTCGAACGCGCGCCCGACCTCGAACCCTTTCTCGAGCGGCTCTTCGCATTGGTCGACTTCGTGGTGCCGCGCGCGCGCGCCGAAGGCAAATCGCAACTGACGTTCGCGATCGGCTGTACCGGCGGACGGCATCGTTCGATCTACATCGCGCACCGGCTGGCGCGCCATCTGGTCGAGAACGGCGAGGATGCGCCGGCGATCGAAGAGCGGGACCTCCAGCGATGAAGCGGCCGATGGATTTCGTGCGCTGGTTCATGCCGGGCCTCGGCGTCAAACGCTGGCTCGTCGTCGCGGTGCTGGGCGCCGTGCTGTTCGTCAACGGCGCTTCGCGCTGGCTGACCGACGAGGGCGCGCACGTCGGCATCAACGAGCTGGTCGACTGGATGGTCGGTGACTTCTTCCCGCCGGCCGATCTGTCGTACGTGTTTCTGGTACTGGGATTCATCCTGGTGGCGGTGGGCATCTGGCGCTGGCTCAACTCGATCGTGAGCGCCGTTCAGCCGTACGGCAAGGATCGCATGATCGACGCCTTGCTCGAAGGGCGTCTCAAACGCGGCTACAAGATCGTGACGATCGGCGGCGGCACGGGCCTCGCGACGCTCTTGCGCGGCCTCAAGAAACACACCGCAAACCTGACGGCCATCGTCACGGTCAGCGACGACGGCGGCAGCTCGGGCCGGCTGCAGAAAGAGCTCGGCGTCTTGCCGCCGGGCGACATTCGCAATTGTCTCGTCGCGCTGGCCGACGACGAAGCGCTGGTGACCGATCTCTTCCGCTACCGCTTCACCGAAGGTGACGGGCTGACCGGACACTCCTTCGGCAACCTGTTCTTGGCCGCGCTGACCGGGATCACCGGGAACTTCGACAGCGCGATCAAGGTGTCGAGCCGCGTCCTCAACATCAAGGGCCGCGTGCTGCCGGCAACGCTCGCGGTCGCGCAACTCTGCGCGAAGCTGAGCGACGGCCGGGTGATCGAGGGCGAGTCCGCGATCTCGAAGTCGACCGCGCCGATCGAGTACGTCTATCTCGATCCGCCGCACGCCGAACCGCTCAACGAGGTGATCGAGGCGATCCGCGATGCCGACGCGATCGTGCTCGGGCCGGGGTCGTTGTACACGTCGATCATGCCCAACCTGCTCGTGAACCGGATCGCCCACGAGATCGAAGCCGCCAACGCGGTGAAGATCTACGTCTGCAACGTGATGACGCAGCCCGGCGAGACCGGCGACTACACCGCATCGAAGCACGTCGAAGCGCTGCTCGCCAACGCCAAGGCCCGCGTGTGCGACATCGTGATCGTCAACGACGAAATGCCGCGCAAGCTGCTCGACGTGTACGCCGAAGAACGGCAGCTGCCGGTGGTGGTCGATAAGACGCGGCTCGACCGTTTGGGGATGCGCTCGGTGCGCGCCGCGGTGATCAGCGAAACCGAAACCGTGCGCCACGACCCGGAGAAGCTGGCGGCGGTCGTGATCGGCGTGATCGACCAGCAGATTGCCGAGCGCGCCTCCTACGTCAAATTCAAGCCGGCGCCGGCCGGCCCCGAGCCCAGCCTGCCGTTGCCGCGCGGATGAACGCCGGCGCGGCGCGCATCGCGCGGTCGCGCTCGGCCGGATCGTCGATCAGCGCGACACAGGTGACGCCGCGCTCGCGCAGCGCCGGCACGACTTGCGGATCGACGCTGCCGCCGATCGCCAGCACCTCGACCCCCGCCGCAGCGGCCAAGGCGGCGACGCCGCCGACGACCTTGCCGTCGAGCGATTGCGCGTCGATCCGGCCCTCGCCGGTGACGCACAGCGCCGCCCCGCGCAAGGCCTCCGCAAGACCGGTCAGCTGGGCCACGACCTCGAACCCGCGCACCAGCCGCGCGCCGGCGAAGGTTGCCAGCCCCCAGCCCAGTCCGCCCGCGGCTCCGGCCCCGGGGAGGTTGCGCAGGTCGCGGCCGGTCGCGGCCGCCGCCACGTCGGCCAAGCGCGTCAAGACGCCGTCCAGAAACGCCACGTCGGCCGGCCCGGCGCCCTTCTGCGGCCCGTAGACCGCCGCCGCCCCCGTCGGGCCCAGCAGCGGGTTCCGGACGTCGCAGGCGATCTCGAGCGCCACCGGCGCCAGGCGCGGATCGAGGCCTGAGGCGTCGATCGACGCCAGCGCGGCCAAGGCCGCCGGAACGGGCTCGAGCGGGCGTCCGGCGGCGTCGAGGAAGCGTACTCCGAGCGCCGCCAGGGCGCCGGCACCGCCGTCGGTCGTCGCCGAGCCCCCGATGCCCAGCACGATGCGCGTGGCGCCGCGCCCGAGGGCGTCGGCGATCAGCAGGCCCGTGCCGTAGGTGCTCGCGGTCCGCGGCTCGAGCGGCGACCGCAGCGCGGCCAGCCCCGACGCCGCCGCCATTTCGAGGATCGCGGTCGAACCCGACCGTGCATACGTTACCTCGACGGGCGCCCCGAGCGCGTCGACGACGCGCGCGTGCTGCGGCTCGGCACCGCCGTCGAGGAACGCGGCGACGGTGCCGTCACCCCCGTCGGCCAGCGGCAGCACGGTGCCGGCGAACCCCTCGCCCCAGGCGTCGCGCAGTCCTTGGACGATCGCGTCCGCGGCTTCGCGAGCCGTGCAGCTGCCCTTGAATTTGTCCGGCGCGACGAGCACGCGCGGAACGTCAGACGGCGACGACGCCTTCTTCCGCGTCGAGGCGGTCGAGGTTGGCGACGCGCTCTTCGAGCAGCCAACGATTCGCATCGTCCCGCCGGTCGTCGGTTACGCGAGCGCGAACCCAGGCCACGATCTCCTCGTCGCTTTCACACGAATCGAGGGCGGCATCGAACATCCGCGAGGTGATGCCCCAGCGGTCGAACACGCCCCGGTCCATCGGGCACGGATAGAGGTAGTCGTGGAGCGTATCGTACTGCGCGGCACGAGCCTTGTCGAAAACGCGTGCGAGCCAGAGGAAGCCGTCGAGCTCGTACCGTGCACGGCGTGGAAAATCACGGCCGCTCCGAAAGTCCGTTCCCATGGTACGCATAACGCCCAAAGGCGGCTCGCCGTTGCGTTAGGCCGGCAGCTCCGCGCGCGGCAGGGTCAGCGCGAAGCGCGCCCCGCCGAGCGGGCTGTCGCGAACCTCGACCCGGCCGCCGGCGCGTTCGAGGATCATGCGCACGAGGGCGAGGCCGATCCCCGAGCCGTCCGCCGGGGTGCCGCCCCGCTCGCCCAGTGCGAAGATGCGTTCGCGTTCCGCCGGCGGGATGCCCGGACCGTCATCGTCGACGAGCACCGTCACCGCGCGCGGCGACTCCGGTTGCACGGCGACCGCGACCTGGCCGCCGCGGCGGCCGTGCTTGATCGCATTGGCCAAGACGTTGATCAGGACCAGCAACAGCCGGTCGCCGTCGATGGCAACCGTTGCCGGAACGAACGCGGCGACGTGCACGCAGGTTCCGTGCGCCGCGGCCGGCGCCGTCGTGGCGTCGATGGCGCCGCACAGCGCCTCGTCGAGTGAAGCGCTGTCCGCTCCGGAGAACGTCGCCGAGAGGTCGAGCAGTGAAATCTCGAACATCCCGTCGAGCAAACGTCCCAAGCGCAGCGATTCGCCGTGCGCGATGCGCACGAAGCGCCGGCGCGTCGCGCGGTCGGCATCGTCGGCCAGCAGCGTCTCGAGATAGCCGCGAATCGAGGCCAGCGGCGTGCGCAGCTCGTGGCCGATCGCCGAAAAGAACGCGTAGCGTTCGCGCTCTTGCGCGCCGCGCACCAGCGCGCGGGCGATCGCGGCCTCGATCCCCGGCCCGCTCTGCGCGTCGTAGCGCGTCCAACCGGTCTCGACCTCGAGCTCGGTGAGCCCCTCCATCGTCGCACCGATGCGCGCCAGCGCGCTGCGCACGTCGACCGGCGCGGGCCGGCGGTGACCATCGCGCGTCGGCGCGACCAGCGCCGCGACGAACGCGTCGGTGCCGCGGTCGTGCGCGATCAGGTCGTCCAAACGCAAGATCCGCGCCGCCGCGGCGGCGAACGCATCGCTCGCCCGGCGCTCGATCGAACGCGCCGCGCGCAAACCGCGGCGCCACGCCGTCCGCTCGAGAGCGGGCAACCGAAAGACGAGCAGCGGAACGCCGTCGCTGCCCGATTCTTTGAGGCGCGCATCGACCTCAGCTACGTGCAAACTTGTAACCGAAGCCGTGAATCGTCTGCACCAGGCGCGGCAATCCCGCTTCTTCCTCGAGTTTGGCGCGCAGCCGCCGCACGTGAACGTCGACCGTGCGCTCGTCACCGTCGAAGTCGAAGCCCCAGACGGTTTGCAGCAGCGCGGTGCGGGAAAAGGCCACGCCCGGATTGCTCGCGAGCTGCAGCAACAGCGCGAACTCGCGCGGCTTGAGCGCGACGTCGCGCCCGTCCACGCGCGCCTCGCGCGCGGCCTCGTCGACTTCGAGCCGGTCGAAGCGCAACAGCGCCGGCGCCGCGTCGGCGGTCATCCCGCCGCGCCGCGCCAGCGCGCGCACGCGTGCGATCAGCTCGCGCGGCGAAAACGGCTTGACCACGTAATCGTCGGCGCCGAGCTCGAGCCCGATCACCCGGTCGACTTCGTCGCTGCGGGCCGTCACCATCACGACCGGCAGCCCGCGGCCTTCGCGGCGCAGCGTGCGCACGACGTCGAATCCGTCGACGACCGGTAAGCCGACGTCGAGGACCAGCAGATCGGTGCCGGAACGGATCGCCCGCAGCGTCGAGGGCCCGTCGCGCGTCTGCGTGCAGCGAAACCCTTCGTGCGTGAGATGATGGACGAGCAATTCGGAGATCGCGGCGTCGTCTTCGGCGACGACGATGCGCAAAGCCGGCATGGACCGCGCAGTGCCCGGGCGGCTACAGTTTGATTCGCTGCTCCACGATCACGAGCGTGCCGGTGAAGTCCGGCGGCGGCACCCCGGGCACGGTGGCGAAGCCGGCAAACACCGAACGCCGAAGCGAGATCAGCGTCGACGTGTGCGCCGATTCACGCAGCTCGGCGCCCGCGAAGACTTGGCGCTGGCCGAAGTCCACGTTCTCGACCTCGCTGCTGAACTCGCCGTCCATGAAGTACTGCGCGTAACCGAGCGAGACGAGCGCGTACGGCGTCAACGCGCGCGAGAGATAGCCCGTGTATTCCGGCGTCACGTAGGAGACGAAATCCAGCGGATGGCCGAGATCGGCATTGCGCCGGATCGCATCTTCGACCCAATCGAGCGTGACGTCCGCCACGCCGGCGTGCCACGTCGCCCACAGCGCGTACTGGTTCTGACGGCCCAGCGTCGCGGCGTCGTCGGCTTGGGGAAGAAAGAATCCGTCCACGAAGCCGGTCTGTTGCGCGTTCGAGAACGTGATCGGAACGAGCTGGCCGAAGTTCGCGTACGAGGCGTGGATCTCGAGCGGTCCGTTGTTGAGCTGGTACTTGATGCGATACCCTTGACGGTCGACGTTGACCGGGTAGTTGCCGATCAACTGGTAGTTCGATTTCAGCCACTGACCCGGCCACGACCACGCGACCGACCAGACGTTCTCGGGCGTGCCGTACGGCATGATCGCGGTCGCGTAGTACGGTTCGTTGCGGTAGAAATCGAACGACGCGGTCGCACGACGGACCGACTTCGTGATGCCGGCATGGTAATAATTGCCCGGCTTGCCGCTGCCCGGGAGCGCCGTGCCGTCGGCATCGTAATCGGAATGTCCGTATTCGACCAGCCCGTCGGCGAGCCCGAAGAGATGGAACGCCGCCCGCAAGCCGTAGATCGTCGAACGTTGTCCGCCGATGGTACCGAACGGCAGCAAACCCTGCGAGCTGAGCACCGGCATGCCCGACGCGAACAGGATCGTGGTCGGCACCGGCGCGCCGCCGGTCGTGACGTGCGAAACGTCGATCGAGTAGCGCGTGCCCTCACCGTGATCGATGACGAACGAACCCTGCATCAAGCGCGCGCTCGTCCCCGGCAGCGACGGCAGCGCGGCGTCGGTCAGCTCGAGCGTGCCGAGATCGTGAGCGCCGGTGAAGTCGACGCCGTGCAGCGGATACACGCCGGCGTCGAGCGGCCACCAGTCGGCGGTCGGCGGGCCGTTACCGGCCGATTCGGCCGGCAACACGGCGAGCGAGGGGATCGCGCTCTGGTACGCGGGCTGCGTGAAGACGAAACCGTCGCTCTGCGTCAAATCGAACCAGCCGCCGCGCAGACGCAGCTTCCCGTCCTTACTGGCGATCGACCCGCTCAGCACCGACGCCACGAAACCGCTGCCGTCATCCTGACCGGGCGCGGTGGGAAACGCGATGCCGTAACCGAGCATCTGCGAACCGAGGTGCGGGTTGAGCGGTGGGATCAGCGATTCACCCCAGTACGTGGCGTTGGTCGTGCTGCCGTCGACGTAGCCGATCCCCACCGTCGCGGCGACGTCGAAGAACGTGCCGTGATACGCCGGCGTAAGGTACAGCGCCGATTCGAGCGCGTCGCCCGGCGTCATCGGCGCGCTCGAAAACGTGTCGTACGGCGTCAACGGCGCCGCCGGCGACGTACCGGCGATGAACGCCGGCCCTTCGGACAAACCGAGCTGTCCGAAACCGTTCGTGTTTTGCGAAACGAACGTCACGTGCGCGGCGGCGTCGAGCGTCACCGCTCCCGGCCGCGGCGACGGCGCCGGCGCGGCGCCCGGCGAGGCGGACGGCGCCGGCGACGGCGTCGGGGGCGGAAAGATCTGCGCGGCGGCCGGACGCGCGGCATACGCCAGCGCGGCGGCGCACGCGAGGGCCGTCAACGAACGACGCCCGCGCATCATTCGTCCTTCTGCAAGATCGCAGCACCCTCGATGACGGTCTCGCCATGCTGGTTGACGATGGTCGTCGCGCAATGAAGCCGGCGCTTCGCCTGGTCGATTTCGACCAGCTCCGAGCGCGCCGTCAGGGTATCGCCCAGAAAAACCGGCCGCCGGAACCGGAGCGTTTGCTCGACGTAGATTCCGCCCGGCGTGCCGAGCATCAGGC
>Ga0181536_10005617_pt1 | contig 12813 bp, 9 predicted proteins | sample PEATcosm2014_Bin_41_FD_121105 | JGI IMG/M metagenome (GOLD analysis project Ga0181536, IMG submission 121105) | Peatland microbial communities from MTU Mesocosm Facility, Houghton, MI, USA - PEATcosm2014_Bin17_60_metaG | ecosystem: Environmental > Terrestrial > Soil > Wetlands > Peat | place...
ACGTACGGCTCTTTCGAGGTGGAGTACTTCATGCCCTTACGGTACTCGGGGAGCTCGTACGGGCGCGGTGGAGCGATGTACCGCTCCTCATCGGGACCCATCCTCCTGAGCTTTATGAGCATGGGGGGGTTTTTCAAGAGCATCTTGACCATTAAAAGGCCCATATTCCCCTGCTTTGGCTGCTGCTGCGGTGCTTCTTCCGGTCGTGTAATCCCTTTTGCTTGTGTCATTTGTGTTCCCCCTTCGGTCACTCTTTTCAGCTAACTCATTACGATAACGCGCTAACGCCCAGAGTGGGAAAAATTTATCGTAACCGTGATATTTTAGATAAAACACTTTCGGGAAGCCTGGCGCGGTAAAGCTGTCGTCGTACCAAACTCCGTCGGCGTTTTGTTTGCGCAGCAAAAAGTTGACTCCGGCTTTCACTTCAGGACTATGCGCTTCACCAGCTGCGCAAAGAGCAATAATTGCCCACGCAGTTTGGAAAGCGGTGCTGACCAAATGATGATTGCTTAAATCCGCTCCATAGTAGCTTTCGTTGCTTTCGCCCCAGCCGCCGTCACTGTTTTGTACGCTTTTTAACCAGTTAACCGCTCTTGCGTAGAGAAGATCGGTTTTAGGAATATTCGTTTGTTCCAGAGCTAATAACACTGACCAGGTGCCATAAATATAGTTAGTCCCCCAACGTCCGAACCAAGAGCCGTTTTCTTCCTGTTCACCGCGAACATAAGCAATTGCACTCTCTGAAGCTCGCAAAAATTCATCGTGGTCTGTTGCAACGCGTGCCATTAACATCGCGCAACGCGCACTCACATCAACAGTGGGCGGATCTAATAAGGCTCCGTGATCAGCAAACGGAATTTCATTCAGATAATAATAGGTGTTATCAGCATCAAATGCGCCGTAGCCGCCATTCGATGCTTGCATTCCGACAATCCAGCGTGTTGCTCTGTTTATTGACTCATCTAAGCCCTCAATACCGGATTCGGCCATGCCAAACGCAACCACCGCCGTATCATCCACATCGGGGTAATGCGGATTAGCGAATTGAAACGCCCAGCCACCGCCTGCAACATGCGGACGACGTACGCGCCAATCGCCTGGTTCATCAGATAATTGATTATTTTTTAACCAAGTATAAGCACGAGTTATGGCCGGACGGTTGCCTAGTCTATCCGCTTCTTGCAAGGCTAACGAAGTTAAGGCAGTATCCCAAACTGGAGATAAACAAGGCTGACAATACGCTTCATTTTCTTTTATTACTAACAATTTATCAATCGCTTTACGAGCCGTGACAACGTGCGGGTCGTCGGCAGGAACACCCAATAATAGCAAAGCTTCATAAGCATTGACCATTGCCGGAAAAATCGCCCCTAATCCATCTTCACCATTCAGGCGTTCAATAATCCAGTCTTTGGCTTTAGCAATCGCGCGTTTGTGTATGGAATCTGGAATTAATGGCCGTGCTGCCAAACCGATTTTATCCAACGCTAAAAAGCATTTATTCAGGAAAGTTCGCGCAGAAAAATAATGCTTCTCTCTATCGGGATGAATCAAAAATAATTCTAATGCATCAATCTGATCTGGATTTTTCGCTTTAGCTTTTAATGTGCAGAGAATAAACAATGGCACCATCACGGTGCGCGACCAATACGAAACTTTGTCTAAATGGAGCGGAAACCATTTTGGGAACAGCATAATTTCCACTGGAATATAAGGCACACCATCCCAGGGTAGTTGTCCAAAAATTGCCAACGCAATACGGGTAAACACATTCGCTTTTGCCGCGCCGCCTTGACTTAAAACATAGTCACGCAGCTTAACCATATGCGGCGCATTAATATCATCGCCCGCCATTTTTAGCGCGTAATAAACTTTTACGCTACAGCTTAAATCACCTTCACCGCCGCTAAATAACGGATAACTGCCGTCTGCTGACTGATGCGCTCGTAAGTAATTAGCGATTTTCTCCTGCAACTCTAAATCAATATCCCCTAAGTAGTGCATCATCAAGATGTACTCGGAAGAGATAGTACAATCGGCTTCCAGTTCAAACAGCCAATAACCGTCTGGAGTTTGGAGATCTAATAATTGCGCTTGTGCTCTGGCAATCGCTTTGTCGAGGTTAAACGATTTGCTGCGAATAGTCGTCGCGCTGCTTTCTGCTTGACCTATATTCATCTGCGTATCAGTCTCAGTAAACATGATGAGTCCCCAGTATTCTAAAGTGGGTTTAAAGGATTCTAATATGAGTTTAAAGGACAATCTTGGCAACAAATTCTTGCGCAGACCCTATAGGACGCTTTCTTACAAACGTGTATAACTTCGTGATGAAGCTACATCACACGCCGGCGTGGCGAGGGGCGATTATCTAAGGGCGACTCGCTCTCAATTTGCGTCTGCAAATTGTACTGAGCTGTTGATGCTGCTGCAAAACGCCGCGAAACCACGTCAGATATGGAAGAAGGAGAATATTGCCAATCAGGCGTTTTAAGTTCTTTACTGACTTGATTAAATAATAGCGATAACAGCAAATCGCTGCGCGCCGTTAGCGTGGTTGTTAAAATAGTAGCTTTAACACTGTTATGAGTAATCTTCACTTGCGAAGATTGACTAAAATTAAGATTGTGTTTGATTTTCCTTAAGGTTAAAACCGCCATCCCCAATGCCCACAGACAAAATTTTCTGATGCCGGTTTCGTGACTGGGAATCAGCAAGGTAAACCGCAAAGCATTCTCTAAATGCTGACGAGCGATACTAATCAGATGTGTTAAACCTTGACGAAAATGTTCGCTATTGGTTTCTGGTGTCAGATTCTTTAGATCAAAGCCTGTTTCAGTAAAAATATCTTGCGGCAGCCAGCACACGCCACGCTCAGCATCATCCCAAATATCTTTTAAAATATTGGTCATTTGCAGTCCTTGGCCAAAGGAAGTCGACAACCCAAGCAATTCTTGTTTATGTACAGCTATTTCTGGCGAGTATAGGCAAAATAATTTAGCCAGCATTTCTCCAACACAGCCTGCCACGCAATAACAATAATAACCCAGGTCGGACATGGTTTTTAGGCCGGCATGTAAATCCAAGGCTTGAAAAACTGGCATTCCTTTTGCCATGACTTCTGAACAAGTTGCCAATGCTTCAATCTGCGGTGTTTTTAAAGTATGAGTGATGGCTATCACTTTAGGGATCAATTGAATCAGACTGCGTTCAGCCGGAATGGTTTGGTCAGAAAGCAAAGGAGCCAGCTGCGCACTGAAAGTCTGTGCATTTTGGCCGGTTTTAACAACTTCTATAAACGTAGAACAAAAAAACTTTTTTTGCTCAGGCGAGAGAGCAACTTCATCTTCTATGGTGTCGACAATTCTGCAAATTAAATAAGCGTTTGCAACGGCCGAATAAAGTGCCGCTGGCAACTGCGGAATGGTTAGGGCGAAAGTTCTTGAGACGCCCTCAAGCAAAATAGCTTGCAATTCGTCATCCGGCAGATTGACGAGCGATTCTGGATTGTTTAAGGAAATTGGCGACCTTGTCATAGTTTTGATGAACTTTTAATGTTGCATCTTTGCAATTGGGTGGGTAAAAAAATCAATTATGAAATGCGGCTCATATTGAATTCTGCTTCTTGCTAATAGTATACTGTTAGTTGGTATTTTGCAGAAACGCTGCGTGGCGAATCGTCTTCGCCCTTTCCGTAGAGCTCGTTCTGACAACGCAGGCCAACCGTTTAGGTCAAGCTGTTCTGTTTTAATGTAAATAACGACGCGTTATCTACACTATAAGAACGTTCGTAACACAAAATCGTCCGACAACTCCTCCATCCCGTTAGCCCGCCGCCCCGCGCGAGGAAATCGGAGTTTGTACGGAGTGCTGGAGTCACGCCCTGCGCATCTGCATTATTCACCGGAACTTCAACACCGTCCTCCGATCGGAGGAGAGACGGCACAGAAGGGTGGATGGAAAGCCATCGTCCGAGAGACACGAGGCCCAAGCGTGCATCAAGGCACGCTAGTGATGAACGGAAACGTCCTAGTCGCCAGTCGCTATAGTTACCAAGGTCTTTTAAACACGAACTAACGCAAGCGAATCGCCTGAACAGCTAAGCTTGAGCACTCTCTGTGCCCCTCGTTGCATTCAAAAAAACGCCTACCTCAACAGAGAGCGACTGCCTTGACTTCGAAGACAGGTGGTGTCGAGATGCTGCGCCATTGGCCCGGTCGCGGCCGAGCAGAGAAGGGGCAACACGTGCGACGCAGAAGGAGTAGAGGTGAAAGCTTCTCTCTAATCGCGCGCGGCACTTCTCCTCTTCCTTGTCTACGATTTGACCCGACTCGAAACCGCTTTAATCCGCTCTTCGACGGCAAGCGATTGCCTCCACATAACGTCGAAGAAAGATGTGAGGTACCCAGCATACTCGGAACTATTAGTCCAGAATGCACTATGAGGCAACGGTGCACGATCTCTGGCCGTGCCAAGGACCGTCACGGTCTCTTTCTCATCAATTACCCAGAAAAATATCCCGGCATAATCTTCGTAGCAACGAACCTCGATCGTACCATTCAACTCGTTTAGCGCAGCGAGGTTGGTGGGTATGGCATCGGTGATGATTCTGATTCTTGTTCCCCCTAGGGCCGCCTGCTTCCACTCGTCAATTACGCCGAAATGGGCGAGCTTCGGCAAGACCTGAGGTCGTAAAACCAGTGCGCAGGTGCTTTCAGACTCGGCGACCATTCGTGAGCCCGCCGCCAATACCTCGTGTACGCCTTTGACCAGCCGACACATAGGGGTATCAACCGTACCGCGAGCAAGCTGTGCGGCGTCAGCGTGCTGCAAAAGCTCTGTTCGTGCTATTTCCATCTGCCGCCACGCGTACGTGTGTTTTTGCAGGATCGCGTCAAGCGCGGGCTGCAGCGGCACAGCGGCGTACTCCGTCGGCTTCGCGATCGATTGCTCAACCAAGCCCTCTTGAAGAAGCGCGTCGAGTCTTTGATACACGTCTTCTCGGTACGTTTTTGCAAATTTCGCCAGCTCGGTAACGTTTTTGGCTCCGTGCTTCAGAAGATAAAAATAAATCCGCGCCTCTTTCTCTTTCAATCCAAATTTAGTTAATTGAGCAATGAACGTTTTTTCATAAGCGCCAGGCTGGAATGCGCCCATAGCCCCTGTTCCAGATGAGCCCTCGAATAAGGAGTTATTCGCACTTTGCCGTTTGAATGTCATTCTATCTTAGCCATGTTCGGCTATTAGCAGTACCGAGTTTCCCTCCGTTCGGTTATAAAGCCGGTTTTCGCCCTTCGAACAAATACGTCAACTTTCATTGTTATATAGTCTTTTGTTTCTCATTTGAGCTCGCAAGAGAGACGCAGTTCGGTGCTTATAGCAATGATGGCTACAAACTGAAGGACCCTATTGAACAGGTAAGCTCCTCCTCGTGCGTCAACAACCTCAAGCAGTCCGGACTGAGCGCTTCAGCGCCGTTTGGCAAATTGTCCAAAATATCGGTGTCACGTGGCGAAATGGAAAGCGTTATCAGCTCACGTTTTTTCTTTCCTTGACGGTGCGCAGCTACGTATTTTTGGTGGGTTCTTGACAAGTAATCCTGCCCCAGTTCGCCATAGCCTCCGAGGGCAAAGATGCCTATCCGTTGGCCCATATAGGACGCACAATATTTTTTTCAAGGGACCTGCGGGCAATTGACTCGATGCCGGGGAAGCCCCAGATAATGCTCACGTCTGATGCCCTTTTTGAGAGACACGCTTTCGTTACGAACGAGAAACGGGCTTCTCAATGGCGTGCTAAGACTCGTTCTTGATCGTGGCGCCTACTGAGGAAGTTGGCCACGAGCTATGATTACCACACAGTAGACATGTACCAGGCGGAGCCGATTCTAACGTTGTAATCTGATCGGATTGTTGCTGCTAATCTGCGCGGCGCGCTATTATCGCCCGACAGAGGTGGTTGGTTGTGTTCATTGGTCGCCCCGGGAGCTCAGATTGGATGAGAAGGCCCCACGCCCCAATGCATTCTTGTGAAATCATCGATCCTTTCGAGGAGTTTTAACTCCGTCTCTTCAACATGATGATCGCCCCAGACATGAACACGGCGGCAAAGACGAGCAGTGCAACAATGTCGATCCATGTACGATCGAGCCCCCAGCCCCTCATCATCACTGCTCGCACAGCCTCAACGGCATAAGTGGTCGGCAGGAGATATGATGCCGGCCTTAGCCACACCGGAATCGCTTCTAGTGGCCAGATTATCCCTGATAGGAGCGCAAATAAGATGAGGAAGCGCAAACTAGCCCGCTTCCCTTTCTCCGTGTGCGACGCTTGAAAGCAGTATGCCTAGTGCTTGCGAGACAACTGCAAGCAACGCAATCGTTGCAAAAGCGAGCATGACGTTGCCCACCAAAGCAACGTGAAACAGGAGAACGCCGACCACAAGGAGCACCGCAGATTGCGCGACGCCGAGAACTCCGTAGGCCATGGAATAGCCAATGACGAGTTCGCTCTCCTTTAAGGGTTCGCACGCGTATCCGATTATCCGGCTGCCGCGTTTATTTAGTAAGTGGCGGGGTCGAAGGCGGAGATTTGCCAAACGATGCGTGACGAGCTGGCGCATCTATGAGCAGCGTGAACGCTGAGGACGGCTGTTCGCAATCTTTTAGCGCAATAATTCTGTAAAGACGCGCGAATAGAACGTCTAACTGAATACCTTGACTTTTACGATGCGGCTCTTGACATGCTCGCACGGCGCATCCCCTGCGCCGATGACGCGGTAGAGGTAGGTTCCGGCAGTAGTCTCGACTCGCCTAAAGTAATACTCTCCCGCTAAATTCGTATCCTCTGTCGCGATGTCGCTAAATTTTGTCGGGATCTTGTGAGCCCTCGTGGCGGCACGCTGTAGAGTTACGCCCTCGGCCAATTTTTGTTGGCCAGTTGAATAAAACGACCTTTCAAGGTGATGGAATAATTGACGCGAGCCCCTAAAGCTGCGTGTATCGTGAGCGCGCAGACGGGTTACCAATAGCGTGCACCTTTTCAGCGCCGTCCCCGAAGTAGACGACGCCGTTGGCGACAGCAGGGGAGGTGTCTACATTACCCCCGGTTGGAAACCTCCATAGCTCGTGGCCGTTGCTCGCGTCAATGGCGTAGACGTTCTTATCCGCGCTCCCGACGTAGACGACGCCGTTGGCGACGGTGGGGGAGGAGATTATACCGTCCCCGGTCGGAAACCCCCATAGCTCGTGGCCGTTGCTCGCGTCAATGGCGTAGACGTTGCGATCCCAGCTCCCGACGTAGACAACGCCGTTTGAAACGGCAGGAGAGGAGAATACATAACCGCCAGTCGAAAGCGTCCATGCCTTGTTGCCGTTGCTCGCGTCAATGGCGTAGACGTTCTTATCCACGCTACCGACGTAGACGACGCCGTTGGCGACGGCGGGGGAAGAGATTATAGCACCCCCCGTCGGAAATGGCGGCCATACCTCGCTACCAGTTTTGGCGTCAATGGCGTAGACGTTATGGTCGTCGCTTCCGATGTAGACGACGCCGTTGGCGACAGCGGGGGATGAAGCTGTACCATCCTCCCCGGTTGGAAACCTCCATAGCTCGTGGCCGTTGCTCGCGTCAATGGCGTAGACGTTCTGATCCCAGCTACCGACGTAGACGACGCCTTCTACGAAAGTCGGGGAGGACCATACACTACCCTCGGTCGGAAATCTCCATAGCTCGTGGCCGTTGCTCGCGTCCAGGGCGTAGACGTTGCAATCGTCGCTCCCGACGTAGACGACGCCGTTGGCGACAGCGGTATCCGAGCTCCCGACGATGAAGGGGCCGTTTGAAACGGCGGGGGAGGAGACTATACCGTCCCCGGTGGGAAACTCCCATATCTCGCGGCCGTCGATCGCGTCCAGGGCGTAGACGTTCTTATCCGCGCTCCCGACGTAGACGACGCCGTTGGCGACGGCGGGCGAGGACATAGCAGCATCTATATTTAAGGCCCATACCACATTCGACGTCAGTGGCCCACTGCCGGCGTAGACGCCGGTGTGGGTGGGGTCAGAGCGAAATTGCATCGTTTCCCTCACGCGTCCCACCGATAAAAAAAGTTATCGGTCGAGCAGATACCGCGAGGGCCGACCGTGCCACTGTGCGCATCGAAAGCGGTGTACGTGTGTGTATAGCAACCACCATTTGAAACTGTGTATCTATACGATCACAACAATAAATCTTACGCGATTTGTTGGGTCGTTTCCCGTGCGATGCAAAGCTTACCCGCGAACAAAATCACAACGGCTACGCATAAACGGCGTGTTCTACAGAACTGCAACCGATCTGCATGCACAGAATAAGCGTCCAAAGCGCGAAGCCGTCGCACGCGTATCCGATTATCCGGCTGCCGCGTGAATTTCGTCGACTCGCCGATGCCGCTGCGATGATTTATCAAACGACGCATAATGATGCGCCGGCTTTTCTCGTTATCCCGCACCGCAAGCGCAAAGGTCATACAACCGATTCAGACGCTGACATCGAAAAAACGAGCCTTTACACGGCGGAGGTCGCCGGTTCGAATCCGGTCGAGCCCACTGTTTTCAGTGCCATTGATTAGAACGTTATCGTCATTTCAACGAGTCCCTGTGTAGCGCGAGGGAGAGTCTTCGACTTCTTAGTTATTAGAGACACTCACATCATGAGCTTTCAGGCTCAGGTCGACCACGTCTTCTTTTTGAGCGGTTGTAACCCGATATGGGTGCGAGCAGGTGTTTGTCGAGACTATTACAGAGCCGACCTCCACCTCAAGAGGGCGGTGATCTGAGAACAAGAAGCGTTAGGATATACGCTCGATTAGAAAAAAACGGCGATTAATGTAGTAGGTCCATATTCTCTACGTTCATAATACTCCCTTTATTAGTTCAGGACCTTGGTTGTGATCTGTATTTCACCGACAATGCTGTTATTATTGCCCACGCCCCCGCATCGATAGCGCCTCCAAGTACCGCTAACGGCAGACTAAGCGTCGCGTACACACAACTTAATACGACAAGGAAAGAGAACGTTGTCGCGCAGGAGAGTATGTTCATACCCGCCTTTTCCGTGTACATGTCGCATATTTGAGGGATAAGAAGGAAACCGAAGACAAGGCTACAGATGAGGATTATCGTGTCCTGCCACATCATTGCTAGTTATCTCCTGTTGTCAATATAAAAAAGCCTACACGGTGCCCTCAATGCGAGCTTAGGAGCGTAACGCTGAAGTGCACTCACAAGCGATTGGCGGTTTTCGCTCACGAATCTAAACAGACAGGGCTATATAGGTTAAATCGCTTCGCATTATCCAGCCTACAACACCCCTAACCTCGATAACGCTTGTATTTCCACGTCTGAGAGATCTGACGAGTCCGAATTACGCCGGAAGGTCAGCTGCTAAACTGGTGCCTAATCGTTCTTGGCGGGCTTTTCTTTGTTCGGAGCGCGGCGCACCTACTCTGTGAGCCCCTAGGGGCGTGAATCTTGCGCTCACGATGCATCCTCGTACTTATGCAACCGATTTCAACGCGCAAAATCACTGTCCAAAGCTCGAATCCATCACATTCCTACGCAATAATCCGGCTATCGCTAGCGTGGTTGTAATGCAGATCTTCAAATCTGTCTTATGCGACATACAGAACTTCATTTAACGCCGATCCGCTACCCGCCGGTTTCACCACCGGCAATTTCGTGGATGAATTTTATCACTGGCTGCTGATTGCTCGTTATTGGCTACCGGCCACTGGCAGCCGAAAGCCGACAGCCGAAGGCTAAATCTGATACATCGCTTTTTTAAATCCAAACTCCACCATTCCTAGTCCCTCGGAATCATTGAACTTATAACTTCCAATCCCTTCGTACATCGAATAGCTTTCATCCATCAGGTAGGGAAAGTGACCGTGGCGGAAGAATTCTAGGGTATTGGTCTTGCCGCTTCGCATTTTTAGGGTGATTATGCCATTGTCGGGCAACAACTGTTTTGCCGAGACATCCTCAAGACTTGTGCAGTCAACAATAGCGTCAACCCTGCCGTCTTTATCAATTACAAACCCTGCGGTCAACCGGCCGAGGAAATCCAACCGGAGGACAGTTACCGTCCATCGATAACCATTGTCTGCTGACCCGCTCATCCAGTAATGACGATCCCACGTAAGCCAGTTTCGTGAACCGAAAGTGTGGTTTGTCATGGCACGCATGGTCATATCAAATCGTTTACCATCAAGAATGATTGTTCCCTTAATATTTCCAGTTTGTTCAACATGAATTTGTGAAAGCTCCTTTAGTTTCAGAAAGAAATCTCTTGTCCATTTTTCAGATGCGATGGCTTTCGCTTCCAGTTTGCCGTTGGAACTTTCGGCGAAATTGTAGATGGGATGCTCTCCAGTAAAAATGAGATCCACTTTGGTTTGATGAATTTTTTCATTTTCATCCTTAATCGGACCTTCATATGTGATCCTCCATTGTTTCCCGATCTCGAGAGGTTCCCATTTGAGGTTCCCCATCCGAAATCCCTCACCATCTGGACCCGGGTCGTCTTTGATACCGAAAAATCCCAGACCTTTCAGGTAAAAATCGAACCAGTATTCATGTCTGCGTTTCGGATCGCGGAAAGCCATCCGGCAAATAAAGGCATTGCCTTCTTTATCGCCACCATAAAAAAAGGAGCTGTCATTCGGGTAAGGCAGGCTGAGGTCTACATGTTTCTGTTCGAGGTATTCCACGGGGTATACCTTGCTCCGTCGGTTTACCATTTGCCGGGCAATGAGTTGTTTAAACATAGCTTTAAAATCAGGGTGTAAACATGACGAGTTCTCTTTTCAAACAAAGTTTGGAAAATCGGAGAAAGATGCAAATACCGCCAATTGTCAGATTTACCTGATATCTGTGTGTATTGCTTCGTGACCAGTTCGATTCTGTCAAAATAAAGATCCGTTAGAACCGCATAAAATATCCTGAATTCAACGCCTTCACGAGGTTGTTTAATTGGAAAAATGCGATCCAAAGTTGATAAACCTTAGCTTTTTGCAAATTACGAAGCCTTTATTTCTCTTGAAGAAAGAATGGCTTTTCCGTATTCGGCAGACACATCTATTTGCAAAATGGATATATGTGTTGGATTATCCCGGACTGATTCTGGAACCTGTGCGAAGCCTAGTTTCCTGACGCCGACGCATGGAGATCCCACACGAAGAACCAGAACGATCAACAAGTGGGGGGTCGACGCATTTCTTGCAGGAAAGAGATATTGAAAATGGAGTAGTAACAAACCTATTACCAACGTAGGCACCGTTGTGATAATTCAATTCCGTAAGTGTGCAGCAGCCCATAAACATTTTTTCTCGATTCATACAACCATCGAAGTAAGCGTTTCGGTCATATATTTCGGTCAAACGACCCTGACGGCTGAATCGTAAAATCGGTTCCGCACCCGCGTCCGCGCAAAACGGTAACTACTGCAGCTGGAAAAATACGAGCCGCTGCGGGCTTGAATCGTTGAAAAGATATAACGAGAATCCTTTAAAATCGGGCCCCGAGTCCGGACGTTACCAAACCATGCGGGGCTCATAATAGTTTTGGTCTTGACCGTGGCACGGACAGCCCGTTGGCTTCGGGTTATCTCTTGAGGACTTGATCCGGGGGGCGAAGATCGCGGCCATTGCTCCAGTCAATGACAACTTATCGGTGTCTTCTCAGCCATCATTTATAGGCGGTCATCTTGTTCCTTAGCGTGAATCGTTCGTCTAACGTTATTTGCAGTTTTGCGTTATATATAGATCTCCTCTTAGCGGATTGGTGTGACCGGTAATGGCTGCGCGTCTTGTCTTGGCATATCTAAATCTGTAGATTTCAGCCTCACATCTCTACGACGTAGCTCACGCGTGCCCCATCCACTTTACTGTCTCTCGGAAACACTAGAAGGCGCGTAGCACGGGGTGCAGTGATCGTGGTTTATAGCGGGCGATATATGGGGAATGTCAGCCTGGCTAATGAACGATGACAAAGTGGGGGCCACAGATATGGCTGTCACTGACATCCACGTGAGCATTAACAGCACGTTTCGATTTTTCAGTAGGCGATCGATACGCGTGCGTGACAGTAAAAGTGGTGATCGTTGAAGCAAATGCACACTTTTAAATAATAGCATTGAGGATTAGCGTCAGTATCTTATCAAGGAGGATGCTATAAATCCTGATATTTCTAATTTCTAATACTTCAACGCTTAAATTAAAGGACCGAGAGCTACTCGCAATAAACATGTAACTACGGGCCTCACAATAGGCATTTTAGCTTTTGCGATGTTTTTGGTGATATACATCCAATCGATTGTAATTCCCGTGCTTGTTAAAAGAGGATACCGATGACACAAAAGGAGTTGATATGATCTCACCAGAACCCGAGCCTGCGCGGGCGCTTATGCAGGTACTTCCCGACAACAGCTCGAAGCCCCTCGTCCGCTGGTTCGCGATCATCCGCTTCCCGTCCTCCCTCTCCGACGCGGGGTTCCCGTGAGCACCGCCCCCCGCTGCATCCCGATCGCGGACGCGCACGGCGTCGGCGCGGGGGGCAAGGCTGAGGGCCTCGCCCTTCTCTCGGCGCTCGGACTTCCCGTGCCGGACGGCTTTGTCATCCTCGACCCCACGCCCGAGTCGCTTCCCGACGATCTCGAATTCGCCTACGACCACATCGGACGCGGACGCGTCGCGGTACGCTCGTCCGCCTCAGACGAGGACGGCAAGGCCGCGTCGTTCGCGGGTCAGCACGCGACGGTGCTCGACGTTGAGGGC
>Ga0181536_10005621_pt1 | contig 12805 bp, 9 predicted proteins | sample PEATcosm2014_Bin_41_FD_121105 | JGI IMG/M metagenome (GOLD analysis project Ga0181536, IMG submission 121105) | Peatland microbial communities from MTU Mesocosm Facility, Houghton, MI, USA - PEATcosm2014_Bin17_60_metaG | ecosystem: Environmental > Terrestrial > Soil > Wetlands > Peat | place...
CGCCGGAAATCAAACTCGCCGCGCTGTACACCGGGCCCCCGAAAAGTTTCGTGGAGATTACCAAGGACGCCGGAGCCGACATGATTTCGCCGGAGCATCATTTGGTGACGGCAGATCAAGTGCGCGAGTCACACGCCGCGGGATTTCCCGTGGTTCCCTGGACCGCCGATACGCCAGCCGACTGGGATCGCCTGGTGGCGGCGGGAGTCGACGCGATCATCACAGATGATCCGGCCGCTCTGATTGCACATCTGAAAAAGAAGTAGCATCGGCCCACTCCACGGTTCGTTCCCGATCACCCTATCATCGGTTTTTGGAATGAGGCCCATACGGAGCCTGTAGTCTCCGCTTTGTCATCCAACTGCAAATGGCCTGAAAGAGCCGCTGTGTATTCTTACAAACATGACTTATCGCACGATGGCAGTATTGGCAGTGCTGGGACTGGGGAGTTCCGCATGCTTCGCGCAGTTTGAAACATCCGAGGTTCTCGGAACCGTTCGCGACGCTTCGCAGAAACCGGTAGCGAATGCCGCGGTGACCCTCACCAACCAGGACACGGGCATTGAAGCGAAGACGAACACCGACGGAAACGGCAATTACGACTTTTTCAACGTCAAAGTGGGCCGATACACAGTCACGGCTGAATTAACCGGATTTTCAAAGTTCTCCTCCCCCGACATCAACGTGGAGGTGAACGCGCGCCAGCGCGTGGACGCGGTTCTGCAAGTTGGGTCGGTTACGGACACGGTGACCGTAACCAGCACGGCCAGTGTGGTTGAAACCGACACCAGCGAACACAGCCAAGTCATCGGCACGCAAGCCATTGTCGAATTGCCGTTGAACGGCCGAGATTATGCGAGCCTGGCGCTGCTGGCCACCAACGTTCACGTTTCCCCGGCGGCACTCTCGCTGGGACCGACCGGTACGCCGCGGGAAGGCGCGTTCAATGTTAACGGAATGCGCAGCGTCTACAACAACTTTCTGATGGACGGCCTGGACAACAACTCCTACGGGACCAGCAATCAGAATTATTCCAGCCAGGTGGTGCAGCCCTCACCGGATGCTCTAGCGGAATTCCGGGTGATCACGAGCAACTTCAGCGCGGAGTACGGACGCGTCGGCGGCGGTGTAGTAAACGCCGTGCTGCGATCGGGAACCAATCAGTTTCATGGCACCGTCTATGAGTTCCTGCGCAACACCGATCTGAACGCCCTTCAATACGTCTTCGGCCCGCGACCCTCCACTTTTGTGAAGCCCACCTTCCACCGCAATCAGTTCGGCGCGACGCTCGGTGGGCCCATGATCAAGGACAAACTATTTTTCTTCGTCGACTACGAAGGCCTCCGGCAGGCGCAGGGCTATCTCAGTTTCTATAACGTTCCAAGCACGAGCGAGCGCGAGGGGATCTTGCCGGTCACCGTGGTCAACCCGCTCACCGGCATCACTTACCCCGCTGGTACGGCGATTCCCGTCGCTCAAATAAATCCGTTCGCCGCCGCGGCGCTGGCCGGCCTGCCCCCCGCAGTCACCTCAGGCACTTCGAACAACCTCGAGACAACCGTTCCTGTCACTGATAAGAGCGACAAATACGACGCGAAACTCGACTACCAAATCGAGCCCACGATGAACATGTTTTTGCGGTTCAGCCAGAGAAAAGACATACAGTACCAAGGGCCTCTCGATCCGGGGCCTTCCGGCGGCGACCAAAATGGCTTTATCCACGCGATTCAGCAGCAGGCGGCCATCGGTTACACGTGGACGGTATCGCCGACGTCGCTGCTCGAGGGACGCTTCGGATTCGATCACGTCCTCGGCGGAAAGGAGCCCCCGTACCTGGGTGGGCCGAACATCGCCGCCGAGTATGGGATTGAAGGATTGCCCTCGAGCTTGGCGGGCGGTTTCCCCACGCAAATCATTACCGGATTCAGCAACCCGACGTTCGGCAGGCAAGCCACTAACCCCCAGTTCCAGAATCCGACGTCGTTCAACCCCAAACTCAACTACTCCTTCGTCAAGGGACGGCATTCCATAAAAGTGGGCTATGAGTTTATCGCCATCCGCACGGAGATCCTGGACATCAATCCGCTGTATGGCTCCGATACATACAACGGACAATACAGCGCGCCGCCCGGAAGCGCTTCTAACAACGCCTACGACTTGGCCGACTTCTTCTTCGGTCTCCCCAGTGCGATCGCGCAGGGCAGTAACTTAACCACGAATCTGCGGCAGCATGTTCACTCCCTTTACGTTCAGGACGACTGGCGCGTAACGCCTAAGCTGACGGTGAACGTAGGCCTGCGCTGGGAATTCGCGACGCCTCAGTGGGAGCGCGATAACCTCTGGTCGAACTTCGATCCCGCCACGAACACGCTGGTCCGTGCCACCAACGGCAGTCTTTACGATCGTGCCCTGGTGAATCCGAATTACAAGGACTACGGACCGCGCCTGGGCTTGGCGTACAGCATCGACCCGAAGACCGTCGTCCGCGCGGGGTACGGGATCAGTTACGCGTTCTTCAATCGTCCCGGAAGCGCGGAGGAAGGCATCAACGGTCCGCTCGCGGTCTTCGGAACCTTCAACAACACGGTGGCCCCCGGCTCCCCCGGTTTCCTCACGACGTTTACGGGCTTCAATGCCGGCATCGCCAGCAACTTCAATCCGCTCAACAGTAACAACGACTACATTCCGGCCCACAGCCCCTGGCCCTACATCCAGTCCTGGGTATTGTCCATCCAGCGCGAAATCACCAAGGACACCGTGGTGGAGCTAGCGTATAACGGCAACCACAGTCTGAACATGCCCATCCTCGGCGACTACAATCAGGCGGCCCCGAATCCGCTGACGGCCACCTGCAATGCGACCGTCACTTCCGGCTGTCTGGGAATTCAAGCCCGGCGTCCCGACCAGAGCTTCGATGGCATCACCTGGGTGGATCCAGCGGGCGACAACGATTACAACGGGTTGTCGCTCAAAGCGGAGCACCGTTTCGCGCAGGGCTTCTATGCCCTGAATTCCTTCACTTGGGGCAAGGCGCTGGGCGATTCCGAACAGGCGCTGGAATACTACTCCAACCTCACCGGAGCGAATCCGCAGAACATCAACAATCTGGCCGCGGAGCGAGGACCCAGCAGCTACGACGCCAAGTTCGTCAACGTCACGAGCGTGGTGTACCAGCTTCCCGTGGGCAAGGGGCGCCGGTTTATGGGCCATATGAATCCGGTGCTGGACGGAGTGCTCGGCGGGTGGGAAGTGAACACCATCAATACCGCGAGTACGGGCTTGCCTGTCAACGTGTACTATACGCCGACGACGGCGAACTCCGTGAGTGATATCAGCGCCGAATATCGAGGCGAGCCGTTCCTGCGTCCTAACGTCTCAGGAAGCGCCACCGGCCAGAGCACCGCGCAGAGCTTGCTGACCTACTTCGCCGGCTACACGTTCACTACACCATCGGTTAACAATCCCTTCGGCAATCTGGGCCGTAATTCGTTCCGCGCACCGGGCTTGGAGCAATGGGACCTGGGGATCAACAAAAACTTCCGCATCACGGAGGGGACCAACCTCCAATTCCGCGGCGAGTTCTTCAATTTGCCCAATCATACGAACTTCGGGCCACCGAGCAATATCTACGGGAATTCGTCGTTCGGCACGATTACGACGACGTTACCGGCGCGGCAGATCCAGTTCGCCCTTAAGCTTCTCTTTTAACGATTGGACGCTGCTGTTCTAACCCGCGGATGCTGCTGTCACCGCGATCGACGGAGCATTGGCATGGCCAGGCTCGGTAATGGGAGCCCCCAGGTGACGCGGCGCGGCGGTAAACAATTTCTCATCGGAATGTTTGTCAGCGAACATTCGTCGCGGCAACATCCGGGCGTAACATAGCTCCTCTATCCTGATTCTGGAGGGTGTGTGCCAGACCGGCAATCGTCGCTTCCGGGTCCCATCGAAATCCCCCGCGAGAGTCTTGAAACCGCCCGCAATCTTATTCTCCAAGCACCGCTCGGCCCGATCGCGCTGATGCTCGAAAAGTGGTTCATCGGCGACATCGAACAAATTTACAGCAAATTGGTTCGCTCGAATCGCAGCTTTTTCGACGCGATGCTCGATAGCTTAAAGATCCGGTATCAGTGCGCTCCGGAAGAGATTCGTCACATCCCCACGGAAGGCCCCGCGATCATCGTGGCCAACCATCCGTTCGGATTGTTGGATGGCATGGTCCTGGGGGCGATTCTGTCCGGATGCCGCCCTGATTTCCGGATCCTGACCAATTCGCTGATCGCCAGCATTCCGCAGCTTCGCGAATTTACCATACCGGTGGATCCGTTCGGCGGCACCGAGGCGGTGCTGGCCAACCGCAAGCCATTGCGCGAAAGTATTCAGTGGTTGCGGGGTGGCGGATTGCTCGCGGTGTTTCCGGCAGGCGAGGTTGCCTCTCTCCGCCCCGGCCGTTTCGGCATCACCGATCCGGATTGGACCGAAAACGTCGTACGTCTGGCGCAACGAGTGAGCGCGCCCGTGGTGCCGGTATTTTTCCACGGCGCGAACAGCCCGGCGTTTCACTTGGCGGGGCTGGTGCATGAACCTCTGCGGACGCTGCTGCTTCCCCACGAGCTTCTGAACAAGGCAAACTCGATCGTCCGCGCGTCCGTCGGGAGCCCGATTTCAGCCGATCGGCTCGCGGGCAAGGATGGCATCGAAAGCGCCACTGCGTATTTGCGCGCCCGTACTTTCATGCTGGGCAGCAGACCGAAGGAAAAGTCCGCGCCGAAGCTGCGATTCCCCGCGCCGGAGCGGACGAAGCATCTTCCTCCGGTTGCCGAGGCACAAGATGCGGCCGTGATGCGCCGCGAAATCGAGGCGTTGCCGGAGGAACGGCGACTGGTGAGTGCGGGCCACCATCAGGTTCTTGTCGCCCAAGCGGAGGAAATCCCCAGCGTCCTTCTAGAGCTCGGGAGGCTCCGCGAGATTACCTTCCGCCAAGCTGGCGAAGGGACCGGGCAACCCCTCGATCTGGATCGCTTCGACCGCCACTACGAGCATCTGTTCGCATGGAACCAAGAAGCGGGAGAATTAATCGGGGCCTACCGCGTCGCGAAAAGCGACGAGGTGATCGAGCGCTTCGGAACGCGTGGGCTGTACACGAGCACGCTTTTCCATCTGCATCCCGAATTCTACGAAAATATTCGCCCGGCTTTGGAACTCGGCCGATCCTTCGTTCGCCCGGAGTATCAGAAAGGCTATCTTCCACTGCTGCTTTTGTGGAAAGGACTGGGGCATTACGTCGCCCGGAACCCGCGCTATCGAACTTTGTTCGGGCCGGTGAGTATTAGTAAAGACTACAATCCCTCGTCGCGCGCGCTGATCGTTTCGTTTTTGAAATCGCGTCACTGCGACGAATTCCTCGCCGGCAGCGTGAAACCCCGCAAGAAGTTTTACGTTCGGGGACCGCGCGATTGCGATCCCCGCAATTTTAGCTCGCTGCTCACCAATCTGGACGAGCTTTCGGAAGTGGTTGCCGATCTCGAAGCGGACGGCAAGGGTATCCCGATTCTGCTGCAACAGTACCTCAACCTGGGAGGGCAGATTTTGGACTTCAGCGTAGATCGTAAGTTCTCGAACGTGCTGGACGGCCTGATTGTAGTGGATCTTCTGAAACCCACTCATCGCCAACTGGAGCGTTACATGGGCAAGACGAACGCCGCTGAGTTTCTACGATTCCACGGGGTCTTGGCCGCGTGAGCCGGGCCTCGGAACGCACGGCTCCCGGCGTTTTCGACTGTGCCGCCGATTTGTTCCGCGATCCTCAGGGCGTTCTGATCGCCCGCTGGAACTGGAAATCCGCGATCTTCAGTTCCCTGATGCGCGGCGGCATCTTTTTCACGGCCACGGCCAGCGCGGGACTGAGCGCCGCGCTGGGCGCGATGTACACCGAATTCGCCTATCGCTCGATCACCGCCGGATTCTACGGCGCGGTGACGCAAAACTTCCGTAAGGCCGAGCCGCGCTGGCAGGCAAATCTCGTGGCGGGCGCGGGCATACCCGTGGTTTCCCACACGATCGAACTGGCGATCCACACGCTGCGGGGAACGCCGAACCTGAGGGCGAACATTCTCGCTTCGGTGTGCTTCACCGTTTTGTCGACGCTATTCAACCTGCACGCGATGCGGGAAGGCGTACTCGTGGTCGGCGCAAATGGGGGATCGATCGCTTCGGATCTCCGGTCCTTGCCGCGCGCCATCTTGACCTTCTTGATGTCGGGATTCCGGCTGTTCCGGTTTTAGCGGGTGGGCGAAAACCTACTAGCCCAAGCAGGGACGGTTCGCTGGGAGCGGGTTCGCGTCGCTCCCATCGCCCTTCTACTTCGATCGCTTCCGCCTGCGCGGCATGGATAACCTTCCTAATGGCGCTTTATGGCACCACAGCCAGCGGGATATCCCGGGGCGGCGCAGGCCTGCCGGGATCACCCTTTGCAAGGACCTCTTCGTATCGGGCATAAACCTGTTCGAAGACCACGGACCAGGAATGTCGCATCGCGGTCGCCCGCGCCCCTTGCGACATACGCGCGTGCAGGGCGGGATGGGTGCGCAGATCCATTAATGCATCAACGAAGTCTTGGAAGTCATGGGCGACGTATCCGTTTTTTCCGGGCTGCACCAAAAACTTCGGCCCGCCGCTTCCGCTGACGACCACCGGCACGCCCGAGGCCATCGCCTCCAGCACTACGTTGCCGAACGTGTCCGTTTGCGACGGGAAGATGAAGGCATCCATGTTGGCATACGCCTCTGCCAGCGGAATTCCGGAAAAAACGCCCGGAAACGCCGCTTGCTTGAGATGTTCCATCAGCCAGGGACGCTCCGAACCGTCGCCAACGATCAAAAAACGATAGTTGGTAATGCCATACTCGCGCATGCGCCGCTCCACATCGGCCAGCATGCGCACACCCTTTTCCGGCGATAGACGGCCAACGAAGCCAATCACGAATTCGTCGCCGGTCCTGGTCCGGCGTTCCGGCGAGAAGAGCTGCACGTCGATGCCGCGCTTCATCAGGTACGTAGGACGATTGGCTGCCCGCGTCAGCATCTCGACCAGTTCCGGATTGGGAGCGAACAGGAGCCGCGCGAGCCGATAGAAGCGCAGCGTCCAAGCGAGTGTTTCGCTCTCAGTGAAATCGGTGATCGCGGTACGCCACCGATGTCCCAGCCAGCTCAGTTTGGAATCGACCCGGCGCGCGGCGAATTCATGTAGATTGGTGTGCCAGGAGGCCACCAGCGGCACCTTGAGTTCGTGGGCGAGGATCGCTCCGAGCATGCCGGAGTGGCTCGGCCCTGTCACGTGTATGAGGTCCGGACGAAACTCGCGGAGTTCTTTATAAACCCGCCGATGGTGCCGGTAGAAGAGCAGGTCGCACTTCAAGTCGTGCTCCAGTCGCAGAACCAGCGGAGAGGAAGCGATCTCTAGCGTATGGAGGGCGCCTTCCCTCCAGGAGCGCGTCTTGGGGCCGGCGTGAACCGACAGGAACGGATATTCCTTCTGAACGGCGAAGCGCACAAATTCGCGGCTGGTCAGTGCGACTCCATTCACTTCGTGATAGCTGTCGGTGAAAAACGCGACCCGGGGTATGTTCATAGTGGGTACGCTCAAAAAACGACCTCTTCCCTCTTCGCGTACGCGACGCGGAACGCTTGCTTGAAGTGAGGATGCCGCAGGATATTGACGCCACTGGTGAACAAGCGCACCGCGAGCGGCTCTTTGCTCCACAGTTGACGGAGCGGACGGGTTACGCCATCGTCGCACAGATAGAAGGCGCGATCGCTCCAATGCTTTCCGTAGATGTGCTGATCGTAGTCCCGCAGAATGTCTTCCAGATTTTGCAGGATGCGCATCGACAGCGGCTCCATATATTGCTGGGTCAGCAACACGTGGCTATAGCCGTCGCGAATCTCGTTCACGAACTCGCTAAACGAGGTCGCGTTCGAAAGATTGAGAATGGTGTTCGGTTCGAGCGCGTGACGGTCGCCGCCGGAAATAAGCGGCTTGCCGAAATATCGCGCCAGATCGATCACCGTACGATTCTCCGACCACGGGCGCAGGCCGTTCAGCTCGAATGCGTGCAGATATTGCTTGTAAGTGGCGGCGAACTGGCGGGTGGCCGCGCGGTGGGCTTCCTCGCCGATCTTGTTTTCATCCCAGTGGGGGTGATTGAAAACGAGAAGCGTATCGCGGCTCGCGGCGAGCCTGCGAAAGATGTCGGCCAGCGGGACGGGGGACCTTCCAGCCGTGAAGGCGGCGAGTTCCGTCATCGTCGTGCGGGCGGTTTCCAGCGGCAGATTATGAGCGCCGATGTGAAAAAATGTTCCGCTCGCAGGAACGGTCCATTCGACCGAAACCGGCATCGGACGGCATTCCTCGCGGTGCTGCAGGAGAATCGGGGCGTCAATGTTGTCGTGGTCGGAGAGTGAGACCAGAGGTGCGAGCCCGAAGTGTTCGGTGATCTGGCGCGTCTCAAGCGACCAGGCGTCGTACGCCGAAAGTGGCGGCGTCCACCAGGCACGCGAAAGATCCAGCGCGCCTCCGTTTTCTCTGCGGTAGTGGGCCTCGCCGCGCTCCAACGCGATTCGGATAGGGGTAATCTGTTTCGCCAGCCGATAGATGAAATCCAAACGTTCCTGCGAATGCAATGTGTGGCCGTGCAAGGAAACCCCGGTCCGGAAAGCGCCGCCGCGGGGTAGATCCTGTTCAAAATGGATTTGGGAAACCTGCATGCTTCTCCTGGTTCATGCTTCCTTCTGGGGGATGAGCCGCCGGACCGACGGGCCGCCGGCAGTCGGGTCTAGGTGGAATGTCAGGCGCAGGAAACTCTTCGGCCGGAACTCAATCTTGGACGGCAACGCCGCGGCATCGTCCGGATCCAGCCACACGCGAAATTCAGATTGATTCGACGAGCCGTGTTCGACAATTTGCCCGGTGAGCAAATCGCCGCCGTCGGCCCGCGAAAAATGGGTGTGCAAGTCGTACAGCTTGGCGTTGTGAATGAAAGTGCTGCGGCCCTTGGCTCGCTGCAAGATCGCCTTGCGCACGGAAAACAAAAACGTCGGATAGATGTTCTCCTGGCCGGGGCCATCGGGAAGGGCGCCTTCCCGAAGCGCCATGTCCTGGCTGCGAAATCTTTCCATTAAGGACGGGCAATCCATCCAGGTGGCCTCGACCGGAACCGTCTTGTGCTCCAGCGCCCACCGGTAACTCTCCGCGGAGGCCAGGCCGCACGCCACAGCGAGCGTCAGTATGCGAGGATGATCGGCAAAGGCTTGCCAGGCCTGATCGGAATTCTTTTCGGGCGAGCTCGTCATAAAGGAGAGATACCCGCTCTCGCGGATCGCGCCGCCCTCCTCCCGCACTACTTCCTGCGTCATCCCGAAGCGGTTAAATCCTTTTATGCGCTCCGGCCAAGATCCGCTGACGAACTGAACGGCCGTGGTGCAAGTGGACCCGGCGGACGCTTCTTCGAGCAACAGTCCAGCCGCGCCGACGCCGTCCTTCCCGATCACGGGAATGGAAAAAAGACTTACGGTCGCCTGAACGCGATACCGGCGGAATTGGACCTTGCTCGCGGAGGCGGGAGAGAGGACTGCGGGTCCATCATTATCGAAGGAGGCTGCTTGGCTAAGGGATGAGGCCGCCCGTCCGAATACGGCGATTCGAAACGCTGCCTCCCAAAAACCGCGACGGGTGATGAGAAATCCAGCGCCCATGTAGTAACAATGGACCGGTGTCTTTACTGGGTGATCTCATGTGCGTGAATGTTACTTAAACATTTTCGCTTCAGAATGTTTTAGCGAAGGCCTCGCCGGCCGGGCTCCATCGGTGCAAACGTCAAGTCTTCAGCGTCTTGCAAGTACATCGCTCATTCTGGACCGCGGCGGTTTACGGCAAGCTCGCTCCCCAGCCCGCACGCGACCTAAGCCGAGTGCGCCAGAGCCTTGTGCTGTTCCAGACGCGTTGTGATCTTCAACTGGCGCTTTTTACTGGAGAGAATGGTTTCCTGGCGTTCTTGAAGCGCACTGGGACCCGCGCTCTCATGTTGAGGCAGAAGCATCACATCATAGCGCTGCTGCAAGCTCGCGGTCGCCTCTTCTTTGCACGCAAGGCTATGCTCGCGGTGAAGCTCATCGCAGATAGGGCATCGCATAGCTATTCCTCGCATCGTTGTTCCTATTGTCTCTCGGTTTATAGCTCCGTGGGAAGGGGTCTTGACGCGGGCCTAGATGCCGGGAAATGAGTATCTGTCACGGAAGTGTAACAAAAACATGGCATGCTCCGCCAAATGGCGACAGCGAATCGCACAGCGGCGTACTTACGTTTGGACGACGCAGACTTCGCTATTTTGGGACTTTCGCTGGTTACAATCGGAGGTGTTCGCGGATGACCCTGAGAACACTGCTCGCCAAAGCCAGCCCCGCGCGCTCCGGTGATGAGTTGGCAGGTCTCGCCGCCGGCTCGGCTCAAGAGCGCGTTGCGGCACAAATGGAACTCGCTGACGCGCCCCTCCAGCGCTTCCTCGGCGAGCCGTTGATCCCTTATGAAATCGACGACGTCACGCGGTTGATCCTCGACTCGCACGTGCCTGAGGCGTTCGCGCCGATCTCGCATCTCACGGTCGGCGAGTTCCGCGAGTGGCTCCTCGACGAGGACACTGAAGATGAGGCGCTTGCAGCAGTTGCGCCCGGCCTCATTCCCGAGATGGTCGCGGCTGTCTCGAAGATCATGCGTGTGCAGGATCTGGTTGCAGTCTCGGCCAAACGCCACGTGGTCACGCGCTTCCGCGACACGATTGGGCTTCCGGGGCGCATCGCTACCCGTCTGCAACCGAACCATCCGACCGATGACCCGCGCGGCATCGCGGCCAGCATCGTGGATGGCCTCATGTATGCCAGCGGCGACGCGGTGATCGGCGTTAACCCCGCCACCGATGACGTGGGAAGGGTCGAGACGCTGCTGCGGATGCTCGATCACATCCGCGAGACCCTCGAGATCCCGACACAGACCTGCGTCCTCGCGCACGTGACGACGCAAATGGAAGCCTTGCGCCGGGGCGCGCCGATCGATTTGATCTTTCAATCGATCGCGGGAACGGAAGCCGCGAATCGCGCGTTCGGGATCAGTCTTGGCATGCTCGACGAAGCGCATCAGGCCGCGCGCGAGCTCGGCCGCGGGTCCTACGTCAAGCAAGCTAACGTCATGTATTTCGAGACCGGCCAGGGAAGCGCGCTTTCCGCCAACGCCCATCACGGCGTGGATCAGCAGACCTGTGAAGCGCGGGCGTACGCGGTCGCGCGGAGATACGACCCGCTGCTGGTCAACACGGTTGTGGGTTTCATCGGACCAGAATATCTTTTCGATGGCAAGCAGATTCTGCGCGCGGGGCTGGAGGATCATTTCTGCGGAAAGCTGCTGGGACTGCCGATGGGCTGCGACGTCTGTTACACCAATCACGCCGAAGCCGACCAGGACGATATGGATGTGCTGCTTACCATGCTCGGCGTGGCCGGCTGCAATTACATCATGGGAGTTCCCGGCGCCGACGACATCATGCTCAATTACCAAAGCACGTCGTTTCATGACGCGCTGTATCTGCGCTCCATGCTGCAGCTCCGCCCAGCGCCGGAGTTCGAAGCGTGGCTCGAACGCATGGGAATTCTCGAAGATGGTCTTCGATTGCGAACGGGGCGCGCGCTCCCTCCGGCCTTTGAGCGCGCTATACAATGCTGACACGAAATCCATGGACCGGACTCCGCGAACTTACCGCCGCGCGCCTCGCGCTGGGCCGATGCGGGCACAGCTTGCCGACCCGGGAGCTACTGGCGTTTCAGCTCGCCCATGCGCAAGCTAGGGACGCGGTGCATCATTCCCTGGACGCTGCTTCGCTGGCTCTGGACGTTGCATCGCTAGCACGAGACGCCTCCTCGGTCACGATTAGCCCGGCAATCGTACTCCAGAGCGCGGCGCCGGATCGGGACACTTATTTGCGCCGTCCGGATTTCGGCCGCCGATTGGATGCGGCTTCGGCGGAGGTATTAACGCGCGGAAATTGGGACGCCGTGCTGGTCGTGGCGGACGGATTGTCGGCGACCGCGGTGCATCGCCACGCCCTCGTCTTGATGAAGGCTTTGATCGATGTCTTGATTCATGGGGACGCGCTCATGCCGCGGCCAGAAAACTGGCGCGTCGCGCCGATCTGCATCGTCCGTCAAGCTCGCGTGGCCATCGGCGATGAGATCGGCGAGCGCATGGGAGCTCGCCTCGCCGTCGTGCTGATTGGAGAACGCCCTGGTCTCAGTTCGCCCGACAGCCTAGGCGCATATCTAACCTGGGCGCCGCGCATCGGCCGTACGGATGCAGAGCGGACTTGCGTCTCTAACATTCGCAACGGCGGACTGGAGCCCGTCCTGGCCGCGCTACAAATTGCCACGCTCATGCGCGCGGCGCGCGATCGTGAATTGACGGGAGTGAACCTGAAAACCTCGCTTTTGCTGAGTTGACCCAGCATCGAAAATCTGCCGGAGCTTCGTCCTCAAACAGACGATCGAGCAGGGCTGTATTCGTGCGCCGGACGTTCAGCGGACCCAAGGGCGTTCAGAATCTTGTCAAGAAGATCTTCGGAAGTAATCGGCTTTCGAAGATAATGTGCGATGCCCAATTCCCGGCAGCGCGCACCGTCGCCTTGCTGCTCCGAGGAAGTCAGCATCATGATCGTCGTCAGTTGGAAGCGGCCGTCGGCGCGAATTCGGCGCACCAAGGTGAACCC